>JAEEGL010942998.1_pt1 | contig 15882 bp, 16 predicted proteins | sample 9134231 | NCBI WGS metagenome assembly JAEEGL01 (sample SAMN16246548, study PRJNA631951) | gut metagenome | biome: gut microbiome; feature: rumen; material: fiber-attached | host: Bos | place: Iran: Karaj | collected 2018-10
ACAATTGCTGACGTTGAGGTTGGTAGGGACGGTGCTTACCTGCGCACCAATGTGTGACAAGCCGTGAAAATGCCGCAATCCGTCCTACGTCAGCACCAAGATACAGTACGCTAAGGTGAGGCCGTCTTTAGAAATATCCTCTCTAAAATGGTTGAGAAGGAAAGGGCGGAGAATATTGGATAAGGCGATTGGTCACGCGTTAGCCCTGTGAATATCGTGCAGGGGGGAAGCCGAACATCTGTGACTGCGGAAATCAGATGTGTACTGTTTTTTTGAAAATTGATCAAAAGTTATTATATTTGCATCATACTTGGACGATGTACACGAAGAAATTTCGTCGCCCCCAACTAACAGTGGGGAGCCGGTTAAGGTCCGGCCATGTGCTGTGTCTGAGTTAATTTTGGAGGGTTGGCTGAGTGGTCGATAGCGGCGGTCTTGTCAATTCGAGTGCTCTATCAGGAATGGTAGAAGTAGAACCTCTCAAATTCGGTGAAACCTTAACAGGTAATGCTGATGGTAATACCGAGCCAAGCAGGACGTTTGTCCGGGCGTGTGTAGAGACTTGACGGGAGGCATCCATGTGGATGAAGATAAAGTCCAGACTACGATGTAAAAACAACGTAGCAAGGAAAACCGTTGTGCGGAAACGCACCGGGGGTTCGAATCCCTCACCCTCCGCGAAAATAATGACGTTATGGAAGCGGTATGCGAAAACTGTGGAAAAGTTTTTTCTTTCAAATACGCTGATAGGAAATTTTGTTCCACGGAATGCTCACAAGAATATAGGCATAAAAACGCCTATGAATTGTTTTTGAATAACCCTGAAAAATTTTGCAATGGCGGGTACACTCCAAAACAGTTCAAAAAAGAATTTTTGAAAGAACAGAACGGAAAATGTGCAATATGTGGCGGAGAACCAATGCACAACGGTAAGCCGCTTGTTTTTGTTCTTGATCACATAGACGGCGATGCGTCTAACAATAGACGAGAAAATTTAAGAATGATTTGTCCGAACTGCGATAGTCAGTTAGATACATTCAAATCAAAAAACAAAAACAGTAAACGAAGAAATTATTGGAAAGAAAACATACTTAAAACGAAATAACAAAACACCAATAACTGGGCCGGAGATAACTTCAGACGGAATATGTGAGGTAGTTTTGTTGAAATAGGTGTTCGAAGACGTACTTGGGGGAAGGCCGGGAGAGCGGCAACTCGAAATGACGAGCAAAAAAACTCAGGATCCAAGTTTAGTCGGTACGGTACACACTAAGGACAATTGCTAATAAGGCTGGTGAACGCATGGATTTGAGCGCCCGCGAAAAGCGCACGTCGGGTATAGCGTCTCCTATAAGACGACAGTTAATTTCCAATCAACTCTCTAATGGTGTGTGAAGCGGCATGTGGACGTAACAAGTTGTTGGATAAGGCGGATATGGTTGGAAGCCCGCTACCGCCAAAAACCTACGGTTCGAAGGTAGGGCCATAAGTTCAGCATGTGTCAGCAAGATGCCAAGAAACCCCCTTAGCACCTATCAATAAAGGGACGGAATTTATTTTCCGCCCCTTTTTTTCATTTCTTGTAGAATATGTTTTGCAATTTGTTCGCCTACGAATTGGTAATGTCTCCAAATATCTTTCGGATTCATTCCGTTTTGTGCTGAAGGATTTTCCGTCTTATTTTCATACTCTTCGAAAAATCTTTCATATCCAACAGGTGTTTTTCCGGCAATGAAATCCCGAACAGTACTTGCGAATATTTTTCCTTGTACACTGAAGAACGTAAGCATGTCGGTTATATCAACATTCTGAGTTAGTTTGAACAACTTGAGAAGATGTTTGTATGCTTCAATGGTTTGTCTTTCAAACGGCTTCATATAGAAATGCCAAACCATGAAAATTTTGTAGCCATCTTGGTCGAATATTCTTCCCCTTATACCTTCGTCCTCATAATATATATCGTCTTCCATATTCTGTTCGACGTCATAATGGGACTGTCCTTCATCTCCTACATATAGTTTGTTTCCGTGAGCAATAAACGGATATGCACCTTCTCCATACCAACGCATGTATATGGGCTCGTGGGATTGGCTGTTATTGAAAAGTTTGATAACGTCAGGAGTCGCCACTTCAAGCCTATCATAGCTTTCTTTCAGAAGTTTTTTGACAATCCGCATTGCTTGTTCACCAACCATTTGGTAATGGCGCCATTGGTTTTTCTCCCAATCTTTTCTTGCAATAGTATCTTCGTAGTCAGATTTTTCCGGATAGAAGAAATCGAGATAAGGATATGCCTTACCGGTTGCGGCGTAGTCTTTCAGTGTAGCGGCATATACACGGCCGTATTCAGGCTCAAATATAACCGTCATGTTAGCGACGTTTCCGATTTTGTCGCTTTCACCCGTGAATGCAGCGTTTGCCTTCATTTTAAGGGCTCTGTCGTTGAACATTCGGATAACCTCTTTGCAAGCGTACTGAGTTTCTATTTTTTCAGGATCGTTGTAAGTCCACAACGATATGTATTTGTTGTCGTAAATTCTGCCTTCAATCTGGCCGGCATCACCCCTTCCTTGAAAGGCACTTCCGCCTGAGTTCCTTATTTTTTTCCTTATATCGTCGTGCACTTCTCCGCTATTTCCAACGAATAGTTTTCCGTCCGCTATTATAAATGCTACGGGGTTGTCTTCGCTGTTGTTCCAATTAAATCCAAACCCGTATTTGCGTTCTCTATCAGGAAGATATATTTCGTCAGGAGTTCCGTGCGGTGAACCGTACGGGTTATGCAATTCATGTTCTTCAACGCCTTCTCCGACCATTTGGTAGTGTCTCCAAAAATCTTGTGTGCTCATCCCATTAGGCGCTGTTGGAACCGATTTTTTCTTTTTCTTCATATTTGAGAAAAATTCAAGATAAGGTATCGGGTGCTGTCCATTTAGGTAGTCCCTTACGGTTACCATACGAACGTCTTCCCATCCTGCTTCAAAAACAGCAATATAATCAGTAATATCTATTCCTTCTTTAAGCAATGCGTTCCTGACTGTTTTATACATTTCCCTTGCACCTTCAGGAATGACATATCCTTTCCAAAGAATGATATATTTGTTCTTGAACATCCTTCCACGAATTTCGTTTTCGTCGTAAGGAATTGGCGTTCCGGCATGTTTTAAGTCATAAGCCATTCTTGGGTGATTGTCGCACATTTCACCGATATATGCCTTACCGTTTGCGATAATGAATGGAATTGGTTTAACTTTTTTATCGTCGAACCACAAATCCATTAAATCTGTTCCGTTTTTCTTTTTGAGATAAATGCAATCAGGAGAAGCGTGGGTAGCATTTGCTTCGTTGAGTTTCTTGCCTTCCGCAACCCACCCGTATTTCCATAGGCGTTCCCTGTCAAGTCTCGTTCTCGGCATATCGGGCGTTCCGTCCGTTGGTTTGAATGGTTCACTAAGATCTATCTTGTTGTCACCTGACATAAAACGCGTGAATTCTGTTAGTTTTCCGTTCTGTACGAAATCCCTAACTCTTGCTACCATAATTTCGCAATAATTCGTTATTGTTTCATCTTGTCTTCCTTCAAGAAGAACAATATAGTCTCCAATATCGAAATTTTGCTGATCAAGCAAATCTTTGTACAGGTTTTTGAAGAAGTTTCTTGAAGCTTCAATCATTCTTTCGCTATGGGCGTTTGTCCCCCAAGCGGTGACGTATTTGTCCATCCAGAAACGTCCTTCTCCGTAGATTGAAAACTGTTTGCCAATGCTTTCGCAATAGTCCCGTTGAAGTTCTGAGTGACCTTGGCCAACCTCGCCGATTATCACCTCACCATATTCGCCACGAGCGAATGGAATCGGCTTACAGTCCATTTGCACATAGTAAAATCCGATAAGTTCGTTTCCGTTCTCATCGTAGATATAAACCGAATCCGGTGTGGCTGTATTATATTGCATACTCATTCTTTAATAAATATTTGGAAATGTCATTGAAAATACGTATATTTGCACAAAACAAGTACATTTGCTTGCAATTGAAGAAAACAAGTATATTGACTTGTATTTATAGTAATGGGGGTGTTTTGGTTTTGACAGCAATGGTTGTGGGATGTAAGCATGCAGTGGATTGTGAGGAAGCCACTATAATCTGAACTTTCAACAACGAACTGACGAAACAAGATTTCGCATGGCTGCCTAGTCTGCTCAGCAGAACGGCTTAACCCATTCCCGTCAAGGCAACGGGAGGGCCATTATCCACGACGAGTTTTTGAACTGAGGTGGGCTTGTCACCGTGGGTATCGCCGACACCGAGGTATGTCTCAAGGATTTCCATTCGTCCGAGAGACAAGATTTCAGAACGGATAGGAACGGTTAAGGTTTTTCTCCACCGTATCGTTCCGAAATGAAAACGGGGAATAAGCATGTAGAAAGCGTTTTGCTCGATTGTTTGGACACGGATTCGAGTTCCGTCACCTCCACTAAAAAACCCGTAGGATTATTCCTGCGGGTTTTTCATTACCTGTTCAATCAGTTCTTTTATTTTTGATTCAAGAAGTTTTTTTGCCTTCTTGTTTTCTGCAACGTTTCTGTCGTATCCGTTCCATATTGCTTTTCTTCTCAGGCGTTCTCCTTCGTTATCGTCTGTTCCGTCCGAAGGCTTGAACTCAGAATAATAATCGTTTTTGTTGTTTTCCTGTGCTAAGAAATCGAAGTATGGAAGTGGCTTCTTACCTGCAATAAAGTCCCTCACTGTTATAGCATATACAACGTCATCACGCTCGAACAATGCAATCAAATTGCTAATGTCTTTTCCGCGAATTTTGTAAAGGCTGTATATTTGCTTGAACTTGTTTACGAGCTCAGGTGAGTCAAGATCAGTCCAATCCCACAACGTAATATATTTGTTGTAGAAAATTCTTCCTTCTATGAGATCATCGTCCGCGCCTTCACGCCATCTTGGATATGCGTTTGCAATTCTTTTCTTAACGTCGTTGTGTGTTTCTCCAACCCTGCCTGTGAAGAGTTTTCCAAAACCTGTAATCACGAATGGGAACGGGCTGCAGTCATAGTCATCGTACCAACATTTCAACACTTCGTTTCCTTCATCATCAACAATTGATATATCGTCAGGAGAACAGTGTGATGTCCTACGGTATCCACTTCCGCTTGAAGAATAAGAATAATCTTCGTTTATATGTTTTTGTATCACGTTTCTAATTGATTTTCTGAGTTCTTTATTTTCTGCAACCCAGCCGTATTTCCATAGGCGTTCCCTGTCGAGCCTTGTTCTCGGCATATCAGGGGTTCCGTCTGTCGGCTTGAATGGTTCGCTAAGGTCTATTTTCTTTTCGCTAGACATAAACTGCTCATAAGGAACAGGGTTTTTACCGGCAACGTAGTCAGCAAGTCTTACGGCACCGATATACTGCAGTTCCCAACCCTTTCTTACTTCAATCAATATGATATAGTCATTGATATCCATATCGGCTTGTTGCTTGAACATTTCAGCAAGTTTTTTGTAGAACTGCCTGTCCTTTGCAATACTGCCTTCATTTCCAAGTTCTATCGTGCAATAGTACCATACGGTAATGAAACGGTTATCCCAAAGTCTTCCTTTTTCACGGAAACCGTCAAAATTTGGGTGCTTTTCACGGCACTCTTTGCTTAGTTCTCCGTGTCCTTGTGCTATATGTCCGACGTAAAGCCTTCCGTAGTTGTCAATGGCAAACGGTATCGGGGAGCAATTTTTATCTCTATATTTATAGTCAATCACTAGCTGATTGTTAGAGTCTAATATCTTAACAGAATCAGGTGAAGCGGTTTGAAACATAAAATGTTAGATATATTTTCTAATAAATACCCAAACATTTACTGAACATCCTGTATTTATATAAGAAACGTGAATAACGTGGAACAAAAAAATCGTTAAAGATATGATTGGAACAATTTTAGCAACTGTGACTGTAGCGTCACTACTCAACCAGCTCGTAGTAGCTGTGCCTGCGATTATCCTTGCTTCAAACACCATTACTGCAGCATTGCAGGGCGTGTTCAACATCAAGGAAGGAAAAGTCTTGCACATTATGAGTTGGGTGATTGGTATTCTTACAGGTTTGGGGTTTGTTGCAGCTAACGGGCTCACCTTCGGGTTGGCTCCTTGGTTGAATTACGTCCTTGGTGGCGTAGCAGGTCTCCTTGGTGCAGCAGCATCAAACGGCCTCTATGACTGGGAGACAGTGAAGAAACTCTTCAATGCCCTCAGCAGCCTTTTCGGTACGGCAATCCACGGTGAGGAATACATGAAAAAGTAACAAGCGTATGCTTTAGTGAAATGGGCTCCGCTTGTCGGAGCCCTTTTTGTTTTATTCAGAAAAAATTCATATATTTGCAACAAATACACGGGACAGGTGGCCGAGAGGTTTAGGCGCAGGATTGTGGTTCCTGTTTACGTGGGTTCGAGTCCCACCCTGCCCCCGATATGAACGCATCTGAATATAGCAAAGAAGAACTCAGTTCGCTAATGGCGAGTTGTGAAAACGAATGGCTCTTAATGGGCTCAACCGTTTATTCCGACATATATCTATACAACAGGGCTTTTAAGGAAAACTACAAGCGAAGCCTGTTTCTATGGTTTGAAAAAGGCGAACTTAAAATTGGGCCATATCGCCCTGACTGGGTGGCAGAAGAGGACAGGAGGATAGATACAAAATCGTTCCTTGAGAACTTCAAGGAAAAAGATATTGAAATCCTTCGTTGCACATACAGCAAGTACGTTGTTCTATTTGAACAGACGTTAATAATGCTGAACGGCGTCGTAATTTCCGACTCGAAGAGAGGCGAATTGCCAAAAACCATTCCTGATTCCGTACATGTCGAAACAATATTGACAAGGGACAGTGACGAAACAATCTTATCGTATATATCAGGGTTCAAGCAAGCGAGTTGTAAACGTGAATATAGGTATTTGTTAGCAATCTATGACAACGGAAACCTTTACAACAGGATTGGCGGAACGCTAAATTTCAAGGATGTTGATGTTGATAAGAACTATAATGACGATTTGCCGCTAGACAAGATAAACGATATATTGTCAAAGGACGAGCCCGGCTTAGTTTTGTTCTATGGTGTTCCCGGCGGTGGAAAGACAACGTTGATCCGTCACCTTATGCAAACGGTAGACAAGAAGTTCATCGTTATGGAGCCCGAACTTATCGACTCCTGCAGTAACGGAAAATTGCTTGACTATTTAAGTTCCAACTCAGGATCAATCATTGTCCTTGAAGATTGCGAGAAACTTCTTATGTCAAGGGAAGAAGGCGGAAATAAAACCCTTGGAATGCTCTTGAACCTTACTGACGGAATTCTCGGAGAACTTTTCAACATTAAGTTCCTGTGTACGTTCAATTGTGAGCTGAAAAAGATTGATAAAGCGTTGTTGAGAAAAGGAAGGCTGTCTCTCAAATACGAATTCAAGGAACTTTGCTTGGAAAAGACGAAGAAAATCTATCCTGAAGCAACCGAGCCAATGACATTGGCTGACGCATATTTTGCAACGGAAGAAAATGATTTCTCGAAAGAGGAAAAGGCTAAGATAGGATTTTAGTATGTTACAGACAGGAGAAGACATAAGGATGGCATTCAAGGCGTTCGCCGAGTTGAAGCATAGTGTTATCAATTGCTTTGGAAAACACGATTTTTACAGGGAACTTTCAGATATAGTTCATAACGTAGTTGATTTGGAACGTAGGTTTGAAGATGCCGTGAAAGATTCCGAACAATACAAGGAATATAAGGCAGAAGAGCAGAAAGCACTCAATGAATGGTGTGAAAATTATCGTAAGTTGAGCAATGAAGTTACAACTTCTTCTGAAAACCATATTTCAAACTACTACGGAGACCGTTGGGATAAGGATCTTGAAACGGGGAATTGGCATAGAACCGCTTGGGGGTTTTAATAGTAAAGCCGGAATAGCTCAGCTGGTAGAGCGTCTGTTTCGTAATCAGAAGGTCGCAGGTTCGAATCCTGTTTCCGGCTCAAAAAGTATAACAATTTTGGCAATAAACGCCAAAAAGTGACAAAAATGTTAAACATTTTCGTTTAAAAATTTCTTTTATGGCAAATCACGGACACTGTAAGGACTGTTGGTGGTACGAGGAAACTGTATCATGCAAGTATGCTGTTATAGACGGAAGGATCAAGAAAGTGGATATGGTTGGTGGACGCTGTTACATGCACCCCGGAACAGATACCGACTATACCATTGTAAAAGAAGATTCCTATTGTCCCGATTACATTAACAGAAAAAGATCAAAAAAGACACTTCGAGAGTGGCTATCTGAGAAAAATTTGGATGTTTAAAAAAACATTCGTATATTTGCAAAGTCAAACAAGAAAAATACACTGCAACTATGGCAACACTTCAGCAAATTTTCAGCAACACGAAGCTGACTGAGAACGGCGATATCGCCTACTCTTCTACGGGAAACCACCTTCTCGATCTGCTCTTCATGACCGAGTATTTCCAGAGACATCTCGGAGAAGTTTATATCGGCAATTCCGATAAGGAAAAGCTGTTCTCTATGTTTGTCAGGGACCCTCGTTACGGTCTTGGAAGACGTGACCTTGGAAGACAGCTTATGCTGCTCTCCGGCGTTGACTTCAACGAAATGGTCAAGGCTGGTAGGTATGACGATATCTTCTTCAAGCCGGGTTGGGAGGATTTCCTTGCTTCCGAAATCAGAAAGGGTAACGAACTCGCTAAGAAGTGGGCACCTCGCTACTCAAGCAAGCACCTTATGCTTGCCCGTCAGTTTGCACACCATCTCGGTTTGAACAAGCAGCAGTACGGCAAATTCGTGAAGGCGAAGACTGTTGAGCGTTGCCTGTCGCAGAAGAACACAGGTATCATCAATTTCGAGCACGTTCCGTCTCTTGCGATGATTAAGTACCATAGCAGATTTATGCGTGGTAACGACACGAGTAAGCGTTTTCAGGCTTATCTCGACGCTGTAAGGAACGGTGAGAAGAAGCTCAATGTTTCCACGACGTCCGTGTACGACATTTACCGCAATCGTACAAAGATTGATGCGGATCTTTTCTTCGACAAGATTGAGAAGATTGCCATCAACTGCGTTCCGATTGTTGACACGAGCGGTTCAATGGAGAACAAGAACGACTCTTACGGAAAGGCTGTGGCCATTGGTCATTACCTTGCGAAGTGCAGCACGTATGCACCTAATCAGGTGGTTTCGTTCTCTTCTCGTCCTCAACTCATTACTCTTGGGTATCCTGTTGTTGGATTTTACGACGATGTGCCTTACGGAAGCAAGTACGAGCGTGAAATCGCAAGTATGTACACCGGCGACTGTTCAAACACCGATTTCGGTGCGGTAATGAGACTTTTTGAGAATCTTACCGACGTTCCGGAGTATCTCGTTGTCCTTTCCGACATGGAGTTCGACAGAGGTTCAAAGTTGTCCAAGGATCAGCTCAAGAGCATTTGGGCACAGAGAGGCTACAAGACCAAGATTGTTTGGTGGAACCTGAATGAAAGGAGCACCACTTGCCCTGAAATTGACGCAGAAGGCAATATCTTCATGAGCGGGTACAACCCTATGCTTCTGAAGTTCCTTGAAGCGGGCTTTGACGGGCAGAAGTTCCTTGACAAACTGCTTGACGAGTACGAAAAGAAAATTTCTGAGTAGTACTAAACACCTATGGAACCCGTACAGCAAAACAATGTAACAACAATCCGACTTTCACTCAGATCACGTTAATTGGGTTCTGTTTTCAAAAATCCCGTACCGGCCAGTGCGGGATTTTTCGTATATTTGAGAGTATGAAAGAAATAAAACCGTTAATAAAGTACACGGGTGGGAAATACGACGAGTACAAGTCGTTCAAAAACGAAATTCCCGAAAAAATAAACAACTACTACGAACCGTTTTTTGGGGGTGGTGGCGTGTTTTTCCGTTTACATAATGAAGGAAAGATAAAAGGTAAGAGTTATATCAACGACTTATCCAAGGACCTCATGGATTTTTACAAGAACGTTTGCCATGACAGGTTCAAAAAAGAACTTGTAAAAATATCCGATGCTTGGGTTGATGTGTGGGAAGTTGTCGCTAAGGTATATCACGAATTTGGAGACACGTTTTTTAAGGTAATTCTTGGACTGAATCCATTGTCCGATATTAACGGCCCGTTGCTTATGAGTTGCATTGAGAGAGCGGTGGAGGATACGTGGAGTCTCAGCGAATATGACACTCACGGGTTTGACCTATGTGAGAAAATGTTTGACGGGATTGTTGACAAGGCTGCGAGGTTCGTTAAAAAAGATATATCAGTGGACGAAAAAGATCTATCTGAAAAATGTATATCCACAGCATTGCACCAAGCGTTCTATTTCGTTGTAAGGGACATGTACAATGATTGGCTTCTTGGCGGGGAAGGATATACCGACGAAGAGAAATCCGCACAATGGTTTTTTATCCGTGAATTCTGCTATGGTAGTATGTTCCGTTTTTCACGTAGCGGTAAGTTCAACGTTCCCTATGGCGGATATGCGTACAATTTCAAATGTTTCCAATGCAAAATAGACAATATATGCTCACCTGAAGTTCAAGATTTATTCGCAAAGACAAAAATATCAAACGAAGATTTTGAAACATTTCTTAATGGGAAATATTATGGCTATGATGATTTTATCTTCTTGGACCCGCCGTATGACAGTACGTTCTCGGACTACGACAACAATGCGTTCACACGGGAGGATCAAATAAGGCTCAGGAATTTTATTGTCGTATTGCCTTGCAAGTGGCTTCTTGTGATAAGAAAAAACGATTTCATATCAGAGCTGTATAAGGACTATGTTCAGGTTCCGTTTGACAAGACGTACGCATACCATGCACGTGGTACGTATGACGAGAAAAACTGCACCCATATAGCGATTAGAAACTATTAGTATGAAGAAAGATTTTGATGAACAAAATAGGCTTGGTAAAATAGGAGAAAATTACTTCGAGAAAGATATCTCAACTGAGTTGAAGCCGGGAACCCGCCTTATCAACGTAAGCAGTAATGATACGCTTGAAAATTTTCATGTGGATTTCATTCTTGCAGATAAAAATATCAGTGATGATGAAGCGATTGAGAGCATAATTACCAAGTCAATGAAAGGTATCAAGAAACTGTATGAGATTAAGACTGATACCGAGATATTGAACACAAGAAATATGTATTTTGAAGTTTCGTCAAGCGCGAATAAGTTGGGTTGGGCGTTCACTACAGTTGCTGATTACCTGATATATTACGGAATTGACGAGAACGAGAACATACAGGAAGGGTGGAAAATCAACGTAAAGAAATATCGTGAGTGGTTTTTGGATATACACAGGTTACCAAAACGGGGAACGTGGAACGGAAAATGCAAGACAAGTATATTCAAAAGTGCAGGTAGAGACAAAAATTCTTGGTTGACGAACATAGACAGTCTCGTTGACTACGGAATTGCGAAAAGGTTGGTTATAAAAAAGAAACGCAGGTGCAAGGTTGAAGAAGAAAAAAGGCTGTCAGCGTTTTTCTCAAATGCCATTGGAAGAAGTGAAACGCTAAAAAGGCTAATGAAATTGACAGGATATATAGACGATTAAATTTGCATTTATCGGAAATTGTTCTTATATTTGTGCATGAACTATAAAGTTAGATAAAATGAATAAGATTACAATTCCAATTGCTTGCTTTTTTGTTGTAGTTAGTTTTTGCATTTTTCTTTTTGCCGACGCTTCCGCTTGGGAGTTTGCCATTATTTTTTCCCTGTCTGTTTTAGGCCTTTCCGTTTTGCCTACTATTTGGACGAGGAAGGACAGGAAGGCTTACAACAAGGGAGTTTGCCCTAAATGCGGTGGAAAGTTAAGGAGATATTCTTGCTGGAGCGACGAAGAAAAATGGCTTTGCGAGAATGGGGACTATAAGGCCGTCCTTTCTTGGTGGAGGCCAAAAAATAAATAAGATACATTATGACAGGAGTTGAGTTAATAGCAAAAGAAAGAGCACGGCAGATAACCGATGAGGGCTGGAGCCGTGAGCACGACGAGCAGTATTCCAACAATGAGTTGGTTTACGCCGCTATGTCGTATCTTAAACCCGTAAAAGAATATGTTAAGAAATCATTGCGATTTGATACGGGTGATATTGCGGATCCGTCTTTCACTGATTTCGAAATTGAAACCGAGAAAGATTGGCCGTTTGATCCTATGTGGTGGAAGCCGTCGCCTGATAATCGGGTTAAGGAACTCGTGAAGGCTGGTGCTCTCATCGCTGCGGAAATTGACAGATTATTAGGAGAAAAAGAAAACAATGAGTAAGTTATTTGCAATAGGCGATTATAACAAATATGGTTGCTACGCGTTGGTTTGTGCTGAAACAAGGATGGACGCACTTAACAAATACGACGCAACGAAAGACCCACGTAAGTCGCTTATCAACAGGAAGAAGGTTACCGAAATCGGGGACGTGTACATAACCGAGAACGCATAATGAAAACATTAGAAGACGTTAAAAGAGATTGTCGTGACGGTTGGAAACTCAACCCCAACGAAAAAGTTGTGAATGGAATTCTTCGTGGTATTAACAAGAACAATGGAGAATGTCCATGTCAGAATGATTCTCAAGACAAACGTTGCCCGTGTTCAAACTATAGACTTCACGACAAGTGTTGCTGTACGCTCTATGTCAAGGACGAAGATTGGGGAAAGCCGTTGAAAGTCGGAGATGAGTGCGACTATTTCAGTTCAATTCTTAGCGGAACTGTTACATACAATTGCGTCGTTGAAAAAGTGCTCGACGACGGGGTTACCTATTTCCTGAAAGAAATTCCGTGGGAAGGGGAAACCAAGTGTAACGAGCGTGCTGCGTTGTTTACCGACAATCCTGAGCATTACAGGACGTTCGTGCAACAGTATGGCGACATAAAGGTTGACGGACGAAGGGGTATCAGGCGGATAAGGAGAAAATAGGTATGGAAGAAGCGTCAATAAAGTTTAAATTCAATCAAGACGACCGTTGTTTCAAGAAAGACGAAGTGATAGAACTTAGTTTAGTTAAAGGAGTCCCGTTCTATCTCGTTGGTCCGAATGGTTGTGGAAAAACAACCTTGATGCACTATATCAGGGCGAAGAAACATTCATTGAAAGACGAGAACAAATCATTGTTCGACGGAATGACAAACAATGATGATACCTTATATAAAGATACCAAAATTGTTGACATTGAAGGGCTGGACAGATTTGAGAATATATTTGTCCTTGACAGCATAGATGACGACCCTACGAATTTCATTAACGCAGCAACCGCATACGGACTTGTTGCCGGCGGTGGTTTCAATGCCCTTGGATTGTCAAAGGGGCAGAAAGCGAAGGATATGCTCGGAAGGTTCTTCGGAAAGGTTCAGAAACACACAGGATTTTCTTTCGCTGACTATAAGGAAGGTGAGAAGTATGATAAGGAAACACTTATCATAGTGGACGAGGCTGATGAAGGAATTGATTTGAAGGGGCAGTCCACTTTCCACGTTATGTTGAGAAATTTGGCTGACGCTTATAACGCATTTATAATTTGTATTTGCCATAATCCAATTTGTACGCTCAGTTCTTATCTAAGGGAATTTACACCTGTGTATGATTTGAGTACGAGGTCGTTGAAACTGATACAGGAATATATTAAAGAACAGACAGGACTTGAAATAACCATTAGAATAAAAGAAGAAGAAAATGAAAGAACTAAAGTTTGAAGAAGAAATCAAGAAAGAGGATTGGGAACCGTTGTTTGGGAAATTTTTCCTTCACATTCAGGAAAGTCCTCTGTATAACGGCATAACGTTATATCATGTGGTTCCGACGGAGTTAGGTTTTGCCCTTTATTGGCATAACACAACCAACAGCCGTCCGTACGAAGAGTATCAACAGTTTGGCTCGTTCAGAGAGCCTTACGTGAACAGAAGGGTGTCTGACTTCATTTCGCTGTATCTCAATGCAAAGTTGACTACAGTGGAAGAGACGGACGTTGAGGAAGTAGAAACCCTAATGCGTGAAATTGAAAACGCACGTAGTTCAATGTGCGAAAGCAGTAGTAACGCAGGAAAACTCGCAGATGAAATTTCAGATAGGATTTCGTCTTTGATTGACCACAATTAGTAAGTGGTACAGTAACATACGTTTTACAATTAAGCGGATCCGTCGGATTCGCTTTTTTGTTGAAATCTATTGCCAATTTTAGGGGTGTTTTATGAAGGTTGATTGAGTATTTATTTAAGAATATTCACAGATAATAACAGCGTTTTAAACATTTCTATAAATGGTGAAAATTTTCAAGGTTATTAACCGTAACAGCGACGTTTTAGGCAAAAAGCCTAACAGTCAAGACATTGAGTCGGGCGAACTCGCCGTCAATGTCAACCATGAGGCTCCGTTTATTGCATTTAAGACGGACGATGACGAGTTCGCAACAACCGTTACGAAAGCCGTGTTTGATACTGAGCACGGGCTTGGTGTCCCTACTGTAGAAAATGGTGTTCTTACTATTCCACTCGCTCCCGGTGCACGAGGTGTTGCCGGACCTCAGGGCGTAATGGGCGCACAGGGCGAAATTGGCGAAAACGGCTCACAAGGTAGACGAGGCGGAAGAGGTGACAGAGGCGAAATCGGTATGCAGGGTGCCGTTGGTACAAACGGCCCACGTGGTGAACTTGGGCCTCAGGGACAGAATGGTAATACGGGTCCGCAAGGTAATGTGGGCTTTAGTGGTTCACAGGGCTCTATTGGTTCTGACGGACCTGCTGGTGAGCAAGGTGCACAAGGTGAAGCAGGTGTTAACGGTTCACAGGGTGCAATAGGTACTACAGGCGACCAAGGTGAACAAGGCGTTCAGGGTATCGCAGGTGCAACAGGCTCACAGGGTGCTATAGGTATTACAGGTGACCAAGGTGAACAAGGTGTTCAGGGTGAAGCTGGCGCCGTTGGTTCACAAGGTGCGGTGGGTGCTACAGGTGACCAAGGTGAACAAGGTGTTCAGGGTGAAGCTGGCGCCGTTGGTTCACAGGGTGCACGTGGAGCACAAGGTGCTCTTGGTGAACAGGGTGCACAAGGTGAAGCCGGCATAGTAGGTTCGCAGGGTGCACGTGGCGTACAAGGTTCTATTGGTGAGCAGGGCACGCAAGGCGAAGCCGGTGTCTCAGGTTCACAGGGTGCACGTGGTGCAGAAGGTGTCGTTGGTGAGCAGGGCACGCAGGGCGAAGCCGGTGCCACAGGTTCACAGGGTGCACGTGGTGCAGAAGGTGTCGTTGGTGAGCAGGGCACGCAGGGCGAAGCCGGTGCCACAGGCTCACAGGGTGCACGTGGTGCAGAAGGTGCTATTGGCGAGCAGGGCACGCAGGGCGAAGCTGGTGTCTCAGGCTCACAGGGTGCACGTGGTGCAGAAGGCGTTGTAGGTGAGCAGGGCACGCAGGGTGCTGCAGGTGCCACAGGCTCACAGGGTGCACGTGGTGCAGAAGGTTCCATTGGTGAGCAGGGCACACAAGGCGAAGCCGGTGCCACAGGCTCACAGGGTGCACGTGGTGCAGAAGGCGTTGTAGGTGAGCAGGGCACGCAGGGCGGATCGGGAGCGCGGGGTGTAGGGGAAGCGTGTGGATCTGGGTGGTCGCCGGGTCATCAGGGCACGCAAGGCGAAGCCGGTGTCTCAGGTTCACAGGGTGCACGTGGTGCAGAAGGCGTCGTTGGTGAGCAGGGCACGCAGGGCGAAGCCGGTGCAACAGGCTCACAGGGGGCACGGGGGGCAGAAGGAGCAATTGGCGAGCAGGGCACACAGGGGGCTGCAGGTGCCACGGGCAGA
>JAEEGL013669210.1_pt1 | contig 15882 bp, 12 predicted proteins | sample 9134231 | NCBI WGS metagenome assembly JAEEGL01 (sample SAMN16246548, study PRJNA631951) | gut metagenome | biome: gut microbiome; feature: rumen; material: fiber-attached | host: Bos | place: Iran: Karaj | collected 2018-10
AAAGCGCGTCGAGTGTGCAATAATGATCAAAGCGGCTTTGGCCGACTGAAGGGATATATTTTCGAAAGGAGAATATTATGAAAAAATTCAAAGCAGTATTGACCTTGATCATCGTACTGCTGGTGGTTGGCCTGGTGGGCTATATCACCTTTGTGGACACGATCAAGACCAACAAGGCCGCAGATTCGGTGAGCACCGATGTGGCAGATGCGGATGATGCCGCTGACAAGGCTCCGGAGGGCAAGACTCCTCTTGCTTCCGGTATCAAGAAGGGCCTGGATCTGGCAGGCGGTGTTTCCATCACCTATCAGGTGGTGGGAGAAGGCACACCTTCCAGAGAGGACATGAGCGATACCATCTACAAGCTGCAGCAGAGAGTTGAAAACTACAGTACCGAGGCTCAGGTATATCAGGAAGGCGAGGACCGTATCAATATAGAGATCCCCGGCGTGAGTGATGCAAATGCCATCCTCGAGGAACTGGGTAATCCCGGTACCCTCTACTTTATAGCACAGACCGATTCCACGGGAGCCGACAACTATTCCTATGGCATAGATGCCGACGGAAATGTGGGCTATGTACTGGCTGAAGGCAAGACCATAGATTCCCTTAAGGCTGACGGTTCCATCGTCATTGAGGGTTCACAGATCAAGGGCGCTACGGCTACCACCCAGACCTCCGGAAAGGGCGTGCAGGAAAAGGAATTCGTAGTATCCCTTACCTTTAACGATGAGGGTGCAAAGTCCTTTGCCACAGCTACCGAAAAGGCATTCTCAAAAGGCGAGACCATCGGTATCTACTATGACGGAAAGTTCATCTCCGTACCTACCGTTCAGGCGGTCATCTCCGACGGCTCCGCAGTGATCACCGGAATGGAGTCCTTTGACGCCGCTTCCAAACTGGCATCCACCATCCGTATCGGTGGACTTAACGTAGAGCTTCAGGAGCTGCGTTCAAATGTGGTGGGAGCACAGCTGGGATCCACAGCCATCGAGACTTCCATCAAGGCTGCAATAATCGGATTTATAATCATAGCAATATTCATGATCGCCATATACTGGCTGCCCGGTGCGGCTTCAGTGCTGGCACTTGCGATCTATGTCATACTTGATATCCTGCTGATCCTCGGATTCAGGATCACCCTTACCCTTCCCGGTATTGCAGGTATCATCCTGTCAGTAGGTATGGCCGTTGATGCAAACGTTATCATCTTTGCCAGGATCCGTGAGGAGATATCAGCCGGCAAGACAGTTAAGGCCGCTATCAAGAACGGTTATGATAAGGCGCTTTCAGCCATCATCGACGGTAACGTGACCACTGTGCTGGCAGCCATCGTCCTTATGATCAAGGGTTCAGGTACGGTAAAGGGCTTTGCACAGACTCTGTTCCTTGGTATCGTGATCTCAGTCATCACTGCTTTGTTTGTGACAAGGGCTATAATGGACGCCTTCTATGAGCTGGGACTTCGTGATGAGAAGTTCTACGGAAAGGCCAAAGAGCTTAGGAGCATCGATTTTGTGGGAAAGAAGCGTATCTTCTTTATCATATCCATCGTTGCCATCCTTTCAGGCTTCATCTTCATGGGCGTGAACCAGTCCAGGATCGGTAATCCTCTCAATTACTCACTTGAGTTCCTGGGCGGTACTTCCACCAATGTAACCTTTAACGAGGAAATGTCCATAGAGGATCTGGAGACCAAGGTTATCCCTGAGATCGAGCAGATCACCGGTGACGGAAATGTACAGCAGGCAAAGGTTGCCGATTCAAATGAGGTCATCTTCAAGACCAGGACGCTTACCGTGGCAGAGAGAGAAGCCTTTAACGAAATGCTGGAGAAGAATTTCTCCGTACCCGAGAATCAGATACAGACAGAGACCATCAGCTCCACAATCTCCAACGAGATGAAGGCGGATTCCGTGATCGCAGTCATCATCGCGGTCATCCTGATGCTCATTTACATCTACTTCAGATTCAAGGATATGCGCTTCGGTGTATCTTCCGTAATGTGTCTGCTCCATGACGTGCTGGTGGTACTGGCCTTCTATGCAGCAGCAAAGATCTCCGTGGGCAACACCTTCATAGCATGTATGCTGACCATAGTCGGTTATTCCATAAATGCTACCATAGTTATCTTTGACCGAATCAGAGAGAATCTGAGAGGCAAGAGAAGCGAGCTTTCCGAGATAGTGAACAGATCAGTGACCCAGACGCTGACCAGGTCCATCTTCACATCCCTGACCACCTTCATCATGGTGGCTTCGATCTACTACTTCGGTGTGACCAGCGTTAAGGAATTCGCACTTCCTCTTATGGTTGGTATCATCTGCGGTGCTTACTCATCCGTATGTGTGGCCGGCGCCCTGTGGTATGTGCTCAAGACAAAGATCAAGGGCAATACGGCTTCAGGCGGAAAGAGGAAATAAAACCAAAAACAGCCGGTACATAATAAGAACGGCGACGGATCTATGGATCCGGATGATATGAGAAATAAGAGCTCCGGCTGTGCCGGGGCTCTTGTTGGATGAACCTGTTGTCATCCTTCGGCTAAAGCCTCAGGATGACATTAGGTATGGTTGTTCTGAACGGAGAATTTTGTGATCAAGGAGAAAAAGATGAGTGTAGCCCAGGAATGGCTGGAAATAAGAAAACCGGGAGATTATGCACAGATAGGCAGGGAACTTGGCATATCGCCGGTGCTTGCCAGAGTCATGGCAAACCGCGGGGTGGCTGTTGAGGAGATGGAAGCCTATCTAAATGCAGACCTTGGCAGCCTGCATGACGGCCGCCTGATGGCGGATTTCGCAAAGCTCTGTTCCATACTTACGGAAAAGATCAAAGAAAAAAAGAAGATCCGTGTCATAGGCGATTATGACGTGGACGGAGTGTGCTCCTCATATATTTTGAAATCCCTCATAAATGACTGCGCAAAAGCGGTTCATAACGACGATTCGCTTATCATAGCCGATCAAAGGCTTCCCCACAGGGTGAAGGACGATTACGGGATCAATAAAAGGCTGATCGATGAGGCTCTGAGCGATGGAGTGGATACCATAATCACCTGCGATAACGGCATATCCGCATATGATGAGTGCGTCTACGCAAAAGATAACAATATGACTTATCTGGTTACGGATCATCATGAGATCCCTTATTCGGGGATATTGCCGGACGGAAAAAAAGAGTATCTTCTTCCTCCTGCCGATGCCGTTGTGGATCCCATGAGGGAAGACTGTGAATATCCGTATAAGAGACTGTGCGGAGCGGGAGTGGCCTTTAAGATATCCCAGTATATGTTAAAGAGCCTGACGGATCTGTCCGAGTACAGATATCTGGATATGGCAGCGCTGGCCACGGTGGCGGATGTAATGCCTCTTACGGGAGAAAACAGGATCATCGTAAAGGAGGGGTTAAAGCTGCTCACCTATACTGAAAATATGGGGATGAGAGCCCTTCTTGATGTGTGCAGGCTTAAGGAAGGCAGTCCCATAAGCGTTTATCATTGCGGCTTTGTGATAGGCCCCAGGATAAATGCCGCAGGCAGGATAGACAGCGCAGATACAGCAGCAAAGCTTTTTGACTGCGATGATCCGAAGGAGGCTGTGAGGATCGCAAATGCAATGGATGAACTGAATCACCAGCGGGTGGAACTGACAAAGGAAGGCATGAACAGGGCAATGGGTCTTCTGGAAAATGAGGAAAAGCTTCCGGATGTTCTGGTGGTCTACCTGCCGGATTGTCATGAATCCCTGGCGGGGCTTATAGCGGGAAGGCTTAAGGAAGAATATTATCATCCTGCCGTGGTATTCACCAGATCAAGGGACGGGGTGAAGGGTTCGGCCAGATCCATCGAAGCCTATCATATGTATGATTCATTGAACAGGATCAGTCATTTGCTTTCGAAATTCGGAGGTCATGCCATGGCGGCGGGAATGTCCATGAGTGCAAAAGATGATGAGGAAGCGCTTCTCAAGGTGGAGGAATTCAAAAAAGCCGTGAACGGGGATTCGGGTCTTTGTGAGGATTCTTTTGTAAAAAGGATAAGGTTTGACGCTGTGCTTCCCTTTGGCGCCGTGAGCAGTGACCTGGCACGTGAACTGGAGCGGCCGGCACCCTTTGGTACGGACAATCCGGCCCCTTTGTTTGCAAGAAGCGGCGTGTCCTTTTCAAGGGGAGCCGTGAGAGGCAGTTCACAAAATGTATATGTTGCAAAGGCTGCCGATAAAGACGGAGTGACTCTGGAAGCAGTGGCCTTTGGGGACGGCATGAAGATCCGTGATGAACTGGAAGATGGAAATGAACACTCGATCATCTTCAGAGTGGAACTGAATGAATACATGGGCAGGGAAAGCGTCCGCATACGTCTGGAAACATGGAGATGAAGCACGTATGGTATTTGTGATTTTTTTATAAAGCCGTATGGAAAAAATGAAAGAGATATGGTAGAATTTCTTTAAGTGACTCTATGAGCCATATTTTTTCATTACAGGGGGATACAAAAATGAATGGTGGAAGTCAGAAGAAGATAAGGACCAGTCTGGTGCTTACCATGACCTTGCTGGTGGCGGTTCCGGTGATAGCGCTCACCGTGATCAGCCTGATCAATACCCTAAATCAGGGGTCGAGCAGCGCAAATGAGGTAAATTCGGCGCAGGCGGCGCTGGTGAGTGAGAGCCTTGAGACCATTTATATGGAGAACATTGAGGCACTCCAGGCATTGGCGGCCTCTCCTGCTACCATCACATATATTGAAAATGCAAATGCCGGAGCCGGAGATCCCGACTCTTTAGGCGGAAAGATACTTCATCAGATGGAAGCCATAGACGCCAGCATGGCCGACGGTAATTCCACCGCCATATCCGGCACGGACGGTATGCAGCTACAGCGTACGGTGGGCAAGCCCGTGAATGTCGCCGAGCGTGAGTATTTCATCGAGCCCATGAAGGGTGCTCCCTATTATATTTCGGATATGATCGTATCAAAGTCCACGGGTACGGCGATCACCACTATCTCGGTTCCCATCATCGGCTCCGACGGATCCACGGCCATAGGTATAGTACAGAGAAATTATGATCTGTCCGTCCTTCATGATATGCTGGCTTCATATGTTACCTAGGACCGGCAGGAGATAGTTGTGGTGGACCGTACGGGTACCGTTGTGGCCCATTCTTTAAGGACAGTGGATACGGAAGACCCCGAGAAGCAGGATCAGAATCCTTTCTATACCGATTCCCGGGGAGGCACCACCAGAGGTGATTATATAGCTCCTTTCATGGGAGATACCTGGATGATCTCCTGGCAGAAAATGGATAAGAGCGGATGGGTAGTGGCATCCTGCCGGGTAAAGGAAGTGGCCCTGGCCACCATGTACAAGACGGCAGCCATGCAGATCATCCTTGGTGTAATCTTCCTCATCGTGAGCGTTCTGGTGGGACTTCATTATGCAAAGACCATCACCGAGCCTCTGACGGAGGTGAATACATCCCTTGCCGGACTGGCAGAGGGTAAATTCTACAAGATCAAAGGATTTACCGACAGGAAGGATGAGCTGGGTGATATCATACGCCATTCCAACTCCGTTATGGATAAGCTGAGGGAGATAGTAGGTGATATAGTCAGCAGTGCCAATTCCGTCAGCAACGCTTCGGACGAGCTGGCAGGCATGTCGGATCAGATAGCCCAGAATGTGGACGGCGTATCAAATGCCGTTCAGGAGATAGCCACCGGCGCCACACAGCAGGCGGATGAGATACAGAACGCTACCGAGAGTACCGCCCGAATAGCGGATGCGGTCAGCCAGGTGCAGGATTCCACTTCCGAGCTGGAGGCAGTTGCGGACCGTATGCAGAAGGCATCTACAGAATCCGCACAGTCTCTTGAGAAGCTTCAGAGATCATCCGAGAACATGAATGACGCCATCAGAAATATCACCGGTAGGATCAGTGCTACATCCGATGCCGTAGGCGTGATCAACGATATGGTGGAATCCATCACCAATATCGCTTCCCAGACCAATCTGCTGGCGCTCAATGCATCCATAGAAGCAGCGAGAGCCGGAGAAGCGGGAAGAGGCTTTGCGGTAGTGGCCGAGGAGATCGGCAAGCTGGCTACTGAGTCCAATGAATCGGCAGCTCAGATCCGTTCAGAGATGGACAGGCTCCTCAAGGAATCACAGGATGCCGTGAATATGGCCAATGATGTCCAGAAGACCAACAATGAGCAGCAGCAGGTCATCAGTGATACGGCACAGAGTGTAAACGGAATGTTATCCGACATAGAGGAGACAGTCAGAAGTGTGAGGACTATTGCCGACAATGCATCGGATTGCGTGTCTGCCAAGGATGTGGTGGCTGACGCCATGGGCTCACTGTCAGCTATATCAGAAGAGAATGCTGCCAGCAGCGAGGAGACGGGAGCTTCCATGGAAGAGCTTTCAGCTACCGTTACCACTCTGGCACAGAACGCGGGAGCTTTGAGAGATGTTTCTACCCGACTTTCCGAGGAGATGAGTTTCTTTAAGATGTGACCGGGGTAATATAATGTTTGATAAGATATTTGGAGAATACTTACTGAATAAAGGAAAGATCACAAAGGAGAGGCTGGACGGGATATACGCCGACATGATGCAGGAGTATGTCCGTCTGGGGATGATCGCCGTCAAAGAGGGTTTCATGACCACTGCCCAGGCGGATGAGATAAATGCCCTTCAGGCTTCTACCGACAGCAGATTCGGTGATCTGGCTGTGGAAAAGGGTTACATTTCCATCTCGGAGCTGAATACCATTTTGCGCATCCAGGGTAATTATTTTTACCATTTTCTTCAGGCAGCCATCAACACGGGACTGTTCACTCTTGAGGATCTGGATGAGCTTCTTCTGGAATATCAGAAAGAGGAAGAGCTTTCCAATTCGGAGATGGATTCCCTCATAAGCGGGGATGTGTCTCGGGTGGTAGATGTATTCCTGCCGCATCAGGATATGATGTACGGCAGGCTTTGTGCCATAGCAGTCAGGACTTTTCTGAGGCTGATCGATCCGGATGTCTATATCAGACGGGCTTTTAAATGCAGTCATCTTTCGGCGGACCGCTTTGCATGTCAGAGAACTTACGGTATGAACAATACCGTGTCGGGGTTTGCGGGAGATGGGGATTCCCTGTTGGCTCTGGCCTGTGTATATGCAAAAGAGGATTTTGCTTCCGTTGATATGGATGCGCTTGATGCCGTGGCGGAATTTACGAACTGTATAAACGGTCTGTTCACCACAGAGACTTATTCCATGGGCGTTGAGCTGGATCTTATTCCTCCGGAGCTCTATGACAAAAATGTGGATATAAATGCGGCGGAATTCTATGTCGTACCCATAGTGACAAAGGGTGAGACCATATATTTTGTCATAGCCATAGATTCGGCACTTTTGATAAATGAATCGAAAGGAGGTACATGATGGCAGGAGTTTTGATCGTAGATGATTCGCGTACATCCAGAAAGATGCTCAGGACTATCATAGAGGAAGCGGGATATACCGTGGCAGGGGAGGCTGTGAACGGCCAGGAGGGCATCGATAAATATAAGGAACTGTCCCCCGATCTGGTCACCATGGATATCACCATGCCGGTACTGGACGGGATAGAGTCCATGAAGGAGATCATAGCCATCAATCCTGATGCAAAAGTACTCATGGTCACCGCCGTGGGTCAGAAAAACAAGGTGATCCAGTGCATCAAGGACGGAGCTTTTGATTATGTGACCAAGCCCTATGAAACCGGAGAGGTGGAAAAGGTGCTGAAAAAAGCGTTGGGATAAAGAAGTTGTTTTGGGGTGTGTGTCCGGCGGCACACACCTTTTTATCGTGTATATACAGATGATATTATTGACTGCTATCGGTTGACGATGAAAAGAAAACTGTTGTTTATTGTTTTATTATTAATACTGTCAGGGCTTATCTTTCTCATATATAAAAAGTCTTCAGCCATATTTGCAAAGCCCCTGCCGGGAGCCGGAGATGCTTCCGAGGTGGCGGGGATACTGGTGCCGGCCGATGAAAATGAGGGCATCAGTTTTGATCTGAGAGCGTATCAAAAGGATGGGGAATTTCTGATATTTCTGCCTTCCAGGGCTGATATGAGCCGCCTTACGGTTCTGCTTCTGGATGACTGTGACAGCCCCCTTGAGAAGCTGGAGCTGGACATGAGCGGCGGGGCTTGTCTTTTGATGGGATCCATAGTGGTGAAGGCATACAGATCTTCCCTGCCCAGTGTTGAGATATCCTTTGAAGGCGGAGAGGGAGATCTTCTGACCGTAGAGTCGGATGAAGATCATGAGACAAGGGCCTTCGGAGATATGGTGGTCAGCTGTCCGGACGAGCTGGCCCTGCAAAACGGCTGGGAGAGCGTGATGACCTCCCGCAATATGGATTTCGGCCTCAAGGGCAGTATGTCCATGCGGGGACATGGAAACGCTTCCTGGCTGCTGGATAAAAAATCCTATAACATTTACTGGGAAAACATCGCCGATATCCTGTCCATGGGGACATCCGATGAGTGGGTGCTCCTGGCGGACGGGATAGACCGCACGCTTCTCCGCAATCAGGTGTTTTTTGATCTGGCTGATAAGTGCGGCGTCAGATATGCGCCGAAACTGCGGAAGGTGGATCTGTTTATCGACGGGGATTACAGGGGGGTGTATTCCCTGGCCTCAAAGGTCAGGATAGATGAAAACAGCGTGGATATCAGGCAGGGACATGATTTCCTTTATCGCTGGGGGATGCCGGGGCCTGAAGCCCTGCCCCTGACTTCTTTTTTGTTCAGGGATGAATTTACGAATGTGGTGGAGGTGAGGGATCTTAAGGATGAGTCTGTGAGGGCAAAGGCTTTTTCCATAGCCGATGATCTGATGCTGAAGATCCAGGATGAGTCTTCCGACGAATGTCTGTCCCTGATAGATCAGGAAAGCTGGGCAGTGTATTACTGGATCCAGGAATTCGGGAAAAATACGGATGCCACCTCCAGAAGCCTTTACACTGTCTGGATGGCTGATGAGGGAAAGATGTATATGGGACCTGTCTGGGATATGGATCAGACCGCGGGAGTGGAAGAGCCTTATTTAAGGGAAGTGGATTATCTCTATCCCCAGGAGTGGGCTGTGAGATATGAAGAGTGGTACAGGCAGATGTTTAAGCGGGATGAATTTGCAAAAAAGGTGGATGAGGTATATAAAAGAGGAGATGTATCCGCTGCCATAGATGAGTGTGTGAAGGAGATCCCTCAGAAAGCCGAAGCCATAAGGAGTGCGGCCGACATGAATTTCATGAGGTGGGATGTGCTGGATGAGCCGCAGAACAACAGGATATATTTTTACATGGAGGATACATCCTGGGATGCTCAGGTGGAATGGCTCCATATATGGCTTAAGTACAGGAAGGAATGGATGGACGAGCAATATCGGTAGTGTAAAGGGAGTTATGAGTATGAAAAAATTATCTGAACTATTATCCGGGATCGGATACGAACTGATCAGCGGACAGGTGGATGACAGGGAGATCGCGGGGATATGCAGGGATGACCGTCAGGTGAAAAAAGACTGTATCTTTGTCTGCATAGAAGGGATGAATTTTGACGGCCATATGAGCGCCGCAAAAGCGGATAAAGCGGGAGCCGCACTTATTGTGGCTTCCAAGGCTGTGGATGATGTGAAAAATGCCGCCGTGATCCGTGTGGAGGATACCAGGCTGGCCCTGGCGCTGCTTTGCGCCAACTGGTTCGATCACCCCGATCAAAGACTTAAGGTGATAGGAGTTACCGGCACTAAGGGAAAGACCACCACCACCTATATGATCAAATCCGTCCTGGAAGCGGCAGGGATAAAGACGGGACTTATAGGCACCATAGAAACCATCATCGGCGATGAACATATACCTTCAAAGAATACCACTCCCGATTCGGATGTGCTGCAGGCCACACTGGCCAAAATGGCCGATGAAGGCTGTGAGGCTGTGGTGATGGAGGCTTCATCACAGGGCTTTAAGCTGCACCGTACGGCGGGGATCACCTTTGAGGTAGGGGTTTTTACCAATATTTCCCCGGATCACATCGGCCCCGGAGAGCATGAGGATTTCGATGATTATCTAAGGTGCAAGGGGATGCTCTTCAGGCAGTGCAGAACGGGCATCATAAACATGGATGATGAAAAGGCGGGGGAGGTCATAAAGGATCATACCTGCAGGATCATCGGTTTCGGTTTTTCGGATAAATGCGATCTGAAGGCCGGAGAGTGTGAACTGATAAATAAGGGTGACAGTCTGGGAGTGGATTTCCATGTGACGGGTCTTACGGACCTTAAGGCCAGGGTAAACATGCCCGGCAGGTTTTCTGTCTACAATGCCCTTTGTGCCATAGCCGTATGTCATTGCCTTGGAGTGGATGAGGAGATCATAACAAGATCGATAGCAGAGGCAAAGGTCAAGGGCCGTATCGAATTCGTCAGGGTTTCCGATGATTTCTCCCTGATGATCGATTACGCTCATAACGCCATGGCTCTTGAGAGCCTGCTGACCACGCTGAGGGAATATGAGCCGGGACGGCTGGTGAGCGTGTTCGGCTGCGGAGGCAACAGGTCGAAGCTGCGAAGGTTCGAGATGGGAGAGGTGTCCGGAAAGCTGGCGGATCTGACGGTGATCACTTCCGACAATCCCAGATTTGAAAAGCCTCTGGATATCATAGCCGATATAGTGACGGGCATAAAAAAGACAGACGGGGAATTCGTGGAGATACCCGACAGGAAAGAGGCTATCAGATATGTGATAGAAAACGGGAAGAAGGGGGATGTGATAGTCCTGGCCGGAAAGGGGCATGAGGATTATCAGGAGATAGAGGGCGTGAAGCATCACATGGATGAGAGGGAGCTTATTGCCCAGGTGCTGGAGGAGCTTAAAGGCAGATGAATGAGAAGAAGCAAAAGCAGGAGAGTTGCTGAATGTATGCCGATGTCATAATAGATATAAGCGCCGTGTCCCTGGACCGCACCTTTCAGTACAGGATCCCGTATGAAATGATGGACAGTATAGGTGTGGGTTCCATGGTCATGGTGCATTTCGGCAAGGCGAAGGCTCTCAAAAGGGGATATGTGGTGTCCCTTTCGTCCGTTCCGGCCATAGACGAGGAAAAGATAAGGAATATAGCCCAGCTTTGCGAGGTCTCCGATATGGCGGAGCCCCGGCTGGTAAAGCTGGCGGCATGGATGGCAAAGGCCTATGGCTGTACCTTTGCTGCGGCGCTGCGTACCGTGTTTCCCGTCAAACAAAAGATAAGGCCAAGGACCACACATTATCTGCAGCTTGTTGCCGATGAAGAAAAATGCGGCGAGTTCACGGCTTTTTTCGAAAAAAAGAACCAGAGAGCCAGACTGAGGCTCTTATGTGCCCTCATAGAAGACAAAGAGATCCCCGAGGATATTGCCAGGGAAAAACTGAATATAAACAAGAGTGTCATCGATTTTCTCGCGGATAATGATCTTTGTGAAAGGAGCGAGATCAGCATATACTGTGAGGAGGACAGGGATGATCCCGGTCACAGGCCTGTTTTGAATCCTGAGCAGAAGGCGGCTGTGGACGGTATCCTGGCGGATCCGGTTACAGGTCCTGATGCCGGACTTTATCCTGTGCTGTCGGAGGATGAGGATGAACAGCCGGCTGTGGGGAAAGAGGCAGGAGCAAAGGTGTCTCTCATACATGGGATCACCGGCTCCGGAAAGACCGAGGTCTATCTGAACCTGGCACAGGAGATGGTCAAAAACGGCAGACAGGTCATCATGCTGATCCCGGAGATCGCGCTGACCTATCAGATAATGATGCGTTTTTACGACCGCTTTAAGGACAGGGTGTCCTTTATCAATTCAAAGCTGTCCGCCGGGGAAAAATATGAGAGGTTCATGAAGGCGGCTCAGGGAGAGATAGATGTGATGATCGGTCCCAGATCCGCACTTTTCACACCTTTTTCAAAGCTTGGACTCATCATTCTGGACGAGGAGCATGAGGACAGCTACAAATCCGGACAGACACCCATGTATCACGCCAGGGAAACAGCCATAGAACTGGCAAGGATGAGCGGAGCGGCTGTGGTGCTGGGTTCTGCCACTCCTTCGGTGGAGTCGTATTATCGTGCCATGACCGGGGAGTATTCCCTTTACAGACTGAAGGAGAGGGCTACCGGAGCTTCCCTTCCGACGGTGGAGATAGCGGATCTTCGGAACGAGCTGCTGTCGGGGAATAAAAGTCCCATCAGCCGGGCTTTGTACGGTCATATCGCAGACAGCCTGTCAAAGGGTGAGCAGGTAATGCTGTTCCTTAACAGGCGGGGATATGCAGGCTTCGTATCCTGCAGGGCCTGCGGTTTTGTATACCGGTGTCCTCATTGTGATGTGTCATTGTTTGCCCACGGATCCAAATACGGCACCAGGCTGCGGTGTCATTACTGCGGATATGAGATCGGATATGATAAGAAGTGTCCGGAGTGCGGATCAAAATATATAGGCGTCATGAAGGCGGGGACCGAGGCTATGGAGATAGCCGTCAGAAAGCTTTTTCCCACAGCCCGGATCCTAAGGATGGACAGGGATACCACGGCAAAAAAGGATTCCTACGAAAAGATCCTTTCTTCTTTCTGCGATCATGAAGCGGATATCCTTATCGGTACACAGATGATAGTGAAGGGACATGACTTCCCGGATGTGACCACGGTGGGGATACTGGCGGCCGACCTGTCGCTGTACGCCCCCGATTACCGGGCAGGAGAGCGGACCTTCCAGCTTCTGACCCAGGCCTGCGGCAGGGCGGGAAGGGCTCAAAAGAGCGGTCATGTGGTGGTACAGACCTACAATCCCAAGGATCCTTATATACTGGCCGGGGCAGCCCAGGATTATGAGGCGTTTTATGAAAGGGAGATAGTTTACAGGCAGATGCTGGAATATCCGCCCATCACCAACATTCTGGCGATACTGTTTGAATCAAAGAACAGGGAACTTGCGGTAAAGGTCTCCGAAGATGCGGCAAAAGCCGTGGAAGAGATGAGTTCTCTGCTTTCGGAAGATTCCGGGGAAAAAGAAGGGGAAAAGAGCCTGCATTCCGTGATAATAGGTCCTTCGGATGCTTCCATTGCCTATATCAACGATGTGTTCCGCAGGACACTTTATGTGAAGAGCGTCCGGACCGGATTCCTGGAAGAAGTCCAGGTCAGGATGAACGAACTGGCAAAGGCGGAAGAGTATTCCGGTAAAGTCAGGATAACCTGCAACATGAATCCCATGAATATGTAAAAACAGGCGCCTTTTTGTAAAAAGGCGCCGTGATCGTATCATAATAAGGCGAGGGTCTCCTCCCTTAATTTCATATCTGTTTCAAACCGTCCGGAGGCGTACAGGGTGACTGTTTTCGTCCCCGGCTTTTTTATGCCACGCATGGACATACACATATGCTCGGCTTCTATACGCACCATGACTCCGGTGCAGCCGTCTATGCCGGACATGATGGCTTCCCCGATCTCACGGGTCATCCGCTCCTGGATCTGGGGACGGCGTGCATATACTTCCACGGTCCGGGCCAGCTTGCTTAAGCCCGTCACCTTATCCGTGTAGGTATAGGCTATGCTGACGTTGCCGAAAAAAGGCAACAGATGATGCTCGCATACGGAATAAAAATTTATCTCTTTTTCTATGACAAGACCGGGCTCTGCCATCTCGAAGGTTTTGCAAAGATGGGTGGAAGGATCCGTATCCATTCCCTGAAAGAGCTCTTCACACATGTTTGCGACTCTTTCGGGGGTGTCCTTTAAGCCGGGTCTGTCCGTGTCCTCACCTATCGCTTCGAGAAACATAAGTGTGGCCTGCTTTATCTTTTCTCTGTCCATTTTGGCTCCTTGTGTTTATGATGATTAAATTTGCCTTACCCACTATATATTATTTCATGTTTTCATGCAAGTGGGGATATATGTTTAATCCTTGACTTTTGTACAGGGGTATTATATCATCAAAAAGTTGACAAAGGCCTGAAAGGAGATTGGAATGGCTATAAGGCAGATCAGAAAAATGGGAGATGATATCTTATCGAAGACCTGTCGTCCGGTTACCGAGATGACGGAAAAGATAAGTGTTTTGATAGATGACATGCTGGAGACCATGTATGACGCCCAGGGCGTGGGGCTGGCTGCTCCCCAGGTGGGAGTGCTGCGCCGTCTTGTGGTGATCGATGTATCCACGGATGAGGATAAGATGGAACCGCTCATAATGATCAATCCCGTGATCACCGAAAGCTCCGGGGCGGATTCGGCCCAGGAAGGCTGTCTGTCGGTTCCGGGCAAGGTGGCGGATGTCACCAGGCCTACCTTTGTAAAAGCTTTGTATAAGGATCGTGATATGAATGACTGCGAGGTTGAGGCCCACGATCTTCTTGCCAGATGTATCTGCCACGAGCTGGACCATCTGGACGGACATTTATATGTGGAAAAAGCCGAAGGCCCCTTAAGGGACGTAGAGGCGGAGGAGTGACGGATGAAGATAGTTTTTATGGGAACGCCGGAATATGCGGCGGTTTCCCTGAGGGAACTGATAAGGAACGGTCATGATATAGTGCTGGTACTGACCCAGCCGGATCGGGAAAAGGGCCGTGGAAAAAAGATAAGCTTTTCACCTGTAAAGGAGGTGGCGCTCGAATGCGGCATACCTGTGTTTCAGCCTGTCCGGATCAAGGATGAGGAGGCTGTGGAGTATCTTAAGAGATATGATGCGGATATATTTGTGGTGGCCGCTTTCGGACAGATCCTGAGCAAGGAGATCCTTGAGATGCCTGCGAAGGGCTGCATCAATGTACATGCTTCGCTGCTGCCGAAATACAGGGGGGCTGCTCCCATTCAAAGAGCCATACTGGACGGTGAAGATATAACCGGAGTCACCATAATGAAGATGGACGAGGGGCTGGATACGGGAGATATCATTTCCCAGACCCAGGTTTCCATAGCGGCGGACGATACGGGTGAGACCCTTCTTGAGAAGCTTTCCGTGGCCGGAGCCTCACTGCTGGTGGATACTCTCGAAGCGATAGAAAAGGGTCAGGCCGGATACACCCCCCAGGATGAAGAAGCATCCTCCTATGCGGGTCTTCTTAAAAAGGAAATGGGCTGTCTTGATTTTTCAAAGACAGCGGGAGAACTGGACCGGGTGATAAGGGCGTACAATCCATGGCCCGGAGCCTATACCAGCCTTTCCGGTAAGATCCTGAAGATATGGAACGCCGAACCGGTGGATGCCCACGCCGTGGACATCGAATCGGGCACCTCGGTGGGGACCATCATAGATATCAGCCCGGAAAGCTTTGACATACTTACGCTTGACGGGGCCCTGAGAGTCTTCCAGCTCCAGATGGAAGGCAAAAAAAGAATGAGTACTGCAGAATTTTTGAGAGGATACAGACTTGAAAAAAACACAGTTTGCGGGACCAAAGATAAATGAAAGAGAACTTTCCCTTGACATTCTCATTGAGGTGTCAAAGGGAAAGTTTTTAAATATGGCGATAGAAGAATGCTTTGAGAAGAAAGGGCCGGACCGTCAGCAGAGGAATTTCATCAGAGCCCTGTGCGAGGGCGTGGTGGAAAGACAGCTGACGTTGGATCATATCATTTCGAGGCAGCTGAAGTCCCCCTCCCAAAAGATGAAGGGCACTGTACGTCAGATCCTGCGGATGGGAACGTATCAGCTCAAGTTTATGGAGGGAGTCCCTTCCTATGCGGCCATAAACGAGGCAGTGGCACTTACGGCGAAGCGGGTCTCTCCTTCCCTCAAGGGTTTTGTGAACGGCGTGCTGCGGAGCGTATTAAAGGACGGGATCCGTCCTGAGGACA
>JAEEGL015124628.1_pt1 | contig 15882 bp, 16 predicted proteins | sample 9134231 | NCBI WGS metagenome assembly JAEEGL01 (sample SAMN16246548, study PRJNA631951) | gut metagenome | biome: gut microbiome; feature: rumen; material: fiber-attached | host: Bos | place: Iran: Karaj | collected 2018-10
CCAACAACGACAGTTTTAGATTTAGAGACTTCTATTCTATGAGCTAATCCTAATTCCATAATACTTGAAATAGTTTCAAATGATTCTTTAATATTTTCTTTTGGAACATAAGGAGTACTATCTACTTCTGGTAAATATTCCTTTTCAGGTAATGTGAAATATACATTTTGAATAAATGTATCTACTATACCAATAGAATCATTTAAGGCAACAAATCTATCTCTTGCATAATTAATTTTATCTATATCACAGATTGTATACATTATATCAGTATCCATCTTATAAAGATCTGCACTATTTAAAATCTTTCCATTAGATGCAACTACTCTACATCCGCCAAATAAACATGTACTTGTTGAATCAGTTATACCAGTTGATGTATATGAATATATACAACAACATTCTTTAGATTTGGCACTAATAAAATTACTTCTAGATTCTTTTTTACCTACAACCTCATCACTAGCTGCAATATTGAATATTAAATTACAACCATTAATAGCATAAATGCTAGACATAGAAATAGGCGCAAACATATCATAACAAATTTCTACACCAAATTTAATTTTATTAAATTCGTCAATAAATTTAATATTACCAAAAGGTACTTCTAAATCAGCATATACTATACTATCAAAATCATAGTCTTGTTTAAACCATCTTTTTTCTCTAAATTCACCTACATTAGGTAAGAAAGTCTTAGGTACAACACCTAAAATAACATCTTTTTGGATAACTAAAGCGCAGTTATATAATGCATTATCGATTTTTATTGGAGCACCCATTATAACAATTCCACTAAATTTATTAGTTTTTAAAAAATCTTTTACATATTCTTCAACTTCATTAATGATATCATTAGAATAGAATAAATCACCTAGTGAATAGCCTGTAGTAGCTAGTTCAGGGAAAGTTACGATATCCGCATCAATTTTTTTAAGTGTTTTTTTGATTTCATTTAAATTATCAACTACACTACCTAAATAAACTTTAGGAGTAACATTTGCAAGTTTTAAAAATCCATTTTTCATTTTATCACCTCGTATAAATTGTTTTCTACAATATAGTCATATACTTCTTTAGTAACTAAATCTTTATTTTTTGTTTTTCTAAATTCTGAACTAGATACTTCTAGATTTAATTCAACAATAACAAAGTTATTTTTAAACTCACTATATTTCTCATTTATGATATCTGTTAAATCAAGTCCATATCTATTAAATACAATAAATTTAAAATCTCTTAACATATTTTTATAATCAATCCATGTATCTAGCTTCTTTAAATTGTCTGAGCCAATTACATAATATAAATCATTAAACTCACTACTCAATTCTTTTAAAAGGTTATATGTACCTAAGTATTTTTCATTATTCTCTAATCTACTAACAACAACCCTATTATCTAGTAGTTTAGCCATTTCATACCTGTGCTCAAACTCTATTAAGCCTTCTTTTCCATAGTTATTTCCAACAGGAACAACTATAATATTATCAGGTCTAAAAATTGTAAATAGTCTATCAATTATAAACTTATGAGCCCTTGTTGGAGGGTTAAATGAGCCACCATAAACTATATTCATACATACCACCTCATTATTATTATATCACAATATAATAATATTTTTATTTATTATTTTAAAACTTATTAAAAAATGTTATAATTTCCTTGAGGTCTGGTATTATGGAAGAAAAAACAAGTGAAATTATAGAAGAAAAACAAGTAGATAATACTAATAGTGAAGCACCTAAAGTTGATGAAAATGAACATACATATCATACTGTAGATGCTAAACCTGTTGTACTAAAAGATAATTATAATTTCTTCTATCAATCTAAATTTAAATATTTTATGTCTAGAGTTGTTATGATTTTTGTTGGATGCTTACTTATGCCTTTTATTTTAATTTTTACAGGACTAAGAATTAGAGGTATAAAAAATTATAAAAAGGTTAAGAAAAAAGGATGCATTCTAATAAGCAATCATATAAACCCTGGTGATGCTTTCTTTACAGGTTGGACTTTAATGAGACGTAGAGTTTATATTACAAGCTTACAATCAAACTTAGGTCTACCATTTGGTTTTGGTAAGCTAATTAGAATAATGGGTGCTGTACCTATTCCTGAAGAAAGACGTCAAATACCAAGATTTAGAGAACAATTCATTAAGGAAATTGAAAGAAAAAGAAAAATATTAGTATATCCAGAAGCTGCCTTAATTCCTTTTTGTGATCATATTAGACCATTTAAAAAAGGTGCTTTTAGATTAGCTTTAGTTGATGATACACCAATACTTCCAATAGTTTATACATATAGAAAGCCTAAATTCTTATATAGACTAATTAGAAGAAAACCTTGTTTAACATTAAACTTCTTAGAACCTTACTATCCACCAACTGAAGGCACTCATGCTTATAGAATAGAAAAAACTATGAATGACTTACATGAAATAATGAGTAATTTCTTTAATGAAAAATCTACTTATTTCTATCATAAAAAAGAAAAGAAAAAGAAAAATAAAGATAAAAATAATGAACAAAAAATAGAAGAAAAAAATGAAGAATAATAAAAAGTACTTATCCCACATTTGTGATAAGTACTTTTTTATCAAAAAAGAAAATGGATGATTAAATTATCATCCATTATTTGGCTTATTAAAGAGATTTTTTATTATTACTTCTAAGTTTTCTTAAAAGTATTACTCCTCTTCTTGTTAGTTCGTCTGGATCAAAAGTTATACACTTAGCCTCAAGTATTCTTTCTATCGCTTGAGCGCTATCTAATGTATGATATGGCAAATAAACACCTCTAAGTTCACTTGGTTTAATTAGTCTATATGCCTTCTTCATACAAACATTATATGTATAGCAAAAATATCTATAAATATATCCTATCCAATACATTTCATTTTTGGTATACTTATTTTTTCCATAATCAAGTTTTCCATATTCTTCTTCTAATAAATCATTAACAGTATATTCAGAAAACGATTCATTAAGCAGAGTCTTATTATCAAAATATGTAGCAATACTTGAATTAGCAAATCTTCTAATATATATTTCTGAACTGCAATTAAATCTATTAATTGAAAGTTCAAAGGCAGATGCCTGTATATCACACAATATTAAGCCATCACTATCCATTTTTTTCATTTCAATATCTCCTCTATATATTTTCCCTTTCCACGATATTTTATTCTTGCATACTTAACTTTTTCATTGCTTTCTACAATTTCCTTTTCTCTTAAGCTTTTATAATATTCTTTTTCTTTATCACACATTATACATTCTTCTAATATTTTTACATTTTTTATTGCCTTATCATTTAATAAAACATATTGAAACCCTAGATTTGTTGCAGCTAAACAGTGCCTACATTGTTCATCTGTTAATTCACCAGCTATAAACGTATCAATAATTCTAAACATTCTATTATCTGCTATAGGAGCAATAATATAATCTTCATCTTTTAACTCATCTATAATTGCCTTTATTTTTTTACTTTCTTTATATTTATCTAAAGTGCCTCTAAAAAATGCAATTGTTAACATCCAATCAGTATCAACATCATATTTTTTGTATTTTAAGTTGGAATCATCAAATTCTAAAATATAAAGATAGGCATTTTCATACATAGAAACAAACGATGCTGATTGTTCATATGATTCTCCAGAATAAAATCCTTGTCCAAAATCATTACTACTTCTTCCTTTTCTAAAAGATATTTCACCATTTATTCCACCCTTTGATCCATGAAATAGTATTTTTTTATCCTTATTATCTTCAATATATAATTGTGCTTTAATTTTGTTTATATTAATATTATTTTCAATCGCATAATCATATACTTTTTTTATTATAGCTTTTGATACTTGTTTATTCTCAGGTGTAAATATATTTTTTGATACACCTATTTTTTGTGCTATTTCTTCTGATGTTACATCTAACATTTCCTTAATTAATGCAATTTCATCAATAAAATTATTCATACACATCACCTATCTATATTATACAATAAAGAATCTAACATTTCAACTACTTATCCATTTTTAGTGATAAGTAGTTTTCGCATATAAAATAAAATGGATGATTATATTATCATCCATTATTTGGCTTATTAAAGCTATTTTACCAATTTATTTTATCTAATACATCATCGCCATATTCTACTGCAAGAATCGCAACAACTACAATAAATACTACAGTTACTATAATATTAATAATAGTTCCTATAAGTGATAATTTAAATCCTTTTTTCGCATATTCTTGTTTGTTTGTTGGTTTATCTCCAACCTTAGAAAAGATGATACCTACTATTCCATTAAAAAACATAAACGGTGCCCAACAAAAGGCAAGTGACAAAATACCAACTACATAACCAATAATTGCAAATACTTTATATTGATTTCCAACTGATTGGTTATTATTTGTATTACTCTCTTCTTTTACTTCTTTTATTTCATTATCGTAAATTAAATCCATTTCTCCACATATAGGACAATAATTTTGACCCTTAAACTCATACCCACAATTTTTACATTTCATACTTTAATTCTCCTCCAAATATAAATTATATATTATTCATTTTTCTTAGTCAATTATATATAACTTAATTGAGAAATATAATTATTTTTGATATAATTATATTGTTAGGAGTAATTATTATGGATTATAAAACTTTTATCGTAATTCCATCTTATGAACCAAATTTTAGGCTGTTGGATTTAGTAGATAATCTAAACAGTTTTTTTAAGGATGCAAGAATTATAATTGTTAATGATGGAACTACTGATAAAACAATATTTGATGAAGTAATAAAAAAGGATAACGTTACTCTTTTAACTCATGAAATTAATTTAGGTAAGGGTTGTGCACTTAAAACAGCTTTTAAATATATTAAAGAATTAAACGAAAAATGTATTATTGCGACCATCGATTCAGATGGACAACATCTAGCAAAAGATATAAAAAGGTGTATTGATTTTTATAAGACAATAAATGATGGACTTCTTCTTGGATCTCGTATGTTTGAAGGTGATGTGCCATTAAAAAGTAAAATAGGAAATAATAGCTCAAGATATTTACTTAGATGTTGTATGAATAGATATGTTTATGATTCACAAACAGGCTTAAGAGTATTTAATAGTGATCTACTTGATTTTCTAATTAAAGTTAAGGGTAATAGATTTGAATATGAAATGAATATGATAATTGATGTTATTAAATCTAGAATAGCTTTAACTGAAATGAAAATAGATACAGTTTATTTTGATAATAACGCTAAAACACATTTTAGGCCAATAAAGGATTTCTTAAAAATATGTAATACTATTTTAAGATATCACTTACCTTATACTATAGGATTATTCTCATATATTTTAAGCTTTATACTTTTTGAAGTTTTACTTGAAAATCCACCATTTACGCACTTTTCTTTAATTACATCTACTTTAATATTTATATATGTACCTTATATTTTTAATAGGTTAAATATATTAAAGGGAACCAGAAAAATAGAGCGTTACATGTCTTTTTATTTTAATAAAATATCAAGTTATATAATTTTAAATAGTTTATTATTTATATTACTAAATCTAGCTTTAGGTAATATTTTATCTATGTTTATTGCGTTAATTATTACAGTTATTTCTTATAATTTAATTAATACTTTTACATCATTTAAAAAGGAGATTTATTTATGTTAGAACCATGGGTAATTGCATTAATAGTAATAGGTAGTATATTATTAATATTATTTATGATATATATACCTCCACTATTCATTGCGCTAAAAGTTTATAAAAAAGAATTAACAAGACCTACTAAAGATAAGTGGGGTAGAGAATGTAGCGCTCCTGATAATGAGGAACAGCTTAGAATGCATAATGAAGGAATTGAATATATGAGTCAGTTTAAAGATAAGGTTAAGGAGATTCATATAGTTAATGATAACTTAAATTTATACGGTGAATTCTTTGATTTAGGTTTTAAGAAGTGTGCAATACTTTTACAAGGTAGAACTGAATCTTTATTGTATTGTTATTATTATGCTAAACCATATATAGAAAGTGGATATAATATTATTGTTATTGATTCACGTGCACATGGTAATAGTGATGGAATATATAATTGTGTTGGTTTAAAAGAATATAGGGATGTTATAAAGTGGGCTGAATATGCTCATGATAAATTAAAACAAGAATCAATTATGCTTCATGGTATATGTATTGGTGCTTCTACTGCTTTATATGCTTCTTTTTATGGCCCAGATTATATAGAAAAAATTGTAACTGATGGAATGTATATAAACTTCTATGAAACATTTAAAAATCACATGATAGTTGATAAGCGTCCTATATTTCCATTTATGAGTGAGATAGCTTTAATAATGAGATTTAAAGCTCATGTAAATATGAAAAAAGGTCCTATTAATATAATAGATAAATATAGTAAACCTATTTTATTCTTATATAGTAAGGAAGATAAATTTTCTTTGCCTCCTAAATCAGAAATATTATTTAATAAGTGTGGTAGTGAACATAAAAAAATAGTATGGTTTGATCATGGTGCTCATTCACATATTAGAATTAATAATACGGAGAAATATGATAATTCAATCAAAGAGTTTATAAAAGAAAATCTTTGATAAAAAGTCATTAAATAATGTGAATTAGTGGTATACATTTAGTAAATTTTATAAAATGAAAAACGGCTTTATATAGCCGTTTTTTAGTTGCCTTAAAACATAAAAAATGATATAATAAAAATGCGGAGGATTGACAGTATGAAAGCTATCAAGCAAAAGGCGGCAGTTATGAGTTAAGAAGGTAAGTATGGATTACCTAGTAATCCTTGTTATAATACTAGTTATTATAGCATACTTATTAGATAGGACTAAAAAATAGCCCTATCTAACTCTAGTCAATCTAGAGAATTTCTTATTCCCCTGTCGCCTCCAAAGCAAGAAGGGTAAAGCCACTCACTTTACCCTTCTTTTTTCTTATTTTCCCTGCCATTTTTATTATACAATACTTTGTGAAAAAAATCAATATCATAGGTAAAATAAAAGGAGGCTCGTTATGTCCTCCACTTTATTATCGTCTTTCTTTAATTCTAGCTGCTTTAGCTGATAATGTTCTAATGTAGTTAAGCTTAGCTCTTCTAACTAGACCATGTCTTACAACTTCAATCTTAGCAACCATTGGTGAATGAATTGGGAATGTTCTTTCAACACCTACACCATAACTAATCTTTCTTACAGTATAAGTTTCAGAGATTCCTCCACCTTGCTTTTTGATTACTAATCCTTCGAATACTTGGATTCTTTCTTTACCTTTTTCATCTTTGATCTTTACTGATACTTTTACAGTATCTCCAGCTCTGAATTCAGGTACATCTGTCTTCATGTATTCTTTAGTGATGTCGTTGATTAATTCTTGTCCTTTTAATTTAGCCATAATAACACCTCTTTCTTACTACCACATTCATAGATAATACTGCATCCAGCGGAATATAGCTTTATACGACAATAGTTATTTTAACATATTTGTATGCTTATATCAAGTATTATTTTTCTTTTTAATATTTATTGTTTATAATAATAAATTATAGTATAATTTAATAGAGGTGTATTCCTATGAAAACTAAAAAAATACATCCATACCTTATAATTATATTAACATTTCTAGCAGTAATACTAACAGGTACATTTTTCTTAGTTTTGCCTGTTTCAGGCGGAAATGGTAAATCTATTGGCTTTATAGATGCACTATTTGAATCAACTAGTGCTGTATGTGTTACAGGATTATCTACTGTGACAGTAGCTACGGATTTATCGTTATTTGGTAAGATTATATTAGCTTTTTTAATGGAAATAGGAGGATTATCGATATTAACAATCGCCATATTCTTCTTTACAATACTTGGAGCTAAAATAAGTGTTAGTAATAAGTTCTTACTTAGAGAAGCCTTAAACCAAAACTCAATGAAAGGTTTAACCTCATTAGTAATAAAAATTGTCATTTGGGCAACAATAATCCAATTTATTGGTGTTATATTAAATATGTTTGCTCTAATGCCCTATTTTGATGGAAATTTCCCTAAAGCATTAGCTTATTCAATTTTCCATTCTATTGCCTCATTCAATAATGCTGGTTTTGATGCATTTGGAAGCAATAGTATGATTGATTTTAAGGATAATTTGATGCTGAATACTTCTACAATGTTTTTAATAATATTTGGTGGTATTGGTTTTATTGTATTAAATGATATCTTCAAAAAACGAAGCTGGAAAAATTTCCAATTACATACAAAAATTGTTTTAATCACTACTGGTATACTTATTTTTGGTGGTGCAATTCTTATTAAATTAACTGCATGGACTGATATAAGTTGGTTACAAGCATTCTTTACATCAGTAACATGTAGAACAGCAGGATTTACAACATATGATATGGCTGGTTTAGTAGATCATCCTGCAACATATATAATTATTATTTTCTTAATGATTATTGGTGCTAGTCCATGTTCTACAGGTGGTGGTATTAAAACTACTACTTTAGCTATAGCTATTATTTCTACATATTATTATGCTAGAGGTAAGAAAGTTAAAGCATTTAAAAGAAAAATTGATGAAGCTTTAATATTTAAAGCATTCGTTTTAATAGGCTTATCAACAATGATTGTTATTATCAGTACAATAATTGTGTGTGCAGCACAAAGCAGTTTAGGATTTATGGAAGCATTATTTGAAGTTGCTAGTGCATTTTCAACTACAGGTTTATCAATGGGTATAACTTCTAGTTTAAATGCATTTAATAAACTATTTATTTGTTTAATAATGTTTATGGGTAGATTAGGTCCACTTACTATTATTGGTTTAGTCAATAAAAACTGGTTAAGTGAATCTGATGAAGAAATACAATATGTTGAAGAGAGTGTGATTATCGGATGAGAAAAACATTTATGGTTATTGGACTAGGTAGATTTGGTTCATGTGTCGCAAGAGTTTTAGTCAGTAATAAATGTGATATTATCGCAATTGACAAAAACGAAAAAAGCGTAAGAGATTTATCAAAAATAGTAAATAACTGTGTTATTGCGGATTCAACTAGTTTAAGCGTATTAAGTGATTTAGATGCTAATAAAGTAGACCATGCAATTGTTGCTATTGGTAATAACTTACAAGCTTCTATTTTAACAGTAATCAATCTTAAAAAATTAGGTGTTAGAAAAATAACAGTTAGAGCTGATGATATTACTTATAAAGAAGTATTTGAAGCTTTAGGTGCAACAGATGTAATTGTTCCTGAAGAATCAAGTGCAATCTCTTTAGGAAACCAAATTATGAGTGATTCAGTGTTAGATTATTATGGTGTAAGTGATGATTATGCAATGGTTAAAATAATCGTTGGAAAGGCATTTGTACCTAAGAACTTAATTGAATTAAATTTAAGAACATTATTTGATATAAACATTGTTGGTATAACAAGAAATAATAAATTCTTTATTCCAAGAGGTACTGATAGTATCGATCCAGGCGATGTAGTTGTTGTTGTTGGTACTAGAAGTAAGATTACTAAATTAGATGATTTCTTTAATAAAGAGCCTGAATTATTAAAGAAAAAAGCTGAAAAAGAAAAGGAAAAAGAAAAAACAAAAGAAACAAAAGAAAAAGCAAAAAAATAAGAGACTGATAAGTCTCTTTTTTTACGCTTATAACATTACCGAGCGGTAATATTTTTATAACATTATTATGTTTTATCACTAAAATATTACCGAACGCTCATATTTTATTGGCTTATTGCTAAATGTTAGTTAAAACATTACCGAAAAGAAATAATAGATTCTATCCGTAAATAGAAAAGGTTTCGCTTGAAACCTTTTTTAATCATTAATTATATTATACTAATAAAGTTATTAAAGGCATTGTTAGTATACATAGAATAGTTCCACATAATACTAAACTAGCCGCATCTTCTTGTCCTTCTCCTACCATCTCTGAGAAGTTTAATACAACACTAGCTATTGGTGCACTAGACAATATTACAAGGGCTTGTTTTATTGGTGTATCTATAGGTAGTGCAAATACAAATAATAGCATTACTAAAGGCATTATTATTTGTTTTACAAATACAAAAATATATGTTTTATAATTAGCAAATACTACTTTTACGCTAGTTACCGCAAGTCTCATACCAAGAATTACCATACATAATGGCGTAGTCATTTTCGCAAGTATAGTAACTAGTGGATCTAATCTCGTTGGAACTTTTACTCCAAGGAAGAATAAAGGTAGTGCTACATATATAGCTATAATAGATGGATTTAAGAAAATCATCTTAAGCCTTACATATTTTTTATCTAAAGAAATTATTAAAGAACCTATTGTCCAGCCTATTTCATTCATAATTACTAAAAATACACTAGAAATAGCTAGAGCGCTACCTAAGGCAGCTGGATTATCTTTAAATACAGCTTCTAGTATAGGTACACCCAAAAATCCTACATTACCAAAGCATGAAGCTATCGTATATATTCTATAAGCTATTTTTTCTTTATACTTTTTTCTAAATAGTAAAACGAATGTAGTAAGGAATAAGGCAAATATTGCTATTATGAGTCCTGCTGAAATTAATAATGTTTTACCTAGCTCATTTGAATAATCAGCCTGATTAAATGAATATAATATTAATATAGGCTGACATATATACATTAAGAATTTCGCAAAATCAGGTATTGATTCTTTTTTTATTAATTTAAATTTTATTATGCAAAAACCTACAATCGCATAAATCATAATAAGCGCAACTGTAAGAAATGTTTCTAAAAACATAATAAACACCTCACAAATGTTATTATATCACATAATAAATTAAAAAGAAGAGTTTAAAACTCTTCTAGTTCTTATTCTTATTTTCATCTTGACTTATTTTATCACGAAGTTTGCCATAGTCATCCCAACAAACACGTAGGTATGTTCGGTCATTAAGTCTTACTGCATAAGAAACACTATTATGCATACGCATAGGATCATACATGACTCTTAACTTAGATTTTTCACTATCTCCTTTAAGCTTAATATTAATATTTAAGCCTTCATTTGTTTTTTCATATCCTTTTTCTATTTCACTATATGATAATTGCCAAATATCAAGGCTACTATAATCAATAAATTCTTTATATGTTATTGATTTAAAATCAGTTGATGGATTAAAGTTTTCTCCATCAATATTTTTAGCATAATAGAATCCTGCCTTAATAAATGCATACCCTTTACTGTTATAAACTACTTCATAAGAATTTGGATCATCACTTAAATCACTTGATGAAACCCATCCTTTAGTTTCTTTATCTCTTCTACGTTTAGAGTAACTAACAGATAAATATATACCTGGATTTTCTTCATCATCTTCATCAGCTTCTCCACTATCAAAAGAATAACAATATCCTATTTCATATTCATCATTTTCTGGGTCTTGAACGAATGTTGATTCAACATCATAATCATAAGTGTAATTAAAGGCACTATATAAAATTTCAATAGCTTTTTCCTCACTAATTTCTCCGTTCTTCTTTTGATTACCACTTCCACATGCAGTTAATAGTAATACAAATGCAAACATAATTCCGCAAACTATTTTTTTCATAATATATTTCCCCCCCTTATACATTTTGTAAGATAATAGTTTAATCCTACGTTAACAATTGTATCAAAAAAAATTACATTTGTAAACATATAGTTAATAATTTTTTTAAAAAAAGAAAATACCAGAGTTGACGGGCTCTGGTATAAGAATATGTAGTTACGATCTAGTCGTCTCTATATCTACCCCGATATGGCTCTATAAATTATAGAACGATATAGACGCTTGCTAAATCATAGTAAAGTAACTTTTACTTATTTCTTACATATATTTTACAATTCTTTTACATTTTTGTCAATAGCTTTTTTAAATATTTTTTAAAAAATAAAACTAGACCTGGCGGGTCTAGTTAAAAAGAAAAAGGTGTTGCAGATTTAGTCGTCTCTATAACTACCCCTAAGGCCTTACGATGTAAGACGTTATAGACGCTTGCTAAATCATAGCTCAGCAACCCTTTATCGTTTCCTTACATTAATTTTACAATTCTTTTACATCTTTGTCAATATATTTTTACAAATTTTTTAGATTTTTTTAAAAATATACAAAAATAACTTATTTTGACTACTTTTTTTGATAGTAAAAATTAAAATGTAAAGACTTTTGCTTCTATTATTATTAATAACACACTATTTAATAAATAATTGTTAAAAACAAGCAAAAAAACAATAAACTAGTAAATATGTCGTTAAAAGAATTCAATATTTTCACTTATTTTATTCACCCTAATGAATATTTTTGTAAAAAATAATATTTTTTGTGTTAAAATAAAAAAAAGAAATGAGTGATATATATGAACAATAAAAAAGTTAAAGGCATTAAAGCATGGATTATTTTTTTACCAACCATCATTATAACATTGATATTACTAATATCATTTGTAGTTACAACTGTTTTAATTAATAAGCGTAGTGAAAAAGATACATCAGATGCACATAAGTCATCTGAATGTATTGGTTTAATTTCAAGCTTGCAAGGAAGAACTAGTTCTGCTACTGAAACTGTTTCTTCTTTCGTATATAAGCCTACTACAGAACCTACTGTTTGGGTTGATGAACCTGTTAGACATCCAGTTAAATTTGCGCTTAATCATGTTCCTCTTGATACATACTATGAATCAATAACAAATCAACGTATAAACCAACACTATATCTATAATACTGTTTCAAAAAATTATAATTTAGATGATGATTTACTTGCTGAATTAAAAGCAGTTGAAGAATTAATTGATTATATGGATGGAGTACAAAAACATGCAATATATTTAATTAGTAGAATGGAAAGCATTGATGATTCTAATGTTAGCGGCGGATTAAACCATTATTTAGAGGCGTTAGGATCATATACATTTACACCTACAGATTTATCATATACTACAGATGAAGAAATTCAAAGAGCCGCACTAAGTATAATATTTGAAAAAGAGTATTCTTTAAACAAAAAAGAAATATCAAGCAGAATAAATAAAATAACAGATTCTTTAAGAAAAGAAAATGCTAGAGCTGAAGAAAAATCTGATGAAATTGTTTGGGCTTTAAGAAGAACACTATGGATTTTAACAGCACTTATCATAGTTATATTATTTGCTTTCTTTATCATATTGATTAAGATGTTAATTAAACCAATTACTAATTTTGCAAAAAACATACAAGAAAATGAAAGATTAGAGGAAGAAAAAGGATTATATGAAGCAAATTATCTAGCGAGATCATATAATGAATTATTAGATAAGAAAAATGATTATGAATCAAAATTAACAACAGTCGCAGAAACAGATCCACTTACTGGATTTGAAAACAGATATAGTTATAACGAATTTTTAAGAAGTAAAGTCGATTTTAATCATAGTACTTGTATCTTTATGTTAGATATTAATAATCTAAAATACATAAATGATACATTTGGCCATGATAAAGGTGATGAATTAATAAAAAATTCTTCTTTAGCTATTAAAGAAGCGTTTATGAATGAAACTGGTAAGAATTGTTATAGACTCGGTGGAGATGAATTTATTGCTATAATAGATAATATAGATCCAAAAGATATAAATAACTATTTAAACAAATTCCAAGAATTACAAAAACAATATAAAGTAAATATTGCTGTTGGATATGCTTATACTAGTGATATTTCACTTGAAGGATATGAAGCTTTAATGATTGAAGCTGATAAAAAGATGTATGTAAACAAAAAAGCAATGAAAGAAAAACAAAAAGAAGAGAAATAATAATTCTCTTCTTTTTTTATTCATCATCATCATCAAAATCTTCATCACTAAAGATTTCACTATCTAACGCAGGACTATCCATATAATCATCAACAAATATTTCTCCGCATACAGGACAAGTCCATTCACCATCACATAATTCTTCTAATTCTACATTACAATATGGACATTTATGTTTCAAAAATATCACTCCTTCTATTTATTATAATAACACATTAATCAACATCTATGAATTTTACATCTTTAAAGTTGAAACTACATGATTTACAAGTTGATGAAATATTAATAAATATACGCTTATTAAGGAATTGTAATTCACAACTATCAAAAAAACTAGGCAATTTATCAACATATACATCTTTTGCCCCATAAAATACAAGAGCTATTTTATTTTTCATATTAAGAGGCCAATCTAATGACTGACTTCCATTCAAATAAATATATAATGCTTTACTTGTATATTCTATATTATATATTTTAGAATCATGAAAACTAGAAATATATAAATATCTTATTTCTGGACTATCTAATTTTTCTAATAATTCTTTAAAATTACATCTTTTTTCATATTCATTAAGTAAGTTCATGAATTTTTCTTTATCATTTATTAAATTATATGCTTTTCTATCATAATTTTTTAACACTTCATCACATCTTGCAATATACTTAGGATTAAGTATTTCTTTAATTAATATTATTTTATTTATTAAATCAGAATTCATAATATCACCTAATTAATCAAATTGTTTTTCCGCATTAGCCTTAGTTTGTTTTCTTTTTTCTAAAGTTTTATCAAATAATTCATCTACTATTAAAGGAAACTTTTCATATACTACATTTGTTCCTTCTATAGTTATACCACCTTTAGTAGCAACTCTATCTACTACTTCACTAAAACTCATATTTTTAGTAAGCATTAATTCACTAGTTGAATTAACTGTATTTAATACCATTTTTACAATTTCTTCATCCCTTATATTAGTATGTTTTTTAGCTTCTTTGCATATACAATCAAAAATAGACGCAATAAAACCAGGCATACAGCTAACAAGCTCAGACCCCATTCCCATTTCTTTTTCATCTAATATAATTGTATTTCCTATTATATTAAATAATTCAACTACTTTTTCTTTATCACTTTCATTCATTTTATCATTATAACAAATTAGTGTTTGTGATTTATTTATTTCAGCAGTAACACTTGGTATTACTTTAGCAAGCTTTTTATTTATTATTTTTTTCAATGTATCAAATGCAACACTACCATTTAATGATATTATTATAGAATCATCTTTAACTACATCTTTAATATCATTTAATACATCTTTTAAATCAATAGGTCTAACACATAATATTATGATATTAGTTTTACTTGCAAGTTCCATATTAGTCTTACATACATTTATAGATTTATCTACATTATTTAGTTTTTCTACATTCCTATTGGATACATAAAAATTATACTTATTAGATTCCCTAAATTTATCTAATAACATTTTACCCATACTTCCATAGCCTATAACACCAATATTCATAATATCCCTCATTTCATTATAGAATAATTATAGCACAAAAAAAGAAGAGATTCTTGGTCTCTTCTATAATAATTTATTTTGTTTAGAATATTTAAATCTTAAAATAATTATTTTATCGTTTTTGATTTCATATACCAAATAGTAATTCTTAATAATTACATGTCTAATATTAAGGTCATCTATAAAAAAATTAGTGCAAGATGGATAAGATTTTGGAAATCTACATATTTTTTCAATGGTACTAAATATGTCATTTAATAGATTAATAGATACTTGCCACTTTTTAAGTGCTGAAAATAAAAAAGCAGATATTATCTGCTATATAAATCATTATTGTGTTCGTAATATTTTAATCTTACGATTGTTCGTAAAACAAAAATTTTTCAATCAAACAATTGGTGCTGTTAACTCTAGATGATTTCCTTCACTATCCACAAATTCACAAACCCAATTATTTCCAATCTGAGTTAAAGGAAAACA
>JAEEGL016100233.1_pt1 | contig 15882 bp, 13 predicted proteins | sample 9134231 | NCBI WGS metagenome assembly JAEEGL01 (sample SAMN16246548, study PRJNA631951) | gut metagenome | biome: gut microbiome; feature: rumen; material: fiber-attached | host: Bos | place: Iran: Karaj | collected 2018-10
ATTTCAAAGGCTGAGGAGAGTATTTCCACAGGTATCATTAAGTTTGAGAATCAGCTTATTATAATTCTCGACTTTGAGAAGATCGTATCAGATATCAATCCTAATACAGGTCTTAATATGGACTCTCTTGGAGATCTCGGAACTCGCAACAGAAACGAGATCCCTATCGTTCTTGCAGAGGATTCACAGCTGCTTAATAAGCTTATTGTAGATTCTCTCAACAAAGCGGGATATAATAATGTAAGACACTTTGAGAACGGCAAGCTGGCATATGATTACATCAAGGCCTGCAAGGACAGAGGCGAGCTTGATAAGATCAAATGCATTATAACTGATATTGAGATGCCTATCATGGATGGGCACAGGCTAACAAAGCTAGTAAAGAGCGATGACGCAACCAAGGATATTCCACTTGTAATTTTCTCATCACTGGTTAATGAGGAAATGAGAAGGAAGGGAGAATCCCTTGGAGCTGACAGACAGTTGTCCAAGCCGGAGATCGGAAATCTTGTTTCGGTAATTGATGAACTTGTAAACGCTTCTGAAGGCTAATATATTTTGACTTTAACTCCCTTTGCCTCTCGGTTATGAAACACGTTTTCAGTGACTGTTCTGGTGAGGGGAGTATTTTTATAGAGCGGATGTGAATGTATGGAAAAAAAGTTGTCACAGGTTATAGGGGATTATGACCAGATCATCGTTGGTATTGGAAACGAGTGGAACTGGATAAAACCGGGATTAAATGAAAACGTCAGATACCATGAACTGGTCCATTACTGTGAAGATGAGAGCAATAAATGGCTTCTTCCGATAGTTGAATTTGAATATGGTTTTTATAACAATAACAGTAAAATTGATGATGCCTATAAGGCACTTAGAAAGCTTATAGGGGATAAGCCATATTTTTTGATTTCCGAGACTTTTATACAGGATGCACTTTTAAATGGTTTTGATGAAAAAAACTGCGTGTATCCCTGTGGTAATTTCAGATATCTTCAGACCAATGATCCTTCAGATGAGCTGATTGATGTAAGAGGCTGCGAGGATTTTAATGGTATTGTAAACAGAATACGGAAAATAGTTACTGAGAGAAACGGACGACTTTTGGACGGAGAGGGATTTTATAAGCCATTTCAGGACGGAAAATCTCTTTTCCTCAACCAAAAAAGGCCGGAATATAGTAATATTAAATATAACGAGAGTGCTTACCTTGAGAATTGGGGCAAGTACACCCAGTTCCTTTCAAATACCATGGGAAAGAGCCTTCTTCTTATTGAACTTGGGGTTTCCCTGGACTATCCAACGGTAATAAGATGGCCATTTGAGAAAGTTGCTTTTGTAAATAACAAGGCTCATCTTATAAGGGTTCATGACAAGCTGTATCACCATACCCCTGAAATAAAAGATAAAACTGATTCAATCCAGATGAATTCAGTAAACTATATTTTGCAGGAGAGTGAAGGGCTATGAAGTCGAACAACGAAGAATATCTCGACAGTCTGCTTGATTCAGCCCAAAAATCAAATAACAGCAATCCGCAGTCCGCACTTAGCAGGATGTCAGCAAGACATTCCTCTGGTTCATCATTAGATGGTGACTCAGGGGATATTAGTGCGCTTGTACAAAACTCAAACGGCAGTAATAAGGACCTTTCTGAGATTGGAGATATGCTGGGAAGGCTCGACAACAACATGCTTGTTGATGAAAAAATGGCCGATCTTCTGGAAGATATAGAAACTCCTACAGACTCTGCTATTCCTCAGTTTACGGTAGGAAATGCTCCCACAATTGATGATGTCAGAGATCCGGAGGAGATAGCTCTTGATGAGGCTATTGCCGATGCTGAGAGAATGGATGCGGAGATTTTAAGTGGTAAGTTTGAATCTGCGCCTATAGTTGATATTGAGGAGGGCGATGACGCTCTTTTAGAGATGGCTCCGGAGGTTTCGCTTCCGGAGGATAATGAGGTCAAGGTTGAAAAAGAGATAAACTCAGATGCCAATGAGACGCCGGAGGAAATACTTACGGATCTTCTTGATGAGATGTCAGAAGAGAATCTTATGGCGCCAGAGGAAAAGAGTGTTCAGGACAGCTTAAGTGATGTTCTTGATAATATGGCGGATGATCCGGACATGGCTCCTGTCATGGAGAATGCTCTTGACATGGAGGATGTTCCTGAGCAGGAAGAAGCCCCTGCTAATGCGGAGGTGCCTGCGGAAGAAGCACCTTCAGTTGAGGAATCTCTTGCCGGCGAAGAAGCGCCTGTGGAAGAAGCACCTTCAGTTGAGGAATCTCTTGCCAGCGAAGAAGCGCCTGTGGAGGAAGCTCCAGCCCAGGAGGATTCTGCAATCGACGCAGGATCTTTGGATTTTGGAATGACCCAGGAAGAGATTGATGCTGCGCTGAGTGGTAAGCCATTTGGGGCATCTGCTCCATCAGCTCCGGAACCCGCAGATTCCGCAGAAGACAATGCTCTGGGAGATATGTCACTTGCCGATCTGGAAGCAGAAATGGATTCTGCTATAGGAGATGAGTCATCAGATGCTGCTAATGAAGCAGCCCAGGATTCAGCTCCCGAAGAAAGCCTTGAAGATATGATAGACGACATGGCTCTTACAGAAAATTCGTCGTCAGAAGAAGGCAGTGAAGAAATACCTGACATGGAAAATGCTCCTGCTAAAGAATCTCCCGCTGAGGACGGAGTGGAGGAGATATCCCTTGACTCTCTTGGAGATGATTTTGATCTTCAGGACATGGAATCCAGTCTGGATAATCTTCTTACAGGAGAAGCTGCTGACGATGCGGCTGTTGAAGGCGAGATAGCTCAGATAGCTGAGCCGGAAGCAGCCGGTGCAGATGGTTCACAGGCAGAATCAGAAGATTCTGATGTGTCCATGCAGGATCTGGACTCTCTTATGAATTCCCTGGCCAATGATGAGATAGAGGATATCGAAAACTCAGCGGGTATGGGAGATGAATCCGGCTCTGAAGGTGATGAGATTCCTAAAAACGATTTATTAGGTGCTCTTACAGAAGATGGCTTTGATGACCTTGGCCAGGAGCCTTCTCTTGAAGACCTTGCGTCTATCCCCGAAAGAAAGGCTGGGGATGCACCTGATGATTCCGAAGAGGAAGGCACAGGCAAGAAGGGTAAAAGAGCCAAGAAAGAAAAGAAGAAAGGCTTTTTTGCGAGACTATTTGAAGCTCTTACCAAGGAAGAGGAGGAGCAGTCAAATGAAGGCCTTGCCAGTCTGACAGATGAAAACCAGCAGGTACTTAACGAGCTGGGTGAAGAGGGCGACGGCAAGAAAAAGAAAAAGAAAGAGAAAAAGCCTAAGAAGGAGAAGCCACCTAAGAAGGAAAAACCGCCAAAGGAAAAGAAACCGCCTAAGCCCAAGAAAGAGAAAAAGCCTAAGCCTCCTAAGGAAGAGGGCGCTCCGGAGAAGGTAATTTCTCCTAAGAAGATAGCGCTTTCCGGAATATTTGCGGCAAGCCTTGGAATTCTTTTCCTGATTCCTGCACTTGTGCTTCCTGACAGGATAGCATCTCAGAGGGCAGCATCAGCTTATACCCACAAGGAGTATACAACGGCTTATAAGATGCTTTATGGCAAGAACATGACTGAGGACGAGAGCATTGTTTACGAGCAGTCCAGAGTCCTTGCTTGGGCCCAGAGGTATCTTGACGGATATGAGAACTATACGGCGATGAATATGAAGGAAGAGGCTCTGGACATGCTTCTTATGGCTATGCGCAACAGAGAAGATCTTCTTAATGAAGCAGCGAAGTATAGTGTTGAAATTGAAGTTAATAGCGTGTACGATAGTATAGAATCGGTGCTTTCAGAGAATTATGGTCTTTCAGAAGCAGAAATTCTGGAGATCAATTCTATCAAAAAGGATAGAGATTATACTATCAGGCTTATGGAAATTGTGGGAACGCTTGAGTCATAGTACGAGAGCATCGATACCTAAAAAGGGGAGCAGATGCAAATTGGTAGCTATTATCGACTATGATGCAGGTAACATAAAGAGTGTAGAGAAGGCCTTTGAGTATCTTGGAAGCGACGTTGTGGTCACAAGGGATGCCAAGCAGATTTTTAGAGCCGATCACGTGGTTCTTCCGGGAGTTGGTGCCTTTGGCGATGCCATGGGGCGCATCAGGGAATACGGCCTTGAAGACATAATTAAAGAAGTAACAAAAAAGGATGTTCCTTTTCTGGGTATATGCCTGGGTCAGCAGCTTCTTTTTGACTTGAGTGAAGAGTCTAAAGGAGTAGATGGCCTGGGCATTTTGCGTGGAAAGATAAGGCTTATTCCGGACACAGATCCATCGGGAAAACACTATAAGATTCCTCAGATTGGATGGAACAGCCTGGATTTTCACACAGATGGAAGACTTTTTAAGGGAATAGGCGGTGGAGTCTACGTTTATTTTGTCCATTCCTATTACCTTAGCGCTGAGGACAGAGGGATTGTAACCGCAACCACAGATTACAATGTTACTGTTGATGCCTCTGTTGAGAGCGGCAATGTTTTTGCCTGCCAGTTCCATCCGGAGAAGAGCGCAGAGGTAGGAATGCAGATACTAAAGAACTTTCTTTTAGTATGATCATAATAAGGGAGCTGTGAACAGATGCTTACAAAAAGAATCATTCCCTGCCTGGACGTTAATAACGCAAGGGTGGTAAAGGGAATTAATTTCGTTAATCTCATAGATGCCGGAGATCCAGTCCTAGTTGGAGAGGCTTATTCCAAGGCGGGAGCGGATGAGCTGGTATTTCTTGATATAACCGCTTCCAACGAGCGCAGGGCTACAGTTGCCGACATGGTAAGGGAAGTTGCAAAAAAGGTATTTATACCCTTTACCGTAGGCGGAGGCATCAGAACTGTGGATGATGTCAGGGCAATCCTCAGGGAGGGCGCTGATAAGGTGTCAGTAAACTCTGCCGCCATAGACAGACCGGAGCTTATAGCTGAAGCTGCAGATAAGTTTGGAAGCCAGTGCGTTGTTCTTGCAATTGATGCCAAGAGAAGAGAAGATGGCAGCGGATGGAATATTTATAAGCACGGCGGCAGAATCGATATGGGTATGGATGCCATAGAATGGGCCAAAAAAGGAGTAGAACTGGGAGCAGGAGAAATCCTTCTTACCAGCATGGACTGCGACGGAACCAAGGCGGGCTACGATATAGAGCTCACGAGAGCTGTGGCTAGGGCTGTTTCTGTTCCTGTCATTGCATCCGGAGGAGCAGGAACCTTAGAGCATTTTTACGATGCTCTGACAGAGGGAGAAGCTGATGCGGCGCTGGCTGCCTCTCTTTTCCATTTTAAAGAACTTGAGATTTCTGAGGTGAAAAAATATCTTGGAGAGAGAGGAGTGCCGGTAAGATGGGCATGATAACCGGAGACTGGCTTGAAGCCGTTGGGGACGAGTTTAAAAAGCCATATTACAGGAATCTATATGAATTTGTGAAAAACGAATACAGCACGCAGGTGGTTTATCCTCCATCAGAGGACATTTTTAACGCCATGCATTTTACTCCCCTTAAGGATGTGAAGGTGCTTATCCTGGGGCAGGATCCCTATCACGAACCGGGACAGGCCCATGGCCTTTCGTTTTCGGTGCTTCCCGGCAAGGCTGATACGCCTCCGTCACTGGTTAATATCTATAAGGAGCTCCATGATGACTGTGGATGCTATATTCCGAATAATGGTCATTTGAAAAAATGGGCGGATCAGGGAGTACTTCTTTTGAACACTGTTCTCACAGTAAGGGCCCATGCAGCCAATTCCCATCAGGGTAAGGGCTGGGAGCAGTTTACGGATTCTATCATTAAGGCGGTGAACGCACAGGACAGACCAATAGTTTACATGCTGTGGGGAAGGCCTGCGCAGATGAAGGCTCCTATGCTGGACAATCCAAAGCATCTTGTTCTTAAGGCTCCGCATCCAAGTCCCCTTTCTGCATACAGGGGATTTTTTGGCTGCAGGCATTTCAGTAAATGCAACGAGTTTCTGAAAAACAACGGACTTGAGCCCATTGACTGGCAGATAGAAAATATTTAGTATTGCAATTTGATGCGCCACCATGTTAAAGTGTGAGATAAGTTTATGCATCAGGAGGATATTATGAAAAAACCTTTCGTTACCAGGAAGCAAGTAGAAGAGATAGTTAAGACGTATCCCACACCATTTCATATTTATGATGAGGCAGGCATAATAAATAACGCCAGAGCAGTACAGGATGCCTTTTCATGGAACAAGGGATTCAGAGAATATTTTGCTGTTAAAGCAACTCCAAATCCAAGACTTTTGGAGATACTAAAGAGCTGCGGCTGTGGCTTTGACTGTTCATCAATGACAGAGCTTATGCTTTCAGGGGCTGTTGGGGCTTCCGGAGAAGATATCATGTTTTCTTCTAACGATACTCCGGCAGAGGAGTTTGTATATGCTGACAAGCTTGGTGCCATCATCAACCTGGATGATTTTACCCATATTGATTTCCTTGAGCAGTCTATAGGCAGGATTCCTGAGACGATTTCCTGCAGATTTAATCCCGGCGGAGTTTTCCAGATGAGTAACGGCATTATGGACAACCCTGGAGATTCCAAGTATGGAATGACAAGGGAGCAGCTCTTTGATGCCTTCAGGATCCTTAAGGATAAAGGCGCTAAGAGATTTGGAATCCATGCGTTTCTTGCCAGCAATACCGTGACCAATGAGTACTATCCAACGCTGGCAGGACAGCTTTTTGAACTTGCTGTTGAGCTTCAGAAAGAGACAGGAGCCAAGATCGCATTTATCAACCTCTCAGGAGGTGTTGGTATCCCTTATCGCCCTGATCAGGAAGGCAATGATATAGCTGAAATCGGCAAGGGAGTTCATGAGCAGTTCGATAAGATCCTTGTTCCTGCAGGAATGGGAGATGTGGCTATCTATACAGAGATGGGCAGATTCATGATGGGACCATATGGTGCCCTTGTTACCAAGGCTATCCATGAGAAGCACATCTACAAGGAATATATCGGCGTTGATTCCTGCGCTGTGGATCTGATGCGCCCTGCTATGTATGGTGCTTATCACCACATAACGGTTTTGGGAAAAGAGAATGCTCCTTTAGACCATATTTATGATGTAACAGGCTCACTTTGCGAAAACAACGACAAGTTTGCAATAGAGAGGCAGCTTCCAGAGATTGAGATGGGAGATTACCTCTATATCCATGATACCGGCGCTCACGGTTATGCAATGGGATATAACTACAACGGCAAGCTTAAGAGTGCCGAGCTTCTTTTGAAAGAGGATGGTTCTGTAGAACTCATCAGGCGCGCAGAAACTGCAAGAGACTATTTTGCAACTTTAGATGGTCTTGAGGTCTACGACAGATTAAATAAAATAATGGCTGACGAAGGTATTTGATCTTGAAAAGGCTGTTAAATTTTTTGGCAGCTTTCTTTAGCTGCTGGGCAATACAGTTATCAACCGGAATTACCGTAAGAAATCCACTTACGGTAGTTCTTTTTGTGCTTGCTTATTGGGGGCTTAATAAGGCCTCAGATTACAGATATAAAAAAGATGATTATAAGAAAATTCAGATTTTTTTTGGAACGTTAGCTTTTATTTTATCTGCAGGGTTCACATATCTGATCTATCCCGAAGCGTCGGCTGCTTTTAATAGCAGGATATTCAAGCTTTTGACTTTAGCTGTACTTTTTTGTGGTTTCTTTGCTTTATTTGTAAGCTCCTTTAGACTTTTATTGTTTGTGATCTTCAAAAAGAGCAGATTTGAAAAGACAGAGAAGTCTGTGCCGGACAAAGAAGACAAAAAACCGCTGGATAAAGCAGGAGAGAGAAAGATATTTCTTTTGACACTGGTTGTCTGCCTTGCTTGCTATCTGCCGTATTTCTTATATGAATTTCCCGGGATCATGACTGCTGATTCCCTGGTGCAGTACGAACAGATTATTGGAAGGGATCATCTTTCGAACCATCATCCTGTTATTCATACCATGACTATCAAACTGTTCTATGAACTGGGGCTTCTTTTTACATCTGATCCTTCTATTGCCATAGCTTTTTATACAGCGGCACAGATGCTGTTTTTATCGGTAACTGTGGCAGTGGCTGTAGTAGAGGTATTCAGGATACTGGGGTATTTCAGCAAAAAGATATTTATCCTTCTTCTTGCTTTTTTTGCTTTTCTGCCATTTAATGCCGTCTTTTCTGTTACTATCTGGAAAGATATTCCATTTGCAGCATTTACGGTTCTTTTATGCTGTCAGATAGTAGAGATGGTCAGGAAAAAGGATAAGGGGCTGTCCTGGTTTGACTTTTTCATATTTGGCCTTCTTGGCATAGTTTTTTCCCTTTACAGATCTAATGCACTTTATGCCTTTGTTGTCTTTGTTCCATTCTTTTTGTATTGTTTTAAAAACAATTTAAAAGAGGCTCTAGCTACAGTAATAACCTGCTTAGCTTTATTGTTGATTATAAAAGGCCCTGTATTTAAAGCCCTGGATATCAAAAGGCCTGATACGGTGGAAGCTTTATCTTTGCCCCTTCAGCAGATGGCCAGAGTAATTGTAGACGATGGACGTATCAGCGAAGAAGACTATGCCATAATAGATGCCTGCATTGACAGAACTTATATAAAAGAGCTTTATGCTCCCGGATTTGCTGATAATATAAAAGAACTTGTAAGGGCCGGCAATCCAGATGTTATAAAAGACAATAAGCTTTCATATCTAAATCTGTATGTAAGAACGGAAATGAGAAATCCAACAGAGTATGCAAAAGCCTTTTATGATCTTGAGGGAGGATATTTCTTCCCGGACGTAGCATATAAGGTGGCTGATGCTGACGGGATAATGCAAAATGAGGACGGACTATATTCGTATCCTATAATTGGTGGTAAATTCATCAAGGTAAAAGAAATATTGCTTAAGCTGTCGGAGTTCATGCCGCTTTACGGTATGTTTTTCTCCATCGGAGCATATTCCTGGGCTCTGCTGATCTGTCTTTTTGTATCTATAAAAAATGGAGATAACATTCTGATCCATTTGTTGCAGCTTTTGCTGATTCTGACTTTGCTTATTGCTGCACCACTTGTGACCTTCAGGTATGCCTATGCTATGGTGCTGTCCATGCCTGTATGGGTTTCGCTGACACTTGCGGGAAGAGATAAATGATCAGCTGTTAAGTATTGATTTGGGGAACTTTACTATGGAAAAACAGATACAGGAATTTATAGATTATATAAGAAGGATCAAGAATACTTCGGAGAATACAGCTCTTTCTTATGAAAGAGACCTTAAGAGAATGGTCAGCTTCATGAAGGAAAGGGGAGTGTCGCAGGTTAATGAGATAACTGAAGATAAGCTTCAGGACTATGTTAAGAGCCTTTACGAAGAGCATTTTGCCATATCTTCAATAATCCGGCATGGCACGTCAATAAAGGCTTTCTTCAGGTACCTTTTGGAGAATGGAAATATAGAAGAGAATCCTGCTGAGAAATTAAAGAGCCCCAAGCTTGAAAAACAGGAGGTGAGGATTCTTTCAACTGTTGAGATAGAGAACCTTTTGTCACAGAAATTTGCAGATGATGCCAAGGGTAAGAGGGACAAAGCAATACTTGAGCTTATGTATGCCACAGGTCTTAAGGCTTCTGAGGTAACAGGACTTACCCTCTCAGAGGTGGATCTTAGTATAGGCTGTTTGAAACTCACCGGAAATGGAAGGGGAGCCAAAGACAGGCTTATTCCCTATGGCAAGAAGGCAAAGGAAGCTTTGTCGGATTATCTTTTGGATGCTAGAAAAGAACTCCTTGGAGATGAAAATGATGAAAACACATTATTCGTCAACTGCGGTGGACGCCCTTTAAGCAGGCAGGGACTTTGGAAGATAATCAAGGCCTACGTAAAAAAAGCGGGCGTGAGTTCTGACATCACGCCCTTTACGCTAAGACATTCATTTGCTGTGCACCTGGTGGACAACGGAGCTGATGTTGCTTCAGTCCAGGAACTCATGGGGTATTCCGACAGCAATACAATATCAAGATATTTAAGAAAAGGTTCAAGATCAGAAGATCCCTTTGACTGGGCCCGTATCAGGAACTGATCAGGTGAGCTCTGCAATTTCAAGCAGAAGCTTTTCTGTGTCATCCCAGCCGAGGCAGGGATCTGTGATGGATTTGCCATACACGCCCTCGCCGATCTTCTGGCAGCCTTCCTCTATATAACTCTCTATCATTACGCCTTTCACAAGGCTCTTGATATCCGGATTCAAGTTTCTTGAATGAAGAACCTCTTTTACAATACGGATCTGCTCCTTGAATTGCTTGCCAGAGTTGTTGTGGTTGGCATCAATGATAGCAGCAGGGTTAACAATCTCGCGCTGTTCATAGAGCTTTAAAAGGAGGCTGAGATCCTCATAGTGGTAGTTAGGCAGTGATTGTCCGTGCTTGTTGCTTGACCCGCGGAGAACGCAGTGAGCAAGAGGGTTACCACCTGTTGAAACTTCATATCCCCTGTAAACGAAGGTGTGAGGCTGCTGAGCAGCGTACACTGAATTGAGCATAACGGAGAGAGTTCCGCTGGTGGGATTCTTCATTCCTGCAGGTACATCGAAACCGCTGGCTGTCATGCGGTGCTCCTGATCCTCAACAGAGCGGGCGCCTATTGCTACGTAGGACAGAATATCTTCAATATAGCCCCAGTTCTCAGGGTAGAGCATCTCGTCAGCCGCTGTAAGGCCTGATTCTTCAATGGCCCTGATCTGCATGTGCCTCATGGCTACGAGACCTGCCCTGAAATCTGTCTTGCCCTCAGGGTCCGGCTGTGATGTGATCCCTTTATATCCATCACCTGTTGTACGTGGCTTGTTGGTGTAGATCCTTGGTATGATTATGAGTTTGTCGCTTACCTTTTCGCTTAACCGGCCAAGGCGGGAGACGTAGTCACATACCGCATCTTCGTTATCAGCGGAGCAGGGACCGACGATAACAAGAAATTTGTCGCTTTTTCCTGTAAAAACATCAGAGATCATGGCGTCTCTGTTTCTTTTTAATTCTGAAAGCTCTCTGCTCAAGGGAAATTCAGATCTGATCTCCTCAGGAGTTGGCAGCTTTTGTATGTAATCGAAAGACATGGTATCTCCTCCAAAAATTGTAAGTCTGTGGAATACTATAGCACTTTAAACTGGAAAAGTAAACATATTATCTTTAAACGTGATATTATATTAACATGAAAAAACACTATGGCGGAATCAAGAATATATCTAAATATCTTATGGAACAGTACGGTGAAAAGGGCGTTCTTGTTAAAAGAGGCAGGTCACTTCTCATGAATCAGATGTCCATGGAGGAGATCAGCGGAAGACGAACCAGGAACTGTTCCGTTGTTGCTGTTACCAGGGTTATGGATTACTATCGCCAGAGCAGAAACCTTCTGGGGATACCTGAAGATATCCATGAACTATACAGGCAGGTGGAGGAAATAGCGCAGGCTTACGGCTACACGGATAAAAGAGGAACTGTTCCTTTTTTTATTGCAGGAATAACAAAGGAAGCCTTTAAGGAGTATGGCATTAAGGCCAGATGCAGAGGAGCTTATATCTGGAGCTTTGAAAAGCACATAGTAAAAGAAATCTCTGCAGGAAGACCTGTGATCATGAATATAGCCAGGGGTTTTTACAAGGACCACACGGTCGTGGTATGTGGCTACAGCATATGGCGTGTGGGAGATAAGCTCTATCCCATGCTAAGGGTAATAGACGGCTGGAAAAAGGGTATTCACTTTCTGGACTACGAAGCCTTTGCCAGGGATTTTTCACAGTCTGTGTTTGGATCATTTAACACAACAGTAATCTGATCATTGAGGCGTTAATGTGAATAAAAGAGTGCGTTCATATATCATCGTCATATTGGCAGCCCTTGTGGTAATTGGTGCTGCAGCCTTTTTTGCTGTTAAGGTAAAGACACCCGTACCCTCCAATTCATCAAGGAGGGATGACAGTGGCCAGGAGTTTAATGCTGATGAGGATCTTCTTGGCCTTGATGGAAGTCTTACAGGTGAGCAGGACAGCGCTCTGGTGACGGAGCCCTTGCAACAGATCTCCGAAAATCAGCTTTCATCAAGCGAGCTTTCCGAGCCCGGGAATAATCCCATTAGTGATAATGTAGAACTGGTTCAAAAGATTCTTTTGCCCGAGGCTGTTTCCATTGGAGAGGGCGATATTGGCAGCTTCTACAGCAACCCGGATTTTATGGATGTTATCCCGGTTGATATCTATTCTTTTTCGGAAAAAGAGATTCCTTCAAAATATGATTCCAGAGATGTGGATGGAAAGTGTTATATAACTGCAGTTGAAGACCAGGGATATACTTCACTGTGCTGGACCTATGCTGCCCTTGGTGCTGTGGAAAGCAGTCTCTTAAAGCATCATGAGGATATGGATCCTGAATCCCTTGATCTATCAGAAAAACACCTGGCCTACTACAACCTTCACAGGGCTGACGGCTCTTATGGCGGCACTATTGACGGAGACTTTCGTGAGCTTGTAAACAGGGATAACGAGGCAGGAGCGTGGCTCTTTGACTATGATACGGGATATATTGACTGCGGAGGCGTCACAGACTTTTGCATAAGCCTTCTTACAGCCTGGAAAGGGCCTGTGGAGGAAAAAGATAACGATGCTTTAAAGAGCACCTACGGGTCGAGATATATCTTTTCCGATAATGGAGATAAGCCTTCGGATGCCTATGAGAGTATCTGTCATGTTCAGGCTGTGGACCAGATGCCGGCGCATCTTTCTAACAACACCCTGGTCAAGCAGATGATTATGGAACATGGTTCTGTTACCGTGGGGATCAATGGTGAGCCAAAGTTTTGGAAGGGACACCAGTTGAATATGTACTCCTGCTTTGGCGGGGAAAAGGTTAAGACTGCTGACCATGATGTACTTATCATTGGATGGGATGATGATTACAGCGGCGAGAATTTTGCAACTATTCCCGAAGGTGATGGAGCCTGGATCTGCAAGAACAGCTGGGGAACAGGCTCAGGCAAAAACGGATGCTTTTATCTTTCATATTATGATGAGACGGTGGATATCAGCAGTGCTACAGCTTATGAAGCTGCAGCTCCCGGAGATGATAACTGGTATGACAACAATTATCAGTGCGCAGGATTTCTTACAAATACTGTCAGCTGCCTTGACGATTCACTAAACATGGTAAGGGCTTATTCGGCTTCATCCAATCCATATGGGGTTATCTATAAAGCCCTGGGAAATGAAGAACTTAAGGCTGTGGGCTTTATGAGTATCGACCTGTATCAGCAGTACGAGCTGGAGATTTATATAAATCCTGATGTTTCCAAAGACGGCATAAGATTTGACACTGAGGATAGCCCGGATGTTTCCGGGAAAATTTCTTCCATTAGTGCCGGATATCATACTTTCCAACTGGACAGAGCTATTGAACTAAATAAAGGTGATGATTTCTTTATATTAATAAAGCCTGTGACGGAAGGAAGGCTTCCCTTCGAGGAGGCAGAGGATATGGTGGGAGAGCCCAACTACGACAGCTGGAAGAATCTGGTTGGCAGCATCCACAACAATTACAAGGCCAGCGGAAACAGCTACTATATTGCTGATGACGGTGAGGCAATGGTAAGGCAGGATGACAAGGACTTCTTCGTTAAGGCTTATACAGTAAACAGATGAATGCATTAAAAAAGAAGGTGTTTAGGGGCACCTTCTTTTTTAATGTTTTCACAAGATTTTTGGGAGTAGGGCAGTTTAATGGGGAGTTAAACTGCCCAAGGTATGAAAAAAGTTTTGTTGGGGGAGTGAGAATTTTGTTCTCAATAATTATATCGGTATAAAATGCTTAAACTTAACAGTATTTTGATTATTTTTTTAAAGCAGATGAAATTTTTACCAAAATATGATATATTGTGTTTATAAATACAGAAAGGCACAAGATATATGATTAAGAACGATAAGGAATTGGAACAGATCAGCACAACTGACAAGCTCAAGGCATTTAAGTCTCTTAAGGACGCAGGACTTAAGGTTGAGATGAGCGGCAGCGGAGTTCCTACTGTTGTATGCGCTTCTGCATCCGATATTGAAAAAGAGCTTAAGAATATCAGAAAGATCTTAAAGGAGCTTCGTTATAATGGAAGCTTTGGTGTTCGCGGCCCCAGAAAGACTGACCAGATCATGAGCGAGGAGCCTAGGGAAGAAGCAGAAGTGGAGACACCTTTAGAAGCTGAGCTGGAAGAAGGAGCTGCAATCCCTGCATAAGAATAGCCCTCTGACCAATAAAAAAAGCACCTTCAAAGGTGCTTAAGTTTTGGGAGGAGGGGTCAATCAGTGGGGAGCCGATTGACCCGGTATGAAAAAAGTTTTGTTGGGGGAGTCAGAAGTATGTTACTTCTGATATGTATATATCTTACCCACTAAATTTGGACAAAATATGGACGGTTTATAAAGAAAAAATAAAGTAATTCGAAATAATAAATAACCGATAACGATATATTGTTAACAGATTTTGACTTCCCGGCAAGACTGCAGACACCGGCAGTATACTTGCCAAGGTTTCACAGGAACAATTTGCATTGTCACACAGGCTTAAATAATGTAAGCTATTAGTAAGAGCGGTTAGACAGCTTAAATAAGGAGATGACTAAAGAAATGAAAAAGATCCTGTTTGTAGCTTCAGAAGGTGTGCCTTTTATCAAGACAGGAGGACTTGCGGACGTAGTAGGATCCCTGCCTAAGAACATCGACAAGAGATACTTTGACGTAAGAGTGATCCTTCCTCTATATAAGTGTATCAGCCAGCAGATGAAGGATAAGATGGAGTATGTCTCCAACTTTTACATGGATTTTCATTGGAAGAATGAGTATGTAGGCATATTCAGGGCTGAGGTTGACGGAATAAAGTATTACTTTATAGACAATGAGTACTACTTCAACGGCATGAAGCCATACAGTGACGACGTTATCTTTGAGATTGAGAAGTTTGCTTATTTTTCCAAGGCGGCTCTCTCAATCCTGCCGGTAATAGATTTCAGACCTGACATTATTCACTGCCACGACTGGCAGACAGGACTTATTCCTGTTTATCTCAAGGAGAGATTCCAGGGCAGTGAGTTTTATAGAGGCATCAAGGCCATTATGACCATTCATAACCTTAAGTTCCAGGGTAAGTGGGATATCAGGAAGGTTCAGGATATCACAGGTCTTCCGGATTATTATTTCACTCCGGACAAGCTTGGACTTTACAAGGATGCCAACCTCCTTAAGGGCGGCATTGTGTATGCTGATGCCATTACTACAGTAAGTAAGGCTTACGCAGAAGAGATTAAGACAGAGTTTTACGGAGAGGATCTTGACGGGCTTCTCAGGGCAAGGGCAAGCGACCTTAGAGGCATCGTAAACGGAATCGACTACGATGAGTTCAACCCTGAGACAGATCAGTACATTCCGTATAAGTATAATGCCATCAATTTCCGCAAGGAAAAGATCAAGAACAAGCGCGCCCTTCAGAAGGAACTTGGCCTTAAGGAAGACGATAAGATGATGATGATCGGTATTGTATCAAGACTTACTGATCAGAAGGGCTTTGATCTTATCAATTATGTTCTGGATGAGCTGTGCCAGGATGCTGTCCAGCTGGTTGTTCTTGGAACTGGAGCAGAGCAGTACGAGAATGCCTTCAGGCACTTTGACTGGAAATACAACGACAAGGTTTCTGCCAATATCGACTATTCAGAGCCTATGAGCCACAAGAGCTACGCGGCTTCGGATGTATTCCTTATGCCTTCTCGGTGTGAGCCCTTCGGACGTTCACAGCTTATTGCGCTTAGATGTG
>JAEEGL016951499.1_pt1 | contig 15881 bp, 12 predicted proteins | sample 9134231 | NCBI WGS metagenome assembly JAEEGL01 (sample SAMN16246548, study PRJNA631951) | gut metagenome | biome: gut microbiome; feature: rumen; material: fiber-attached | host: Bos | place: Iran: Karaj | collected 2018-10
AATTTTCTTAAGAAAAGTGATATTTTAGATGAATTTGTAGAACTTACAAGATTAGAAGACGTATGGGAATGGAAGAAAGTAAATAATCCAAAAGCACACGATCTTGCAATTCTATTTAATGAAATCACAGTACCTAAGTATCTAGAGTGGATGAATAAAAAAGTAGAAACAGAAGACCATTTTCACTTTAATGAAATAGAAAATTTTGTTATAGAAAATAAAAAAGAAAAGTATATTCAAAACGTTGAAAAGCTTTGGAATTCAAAGGAAATCTTTGAAGATGAATATGGTAATAAAATGGCAGTAATCCTATCTCCATATGAATATAGAAATGAACTAGGAGAATACGGAAGAACACACGATAATGAAGGAATAAAGTATGTTGTTGTAATAGCATTTGATACTGCTGAAAACGGTCAAAAATCATATAGATCAGTAGACACTACTATTGATGTAGGTAAAATTGCTGAAGCTCATAATGGTAGGGGTCACTTTGCTGCAGCAGGTGTTAATATAACTAACGAACAAAAAAGAAAAGTTATGGATTTCATTTTAAATAGTAAATATGATGAATAATCAAGTTTTTGCTTGTTATTTAAAAGTTTAAGTGATATAATATCAAGTAGTTGAGAAGGGAGGGATATTGATGTCAAAAGTAATCGTTCGTAATGGTAATGTTGAAGGTGCATTAAGAACCGTAAAACAAAGAAACGCTAAAGACGGCCTCCTAAAAGCAGTTCGTGAAAGACAAGAAGGTTATATGAAACCTGGAGTTAAAAGAAGAAAAGCTAAAAAAGAAGCAATTAAAAACGCTAGAAGAAATAATAGAAAATACAACTAAGAGCATCATGCTCTTTTTTGATATAAGGAAGGTGTAATTATGAGACAAACTATTTTAAATGATTTAGTTGCAGCAATGAAAAGTCAAGATAAAGAAACTTTATCAGTACTAAGAGGTATTAAAGGAGCAATGCAACTAGAAGAAATTAATGTTAAACATGAACTTAATGATGATGAAATGATTACAATTTTATCAAGACAAATTAAACAAAGAAAAGAATCTATTGAAGAATTTAAAAAAGGTAATAGACAAGATTTAATAGATGCTACTCAAGCTGAAATAGATATTATTTCTAAATATTTACCAGAACAATTATCAGAAGAAGAAGTAGATAAAGTAATAGATGATGCATTTAATAAAGTTAATCCTCAAGGACCATCTGATATGGGTAAAATAATGGGTATGGTTAGTCCTTTATTAAAAGGTAAAGCAGATATGGGACAAGTATCTAGAAAAATTAAAGAAAGATTAGCTAAATAAAGTGGAACAATCTAAATTAGATTTAGTAAGACAAAAATATGATGAACTATGTGCTTTAAGAAAAAAAATACTTGAAGCGCAAGATACAAAAATTGATAAAGAAAGTAGTCCATCAGTACGTAGATATAAACAGTTATTAGATTTGATTGATTTCTATGAAAGAGATGAATACTTTGAGGATTATCAAAGAAGGTTAGACACACTTTTAAAATCTAAAAGTGTAATAAAATACCTAGAAACAAAAGACGATAAGTTATTAGAAGATGATGATGTATTTGAATATGTTGATTTATCTAACTTAGTAAAAATTGATAGAAAAGCTGAAATCGTTAATATGAAAAAAGAAATAGAGAATCTTTTAAATGATAATGATTTAAAAGCTTATTTAGAAGCTGTAGAAATACTTAAAATAGAGGAAGAGGAAGATCATATAAATTCTGAACATCTTCAACAACTTGCTTTTGATGAAGCACACGATAAAGATAATACTTATTTAAAAATAAGAGATAACAATTTGGTAAGAATAATTAATATGGATACCGGTTCTTGCCGCATCTATGATTATAATGACAAAAAATTAATCGATGCATTTCGTAAAACTCACTGCGTTATAGGTAATCCAAATGTTTCGTTTTTGGGTATAAGTCACTTGAAATATGATTATAGAAATTTTTATTTAAAAGACCGTAATAAAGATGCTAAAACTGCTACAAAAGAAGCTAGACAATATCTTAGAAATTATGGTAAAAATTAAATAAAATGTTATTGCAAAAAGTCAGTATTATGTTATAATAATATTGGCTTTTTTAAATACACATGAATGTTGATTTCTATGCCTAGTGCCAATTGGTGGTGTAGGAAGTAGATGCATTCAGAGGAAAATAACAAAAGGAGGAATAAAAATGACAGTTGTTTCAATGAACTTATTATTAGAAGCTGGAGTTCACTTTGGTCACCAAACTAAAAGATGGAATCCAAAAATGAAAGAATATATTTATTCATCAAGAGATGATATTTATATTATTGACTTACAAAAAACTGCTAAAATGATTGAAGAAGCTTACGCTGCTTTAAATCAAATCGCTAAAGATGGTGGTAAAGTATTATTTGTAGGTACTAAAAAACAAGCAGTAGAAGCTGCTAAAGAAGAAGCTATTCGTTCTAACTCATTCTATGTAAATGAAAGATGGTTAGGTGGTACTTTAACAAACTTCAAAACTATTAGAAGTAGAGTTAAAAGATTAGAAGAAATCGAAAAAATGGAAAAAGATGGTACATTTGATGTATTACCTAAAAAAGAAGTTATTGGTTTAAAGAAAGAATACGATAAATTAAATAACTTACTTGCTGGTATTCGTGGAATGTATAAATTACCTCAAGCTTTAATTATCGTTGATCCTTCAAAAGAAGAAATCGCTATTAGAGAAGCTAGAAGATTAAATATCCCAGTATTTGGTATTGTAGATACTAACTGTGATCCAGATATGGTAGATTATGTAATCCCAGGTAATGATGATGCTATCCGTGCTGTTAAATTAATTTTAGGTGTTTTATCTAACGCTATCGTTGAAGCTAACGGTGGACAAATCGTTAACTATGTAACTGCTGATGATAAAAAACCAGCTGATATTATGCAAAAAGCATTAGAAACAGTACACAAAAAAGAAGATAGAAGAAAACCATTTAATAACGATAGAAAAGAATCTAAACCATTTAATAAAAATGTAGAAAAGAAAGAAGCTTCAAAAGAAGTTAAAGAAGAAAAAGCTAAAGAAACAAAAAAAGTAGAAAAAACTGAAACTGTAAAAGAAGAAAAAGTTGCTGTTAAAAAAGAAACTAAAAAAGCCGAAGTTAAAGAAGATTTAACTACTAAAACAGTTGCTGAACTTCGTGAACTTGCAAAAGCAAAAGAAGTTAAAGGTTATTCAACAATGAAAAAAGCTGAATTATTAGACGCTTTAAAATAAATATAATTAAGATGATTTAACAATCATCTTTAATTTTAAGAAAGGAATTACTATTATGATAACTGCTAGTTTAGTAAAAGAATTAAGAGAATCTACTGGTGCAGGTATGATGGACTGTAAAAAAGCTCTAGAAGCTACTAACGGTGACATGACTGCTGCAGTTGATTGGTTAAGAGAAAAAGGAATTTCAAAAGCTGCAAAAAAAGCTGATCGTATTGCTGCTGAAGGTTTAGCAGAAGTTAAGATTGAAGGAAATATTGCTGCTATCGTTGAAGTTAACTCTGAAACAGATTTCGTTGCTAAAAATACTGAATTTACATCAATGGTTGATGAAATCTTAAACGCAATTATTAAAGGAAATCCAACTACAGTTGAAGATGTTTTAGCACTTGAATCAAGTGAAGGAACTATTAACGATTTAATCGTTGCAAAAACTGCTAAGATTGGTGAAAAATTATCTTTCAGAAGATTTGAAAGAATTGAAAAGAAAGATAGTGAATCATTTGGTTCTTACATCCACATGGGTGGTAAGATTGCTGTTTTAACAGTATTAGATGGTGCTAGTGAAGATGTTGCAAAAGAAGTATCTATGCATGCTGCTGCTATGAGACCACAATATGTTAAATCATCAGAAGTTCCAACTGATGTTCTTGAAAAAGAAAAAGAAATCATGAAAGAACAATTACTTAACGAAGGAAAACCAGCTGATAGAATCGAAGGTATCCTAGTTGGTAAAGTTAAAAAATACTATGAAGAAGTTTGCTTAGAAAACCAAATCTTTGTTAAAGCTGAAAACAAAGAAACAGTTGCTGACTATGTTAAAAATAACGGAGGTTCAATTGTAACTATGGTTCGTTATGAAGTTGGTGAAGGAATGGCTAAAAGAGAAGAAAACTTCGCAGAAGAAGTTGCAAAACAAATCAACGGATAAGAGACTATTTAGTCTCTTTTTTCTTGCTCTTATATGGTATAATGTTTATAGAAGATTGGAGGGTATTTATGAGAAGAGTAGGAAAATTTTTATTAGGAATAACAACTCTTTTTACTTCATCGATAGTTGCTTTTACCTTTCCTATAACAATACCAGTAATGCTACCATTTATGGTAGAAGGAGCAGCACTTACTTCTGATTCAATTCAAAAGAAAGATTTTAAGAATTCTATTTTCTTTATGAATCATAAAAATGAAATATATCAAAATGGTTTAAGACTAGATAAACTGGTTAAGCATATGTTTAATAAAAATAAAACAGAAGTTTTTATGGAAGAAACACTTAACTGTTTGAAAGACTTAGATGCTTATAAAAATGGAAAGAAACAAACTTATAAAACATTAAGTCAAACTGCTACACTAAGATTTTTAAAAGATCTTAGTAGAATGGGATATATAGATAATCTAGAATATACAAAAAGTAATAAGAAGAGAAATTTATTCTTAGAAAAATTAATTCTTGGTAATAAAGATAAATCTCTTAAGAAATATAACTTCTATAATATAAGTTTTGGTGTAACTGGAAAGAAAATAGATGATAAAGAAATAGAAGACTATAAGAATAAAATGTTACATTATATGACTAATAAAGAAGATAAAAAAGAAGAAGTTAAAACTATAGAAACTCCTACTTTGAAAAAAGAAAACGTAGATGAATTAGGAGTATCACTTGATAAACCAAAACTTGATATATCAAATAAAAAAGAAAATGTAGATGAACTTGGAGTAACAATAAAACCTGCTCCAATGATAGAAGAACCAAAAGAAACTATTGAAGAAGAAAATGAATACCACGGAAAAACAATGTAGAAGGTGATATTATGCGTATAATTAGTGGCAAATATAAAGGTAGAAAAGTAGAAGGATATAATATTGAAGGAACAAGACCTACTATGGATAGAGTAAAAGAATCTGTAATAGCAATGATTCAAAATAAAATAGATGATTCAGTGTGTTTAGATTTATTTACAGGTTCTGGTAGTATTGGTTTTGAACTACTTTCTAACGGCGCTAAAAAATGTTACTTAGTAGATAACAATAATATAGTTATTAAAACTTTAAAAAAGAATATAATTAATTTAAAAGTAGATAGTGATTATGAATTAGTACAAAATGATTTTAGAAAAGCACTTGAAGATTTTAATAGAAGAAATATTAAGTTTGACATAGTATATTTAGATCCTCCATATAAGAATAACTTTATTATGCCATCTATTGATTTATTAGTTAGTTTAGATTTATTAAACGATGATGCAGTAGTAATTTGTGAATTTGAAAGTGAAAAAATAGATACTGATAAACTTAAACTTATTAAAGAAAAAAGATATGGTAGTAAATATGTCAACATCTATAAAAAACTATCATAAAAATATCTATTAATGTTATAATGAAAATGGTGATTATATGAAAACAAAATTTAGATCTTATTTACCAATATGGTTTATTGTAATGGTTCCACCAACAATATTACTTTTATTTGGTTACAACTTTATATTTTGTAGCTTTGCACTTATATTTGCATTAATATCTATAAAAGATGAAGATGCTTTTGATAAGTATACTAAGTGTATTGGAAGACTATGGGGTATATCATTTTTACTTGATTTAATAGGACTTGCTCTATTAATAGTTCCGGAGTTTTTCTCTAAGATTAAGTTTATAAATGATAACTTAGTATATCCATTAGAACATAATCCATATACAAAAGTTCTATCATTTATATATATGATTCTTGTATTTGCTATACTTTATTTTATAGGATATAAACTAATTAAAAAGTTTATTATTAAAAGAATTAGAAAGAAAGAAGATATTGAAAGAAGAAAAACTATTGTTATGACATTATTTATAATTCCATATTTATTCTTTGTACCTACAACTATGTTTGAAAAAACAAGTAAAAGTTCTTTAGAAGACTTTAAAGGAACACTTCTTCAAAAGAATTCTGATATAGTAAACTTAGTTAAATTCTTAAATGTATCTGAATATATTACAACATATCATTTAGATATAACAGTTCAGCCATATACATTAAAATTTAATGTAAAAGATTTAGATACTAACGCATATTTATATTTTGAACAAGATGCATCTATAATCTTTAATTTAATAAGTAATGTTAATGAAGTAGTATTTACTCTTGATGATAAAGATTATGTTTATAAAATAAATGATATTAATAAAATATTTAAAGATATAAAAAGTAAGAGTTTAAATGATATATCTTCATATTATAAAGATTCTAAATATAAAGATTATATCTATTATGGTTTTATAAATGATTATACTGTATTTGATACATCTGAATACTGTTTAGAAGAAAAACAATTATTATTTAAAGATGATAATTATAATTATTATTTCAAATGTACTGATTTAAGTAAGATTATGCTTTATAGTAAAGATGAAGAATATACATTAAAAGATGCACTTGATAAAAAAGTTATCACAAAGGAAGACGTATTAAATAGTAATCTAACTATTATTAAGGAAGAAATTAGTGAAAGTACTAGTAAGTGATTTTGATAATACCTTTTTTACAAGTGATTATGAAAATAATATAAAAAGAGTAAATAAGTTTATAGAAGAAGGCAATATCTTTATAATTGCAACAGGAAGACCTATATATTTACTTAAAAAAGATTTAGATAGTAGTATTAAATATTCATATTTAATATGTAATGATGGAGCAGTAATCTTTGATAAAGATGATAATAAAATATTTAATCTTGATATAGATAAAAAGACTGCAGAAAAAGTATATTCATTTTTGAAAAATGATACTAATAATAAAGAAGTATATATTGATACTAGTTTAGAGTTTAGTACAAGTATTAATAGTTCAGTTAATGGAGTACTAGCTTTACCAGAAGATAGAGATAAAGCTCTATCTAGTATTAATGAAATACTTAAAAATAATAAAAATATACATGCTTATTTAAGCCATAGATGGATAAATGTACTTAATAAAAAAGCTTCTAAAGGAGAAGCTATTAAGTATTTATCCAAAATAAATAAATGGAATGTAAAAGATATTATCACCATAGGTGATGATTTAAACGATATTTCTATGATGAAAGATTTTAATAGTTATTTCATAGTAAATGATAAAACAAATCTAGATTCAAAGAATAAGTGTTTATCTTTTATAGATATGTTAGATAGGGAGGATATTATGAATCTATATGATATCGAAATAACTACAAGAGATGACAAAAAAATTAAAATGGATAAGTATAAAGGAAAGGTACTAATTGTTGTAAATACTGCTACAGGATGCGGATTTACTCCTCAGTACGAAGCTTTAGAAAATCTATACAAAAAATACCATGATAAAGGACTTGAAATACTTGATTTTCCATGTAATCAATTTGGTAATCAAGCACCTGGATCAGATGATGAAATACATGAATTTTGTGCACTTAAATATGATACAACATTTGATCAACTTAAAAAGGTAGATGTAAATGGAGAAAACGAAGAACCAATCTTCAAATATTTAAAAGAAAATTCTCCAAAAGAATATATTAAAGGTATGAAAAATAAACTAGTAATGGGTGGTATTAAAAAGATAAGTACTACTTACAAAAAAGATAATGATATTTTATGGAACTTTACTAAATTCTTAGTAGATAAAGAAGGTAAAGTAGTATTTAGATTATCACCAATTGAAAGTCCTAATATGCTAGAAGAAAAAATAATTGACTTACTTAAATAAGTCAATTTTTTAATTGCTTCAATTGATTTTTTAGAGTATTAATGATATTCTAGTTATATAGTAATAATAGAAGGTGTTTATATGATTAATAAGTTTTTAATATTTACTTTTGGATCACTTTTCGTGGTAATATTACTTATTAGTATTTATTTTCAAGAGAAAAGAGTAAGAAGCTTAACAAATACAGTTTATTTATGTACACTTTGTAGTGTACTTTTTTCCGTTACTATAGAACTATTTGCTTTCTTTATAATACCTTCTGCATATCCTAAAAACATATTTCTATTTGATGTAGTTAATAAAATACAATTAATATGCGTAGCAACATGGGCATTCTTAATATCATTTTATATAACAATAATGTCACTTGATGATAAGTCAAAGAAAAGTATTTATAAAAGATTATATATCTTTTTAGCTTTAGAAGTAGGAGCAATAATAGCTATTATTCTTTCTCCAATTAACTATGTATTCTTAGATAATAGTATAGGACTAGATTATACATATGGACTTGCTCCTGATATAACACTTTATTTTTCTATAGCAGGAATTATAGTAGCTTTCTTCCATATCCTAACAAGAAACGATACATCTGATAAATCTCCAGTAGTACTTCTAATTACAATACTTGTATTTGGACTTACATTAGGAGTAGTCGAAACAATATATCCAGATTTACTTATTGTTAGTTCTGGTCAAACAATAATATCATTTATTTTATATGCAACAATACAAAATCCTGATTTAAATATGATTACAGATTTAAACTTTGCTAAAGAGCAAATTGAAAAAGCAAACCTTGCTAAAACAAACTTTTTATCTAGTATGACACATGAAATTAAAACTCCACTTAACGCCATAGTAGGACTTTCTGAAGACATAAGTGAAGGATATGATTTACCTATGGATATTAAAGAAGATACTAATGATATTTATAAATCATCTAAGGTACTTCTAGAAATAGTAGGAAATATTCTAGATATAAACAAAATTGAAAATGGTCTTATGATGGTTACTGAATCATCATATAGTATTAAAAGAGAATTAACTAATATACTAGAAAATTTAAAGCATCAAATAAAAGAAAATAATAATAAAGTCGAAGTATCAATAAGTGAAAATACTCCTGTTATGTTAGTAGGAGATAGAACACATATTTATAAAGTATTATTTAATATAATTTCTAATGCTGTTAAATTTACAAATAATGGTAATATAACTATTAAAGTAGATCCTGAAAATAATTATGAAGATATGACATCAAATTTAGTAATAACAGTAGAAGATACAGGAAAAGGTATTAAACCAGAAAATATGACTAGATTATTTACTAAATTTGAAAGAGCAAATCAAACTGATTCTATGGAAGGAACAGGACTTGGTCTTGCTATATCTAAAAAATTATTAGAACTAATGAATGGTGAAATAACATGTGAAAGTACTTATGGAGTAGGAACTAAGTTTAGAATATCTATTCCTCAAAAAATTGGTAGTGCTTTAGAAGAAGATATAGAAGAAAAATATAAAGATGTATATGACCTTACAACATTAAAAATATTAGTAGTAGATGATAATCCTTTAAATATTAAGGTTTCTAAAAGAGCATTTAATAGTTTAGGAATAAATGTAGACACTGCTTCTAGCGGAGAAGAATGCATTAATAAATTATTAAATAATAATACATATGATTTTATCTTTATGGATATATTAATGCCTGAAATGCCAGGAGATGTAGTACTAAAAAGAATAAAAGAAAAAGTACCTAATTTTAATACTCCAGTAATTGCACTTACTGCAAGTGTAGATGGACTATATGAACAAAAGATAAATGAATATGGATTTAATGAATATTTAAGTAAACCTTTTAACAAAGATCAGTTAAGAAGAAAATTAAATTACTGTTTACTTGAAGTAAGGGGTGATAAAGATGAGTTATAATTTAGCTGCTGGACTTACAATCGTCGCTCTTCTTTATACAACAGTAGTAATAATAATATTCTTTTCTAAAAAGAATATAAATACAATAGAGAGTAATCTATTTAAATACATCATGATATCTACATTTTTAAGTTGTCTTATAGAGTTTTATATTCAAAACTTTATGGTATCTGTAGGACTACCTAGAGTAGCAAATGATATTATTAATAAAATAGCTTTTGGTAATAATGAATTCTACTGTTTAATATTACTATTATATGCCAACTTAAAATGTAACTGCGCTAAAATGACACATAATGAAAAAATAAAAGTATTAAATAGAAACTTTATGATATATGGGGTTATTTGGATGATTAGTTCTATCTTCCTTGGAGTACTTCCATTTACATATGTATTTAATAAAACTGGTGAAGTAGTACTTTATGTAGAAGGATTATCAGTAAATATAGCCTTTGTTATATGTGGTTTATATTTAGTAATAGCTTTAATAGCAATAATCTATGCCTACATAAAGAAACAATTAATATTTGATTCTAAGAAGTTCTTCTGGTCAGTACTTATCTTCTTTATTTCAATAGGACTATTAGTATTCCAATCATTTAGTCAAACATTTACAGCATGTCAGTTTGTACAAATGTTACTTCTAGTTTATATCTATTTTAATATAGAAAATCCAGATAAAAAATTAGTAGCAGAAGTTAAAAAAGCTAAAGATGCTGCAGAAGAAATAAATATTAATAAGAGTAACTTCTTATCAAATATGAGTCATGTTATAAGAACTCCGCTTAATGCAATTATTGGATTAAGTAAACATTTACTTGAAAAAGAAAATGTTCCTACTAATATAAAAGAAGATGTTACTGATATAGTACAAGCTTCAAATAATCTACTTGAAATAGTCGGAAATATTATTGATATCAATAAGATTGAAAGTGAACTTACTGATATTAAAGAAGCCGAATATAACTTTAAAGCAGAACTTCAATCACTTGTAAAAGTAATAGGTTCTAAGATAGTAAATAAACCTATTGTACTAGGAGTAATGGTAGATCCTAATATTCCTGATATAGTAATAGGGGATAAATATTACGTTAAAACAATACTTAACAATTTACTTGATAATGCTATTAAATATACTGAAAAAGGTCAAATAACAGTATCAATGAGAATGGTAAGTATAGATGAAGAAAAATGTAATATAGAAATGATCGTTGAAGATAGTGGAGTAGGTATAAAAGCAGATAAACTTCAAAATATTTTTAATAAATTTGAAAGAGTAGACTTTGATTCAGCTTCAGCAAGTTCTATTGCTGGAGGTGTAGGACTTGCAGTTGTATATAAACTAGTTTCTTTAATGAAAGGTACTATTAAAGTACAAAGTCAGTATGGTAGTGGTTCGACATTTATAGTAAACTTTCCTCAAAAGGTAGTAAAAGCAAAACAAATTAATGTTGGAAGTATTATAAATACTCCTGTGCCAGCTGTAAAACCAGTAGAGGAAGTACATACTACTCAAAGTACTGATAATACTCTTGCGGGTAAAAGAGTTCTAATAGTAGACGATAATAAAATTAATATAAAAGTCGCTAAAAAGAATATTGATAATTTAGGATTTGTTATAGATGAGTGTGAAAGCGGAGAAGCATGTCTTTCTAACGTAAATAGTGGTATTCATTATGATCTTATACTAATGGATATAATGATGCCAGGTATGGATGGTGTTGAAACGCTTAAGAATCTTAAAAAGATAAATGGATTTAATAGTCCTGTAATTGCTGTTACAGCAGATGCTATAGCAGGTGCTAAAGAAAAATATTTAGCAGATGGATTTAATGATTATGTATCAAAACCATTTACTAAAGAACAAATTCAAAGTAGTATAAATGAAGTATTAAAGAGTGTATAGATATACACTCTTTATTCATTTTTAACTAGAAAAAATAACGAATTTTTGGTATAATGTATTTAGAATGGAGGAGTATAGATGAAGAAAATATTTAATATTATTTTATGTATAGCTTTAATACTAGTAAACTATACTCCTTTGTTTGGAGTAATGGATGTTTACGCAGCAGGAGAATATACATTTGCTATAGCATATCCAGATGACGATGTAGAAGTAGAAACAGGTTTATCATATAATGATGCCTTAAATAAAATGAAAGCATATCCATCTACTGAAACAGCAGTAGCAGTAGTTAAAAAAGGAAATAAAGTAGTAAATGCAAGATATGCATATGTTGAATTAGATATAGACGCTGATACTAATGAAAGAAGAGCAGGTAGTGAATCTAATTTTACTCTTGATTTATCTTATACAGCAAATAGTAATTGGAATGATGGAACTCCAAGTTTAGCACCTTATTACGGTGCAGAAGGAGCTCTTCTAGATGTTGCACCTAGTACAAATAGGGTTAAATTTAAAATAGCAGGATTAGATATATGGACACATGAAGCGTATACACAAATTGTTCCAATTTCTAAATACTATACAACACATAATACTTATTTTTATAGCAATGTAGATCCTAAAATATATACAAATGAAAGTGGCACTACAGTACGAAAAGAACCTAAGAAAGACTCTGAATCATTAGGAACACTTAAAGTAGGAAGTAATAACCTTTATAAGTATTATGCAAGTAAATCTACTACAAAAGCAGATGACTGTACTTGGTATTATATAGACTTTAATAACCAAAAAGGATATGTATGTAATGAAAATGTTACTGAAGTTAATACAATGTATAGTGATACATATTACTATGTTTATAATGGAAGACTATATCTTAGAATTCATAGAGGAAAAGACTGGGCAGATATAGACCAAGACTGCGGAGATGCACCATCTTATTATGATGAAAATGGTAAACACTCTTATTTAAATAGTTCTCCTACAAGACAACATAACGTTAATTCAAATAATAGATATTATAGTTTTGATGGAATATACTTTTATAAATTATATTCGGCTATGATAGATGATTATAAAGAAGGAGTTCATACAAGAGCTGTTAATAGTGAACATCCTTATTATTCATACTTTGTTTATTTACCAGCACATGATGTTAGTGCTTACTCAGCATCTGCACTTAACTATATGGTAACAAGTAATGGATTTACGGTATATCCAAGTAATCCAAAAAGTTATAACTATGACTCTTTACCTGGTAATTATTCACTTCTAGTTGGAAGAGGTCAAGACTTAATAGATGCTCAAAATCAAACAGGAGTAAATGCCTTTAAGATACTTGCTGCAGCAGCACAAGAATCTGCTTGGGGAAGAAGTACAATAGCACTTCATAAATATAATTTATTTGGTATGGGAGCAAGTGATGGTGACCCATATAATAATGCCTTTACTTATTCATCAGTAAAAGACTCAATGATTGATTATGGTAATACCTTAAGTTCTGGTAATTATGGATATTTAAGTAAACCATATTACTTTGGTACACACTTTGGTGATAAAGCATCAGGACAAATGGTTTATTATGCGTCTGACCCATATAGTGGATATTCAAAAGCTAATGTAATGGCTAGTGAAGATAATAAATATGGTCAGTTACAGCTTTATTCATCTACACTAGGTGTTACTAATAATCCATCTAGTAGAGCAGTAAAAGTATATAAAGAACCTACTAGAAATAGTGGAGTTATATATGAAACAAAAAATACTTATCGTAATCAAGTATTAATACATCAACCATTTATTGTTACTGAAAAGATTGAAAAAGAAGAATCTGGACAGGTTAATACTTATTATAGAGTTTATACAGACTTTGGTTTAAACCAAAATAGAGATGGTAAACTTGCTGTTCCATATGATACAAATTATTCGTATGGATATATAAGAGCAGAAGATTTAGATGTTAATAATAATGCTCCAATACTTACATTATCATCTGATAATTATTCAGCAGATCAATCTACAAACTTTGATCCAAGAACACTTGCAACAGTAGTAGATTATGAAGATGATACTAATAAAGTACCAGTTACTTTATCTATAGTTGGTAATTATGATGCTACTAAAGTAGGTACATATGATATAGCTATAAAAGCTACTGATTCATCTAATTTATCAGTATCCAAAAACTTAAGAGTTACTATTAAAGCATCTAAACCAGTAATAAGCTTTCCAGAAAATAATAGTGTTAAACAATATAAATCTTTTGATCCAATGGCTGGAGTAACAGCAGTAGATGAAGAAGATGGAGATGTAACAAGTAGTGTTGTAGTATCAGGGGATATTAATACTAATGTAATGGGAGATTACACTTTAACTTATACAGCAATAGACTCTGAAGGAAATGTAACTGCAACAAATAGAATAATAAGTGTAATAGCTAATTCTAAACCAGTAATATCAGCAACTAACACTACAATTTATTCATTTGATTATGCTGATAAAGATTATGACTACTTAAAAGGAGTAACAGCAGTAGATGAAGAAGACGGAGATGTAACAAGTTCTATTACTTATACTGAAACAGTAAATCCAAAAGTAGTAGGAACATATGAAGTTACATATACTGCAAAAGACCTTGATAATCAAGTATCTACACTTGTTACTACTGTAACAGTAGAAGAAAAGAAATTTAATAAAACAGAAGGAAGACTAAGTCTATATAGTTTAACATTTGATGAAGATACAAATTTACTATATATGAGAGGATATCTTGCTTTAAAGAATATTAATGCTACTAATAATTATGTAGAATATGCCGTAGTATTTGAAAATCAATATAGTGGTAATACAATAATAAAACCACTATCTAGAGGAGAAGCTATTCCAAAGAATACTCCATCTGATAGTGAAGGGTTTGATTTTGATGCTTCTTGGTTTAATGAAGGACTAGATATGTCCGATGTACCAAGTGGTGATTATACAGTTTATATAAGAGGTAGAAGTGGAGATTTAGAAGCAAAAGAAGTACTTCATAATAGATATCAAAGAAAAGATATCATAGGAAAAGTTAAAATAGGTGATAAAGGTATTCAATTTGCTATTAACTATCGAAATAAAAACTTCCCTCTAGAATTATTTGTAAGAGATGAAGGATTACTAAGTTATACAAATATGAGTAATATCGATAGCATGTTTAATCAAATTAATAGTATTAGTTTAGAAGATAATGGTTCTTTAAATATAGTCGCATCTAGTCACAATGTAAATGGAGACTATAGTACAAATGCTAATATTATAAGAAAACTATATATTGAAAATATAGTTACATTTGATAGAACACTTATTAAAGATGTAGGGCACTTAAATAACTTACATTCAAATATTCTAAATACTAATTTATATAATATTCAGTTAAGAGTGTCTGATGGTAAAGATAAAACAAATGCTTGGTATGAAACAAGTGTTGATTTAACAAGTCTTCCAGTAGGAAGATATGCAATATATTTATATACTAAATCAGGTGATATCGAAGACCACGGAGAGCTATATGATTTAACATATAAGAAATTTACTAGAACAGTAGATGTAGGATCTAAAAAGATAACACTTTCTAGAAACGATGTAAGAAGATTTAGAATAGAAATAACAGTAGAAGGGAATTAATTGTTAGTTCTCTTTTTATTTGTGGTATAATGATAATAGGGTGAGCATATGAAAAATAAAGGTTTTACATTAATTGAATTATTAGCTGTAATTTTAATATTAGGTATTATCGCCTTAATAGCAATTCCGGCAGTTGTTAAAGTAGTAGACAATTCCAAAGTAGAAGCTGGTAAAAATTCTGTTCATGGATATTTGAAAGCAGTAGATACTGCTATTACTACAAATATGCTAAATGGAAATACTTTAGAAGACGGACTTTATTCTAAAGGAGAAATTTCAAATGTAGAAATTGATGGTAAAATGGATACTGCTAATGTTCAAGTAGTCGGCGGTAAAGTTGTTTATGGTGACTTTTGTTCAAATGGTAAAAAA
>JAEEGL017355353.1_pt1 | contig 15881 bp, 9 predicted proteins | sample 9134231 | NCBI WGS metagenome assembly JAEEGL01 (sample SAMN16246548, study PRJNA631951) | gut metagenome | biome: gut microbiome; feature: rumen; material: fiber-attached | host: Bos | place: Iran: Karaj | collected 2018-10
CATTATCAATGAAAAAAACAGAGTCAGACATTCTCACATGTTCTGACTCCGTTATTGCTTTCGGATTTAATCTACTGTTTTAGGTTCCGGATTTTCCGTTGTGGCCACAATATCATCATCATGACTTACGGACGGAGGAACCTCAAGCTGATCCTCTTCGGAGAATCCGACCGGGACTACAGGATCAGATTCAATCTCGATCACCATACTGGTCGGCTGATATTCCGGCTCGGCTTTTACTTCCTGAGGCAGGACCTCTTCGACACTGGATTCTGCATTTACATCAGTTGAACCGACATTGCTTACATCAGCCTCATTGGTCTCCTGTTCCTTGAAAAATACGGCTCCCTTTTTGGCTTCAATTTGTTCCTGTTCAGCCTTCTGTCTTTCCTCCTCGGCTATACGTTCGCCAATTTCCAGTTCCTTCTGTTCGGAATCCTCCAGGAATTTCTTCAGTGATGAACGGATTTTTACCTTAATGTCATGGCACCTTCTTACCACAGGATTATCAATGATGACTCTGCCGTATACGGATGACTGAAGCTTTTCTCTCAGCTTTCTGTTGTTTCTGAGCATTGGTACAAGCACGATGCCGTACAGAATAACTCCTCCGAAAATGCCTGCTATCCAGATTAGCCATGATGTACTGCCTTCTTCAGACTGAGACTGTTCTCTTGCCTGCTTGGCCTCGGCGGCATCCGTAATCTGCATTGTCTGCATCTGGGCTATGTTGTCAATTTTTGAAGACAGTCCTTCAAACTGTTCCTCCAGACGGGAAATCTTCTCAGTCTGTCTGATTTTCTCGTTAAGAAGAGCCTGATTTACGTTCTGAGCGTCAGCAAGCTCCTTTCTCATTCTGTCGAGTTCGGCTGATGAAGCAGATGCGGCACCTTCAGTGTTTTTAACTGTTCTGCCTGAAGAGTCTCTGGCATATACATCATTTCCGTTAAAGATTATGTTTGCTCCGGAAATTCTTCCACCTGCAGAAGCAGCTGTATTGTTCCCCGCCTTGTCGGAATCCTTGTTCTGCTTCAGGACGATGACTCTCTTACCCTGCTCGTTAAGTACGATATTTTCTTCCCTTTCCTTTGCAGCTTTGGCAGCAGCCTCTTCCTCCGGATCGGCAATCATGAAATCATCACTTGCAAGGTCAGCCTCAGTATTTTCCATTTCCCATTCTTCACGGGCTTTTCGTTCAGCTTCCTTTCTGGCTTCCTCCAGTTCCTTTGCCTTCTTGAGTTCGGCTTCTTCCTTTTTGCGCTTGACGGCATCAAGACAGGCCTGATAATCATCCTGCTGTTTTTTCAGGGTTTCATCCCTTGCCGCCTTAGCCGCCTTCTGCTTGGCTATTCTGGCATCTTCCTCTTCCCACGGAAGCTGAAGACGAGGAATTGAATATCCGGCCATTTTACCGGCATTGATTCGGGAGAGAATGTCTTTACCGACCTTGTCAGATTCGAGAGCAATGCGCTCAGCTGAGGGAACTGCAAGTTTACTGCCTATCTGAAGATTGCCGCCGTTAAAGGTTTTGGGATTTGCTCTTGCAATTGCCGCAAGAAGCTGTCCGGAAGTTACGTCAGCCCCCTGAGGAGCCAGTTCGCCGATAAGCTTGCCAACAGTATCACCCTTTACAACAGTATAAACTGTTGATACTTCCGTAAGATCTATTCTCTTGATCTTCGGAGTGTCAACGGTAACGTCAGGAATATTTTCCGGTCTGGAACAGCCCATTCCAAGACTCCTGCCTGACGTGGAATTCTCAGTATTTACCGGAGTCCGTGGTTCTGGGGCCTTTGCTGTTACGGAAACCCCCTGCTCAGTGTCCCACTCGTCACTTGAAGCGTTCTGTGAAGAGGATGTTGATGATTCAGATGAAGACTGTGCGGAAGACTTGCCGTCTGATGAGCCTTTTTCCCTGTATGAGGTCGAGCCTATAACAATTCCGTCATCTCCTGACTTAGCGGTCGACGACTCATGATTGCGGATAATCTCTACATCATAATTATCAAGAGAGTCGTCATCAAGAGCCCAAACGGCCGAGCCGGCCATCCCCGTAACCACGCAAACTGAAAATAAAATCTGCTTAATATACATCTGTTATCCTAGATCCCCCGGCGCCGGAATTTCACAAAGTTCCGCAAATCACCGCCACGCCTCCGGCATGAATCTCACCGGGGGATACGAAATCATGATTATTATTCTTGTTGAAGGCAGGGAACATCCCTGCAATATAAGCTGAAATATAGCATTAATGAGCGATTTTTTATATTCTGTTGGGATATTAAATATCAAATATGAAACTTTACTCTCTAAATTTCAGAATATTGACGCATTATTGAGCACATAACATTCAAAATCTACTCTCCTGACTGTCGCCATAATGTGATATAGATTTGCGACTGAACCTCATTTATGTTATAGTTTGCGACAAATTCAACGCATTCATGGCGGAACCTGATTTACCGTGTCTGACTCAGTCCGGCTCCGGTGCCGCAGGAAATGCGATGTCTCCTTTGATATATTGTTTTTTTATTATACAGGTAAATATTTTTATGCTTGGAACTCCATACTGTGCAAAGGCTACAAAGGCTATGCTTTTAGGTTGCGGTGAACTCGGTAAAGAAGTCTGCATTGAACTGCAGCGCTTCGGTGTTGAAGTTATCGGCGTGGATCGCTATGCCAATGCCCCTGCAATGCAGGTTGCTCACCGTTCATATGTAATCAATATGCTTGACGGTGCCGCCATTGAGGAGTTAGTGAGAAAGGAAAAGCCGGACTATATCATTCCTGAGATCGAAGCTATAGCCACTTCAAAGCTTGTCGAGCTTGAGAAGGAAGGTTTTAAAGTCGTTCCAAGCAGCTATGCAGCCCTAACAACCATGGACAGAGAAGGTATCAGAACCCTCGCTGCCGAAAAGCTGAATTTACCTACCTCCAAGTATGTTTTCGCAGAAACTGCCGAAGAATTCAGAGCAGGTGTTGAAAAGATCGGTATTCCATGCGTTGTAAAGCCTGTAATGAGTTCATCAGGCAAGGGACAGAGCGTAATAAAGTCTGCCGATCAGATCGAAAACGCCTGGAATAAGGCCCACACTGAAGGCAGAGGTCATAAGACCAAGGTAATCATTGAAGAATTTCTGAAGTTTGACTATGAAATTACTCTCCTGACCGTAAGTGCAGTTGACGGAATTCATTTCTGTGCCCCTATCGGACATCGCCAGGAAGACGGTGACTACCGTGAAAGCTGGCAGCCACAGGTAATGTCTGAGGATCTTATTGCGAAGGCTCAGCACATTGCAAAGGAAATCGTAACCGCCTTAAACGGTCACGGCATATACGGTGTTGAACTTTTCATCAGAGGTGATGAGGTTCTGTTCAGCGAAGTATCTCCTCGTCCTCATGATACCGGTATGGTTACCATGATTTCTCAGAATTTCAGTGAGTTTGCTCTCCATGTAAGAGCAATCCTCGGACTTCCATGTAAGGGCCTGAAGTTCTACGGACCTTCAGCATCAGTTGCTCTTCTCGGTAACGGCACTTCAAGCAACCTTACCTACGACAATCTGTGCAATGCTCTTAACATCTATCCTTCAGCTCAGCTGAGACTTTTCGGTAAGCCTGAAATCAACGGCACCAGAAGACTTGGCGTGGTACTGACCAGTGCGGATACCATTGAAGAAGCCGTAACTGAAGGTAAGAAGATTGCTGAAGCAATTGAAATTCAGTATAACTAAGACCCCGTAAATTCTTTGAGAACGTCTTTTTCAAAAGGATGTATTTTGAGGTTTTACGTCAGGTTTAAGTGACGGATATGACAAACCGGATTTATTTATGTAAATCCGGTTTATTTTTTTAATTCTGTTTTAAAAGTTAATCTGAAGATAGATTTTAATTTTCAGTTTTTATGTTTCAGATTGAATATATCGTAAAAACAAAAGCCGCTGAGTTTTGGTTTCAGCGGCTTTCTGTCTCTAACAACACTTTCTATTTGTTTAAAAGGTAATTTCTTCTCTGATCAAGAACCTTTTTAAGCTGTTCGTCATAACTCTTTGAGGTCTTTTCCGTCTGTAACTTTGGCAGACTGGCGGCACTTATAACTCCCTGACCTCTCATCAGAACATCAAAATATGTACTGTCTGACTCAAGAGCCATCTGTTCTTTAGTAGGCACCTTCAGTAGCATGCCGCTGAACGGATAAACCGGAGCCTTGTTGCTGAACATTTTTGGATTTCGTCTGTACACGGCTACAGCTGCCTGGTATTTTGACACCCCGAATACCTTATTTGCCAGATTGCTGCCTATCTGTTCAAGTCCCATTCCAGGTTTAACCTTAAGGACTCCATTGAATGCATTCATATCAACGGTTTTTTCTGATGCAGCGTCTTTCGGCGGTAACGGGAAGAGTTTGTCCAGTTCCTCAGAATAAAGCTCAGCTTCCGTTATTTCGCGAGGCTTTACTTCTTCCTCAGCTTTAGCCTTTGCTTCCGCTTCAGCCTTTAGCTTAGCTTCTTCCTCGGCCTTTGCCTTTGCTTCTGCTTCGGCCTTAAGTTTTGCTTCTTCCTCAGCTTTAGCCTTTGCATCAGCTTCAGCCTTCAGCTTAGCTTCTTCCTCAGCTTTAGCCTTTGCTTCCGCTTCGGCCTTCAGCTTAGCTTCTTCCTCGGCCTTTGCCTTTGCTTCTGCTTCGGCCTTAAGTTTTGCTTCTTCCTCGGCTTTAGCCTTGGCATCAGCTTCGGCCTTAAGTTTTGCTTCTTCCTCGGCTTTTGCCTTAGCTTCCGCTTCGGCCTTCAGCTTGGCTTCTTCCTCAGCTTTTGCCTTAGCTTCTGCTTCGGCCTTAAGCTTGGCTTCTTCCTCAGCTTTAGCCTTTGCATCAGCTTCAGCCTTAAGCTTGGCTTCTTCCTCAGCTTTTGCCTTTGCTTCCGCTTCAGCCTTCAGTTTAGCCTCTTCCTCGGCTTTAGCCTTTGCATCAGCTTCAGCCTTAAGTTTAGCCTCTTCTTCGGCTTTGGCCTTAGCTTCTGCTTCAGCCTTCAGTTTAGCCTCTTCCTCAGCTTTTGCCTTTGCTTCCGCTTCGGCCTTCAGTTTAGCCTCTTCCTCGACTTTAGCCTTTGCTTCCGCTTCGGCCTTCAGTTTAGCCTCTTCTTCGGCTTTAGCCTTTGCATCAGCTTCAGCCTTCAGTTTGGCTTCTTCTTCGGCTTTAGCCTTTGCATCAGCTTCAGCCTTCAGCTTGGCTTCTTCCTCGGCTTTAGCCTTAGCTTCCAGTTCCTCAAGTTTAGCACGAGCCTCTGCTTCTATTGCTTCGTCAGCAAGACGTTTCTGGTCTTCATCGGCAAGTCTGGCTCTTTCACTTTCAGCCTGCTTTCTTTCTATTTCCCGTACATTTTCATCAGCCTTCTGCATAATCTTACTGGAAACGTTTCTTGCAGGATCCTGCACGGATTTTGTTACGTCAATTGTCGTGATCTTTTCTTTATTTGAAATGACATTGCTGGCCGCATCCAGATCCTTCTCTGCATCAGCTATAACTGACGATGCATCCGTCTTTTTTCTGAGTGCATCTGCGGTATCCACCGTCTCAAGAATAATCGGTTTATGCGAACCGCTTTCTGCTGATTCAGCCGGAGCTTGGGATACTTGTTCTGACTTGATTTCGGCCGGATGATCCTCACCAGCTGATACGTCGTCTGCATCAGCACCGGAAACCTCATTCTTTTTCTCTTTAAGTGCGGCAATTTCAATAACTTTCTCAGCATCGTTCCCTTTATCCACATAACGAGTGGTACTTATTGTTATCATATCCTCTTCAAGGTAATCGGCTGCCGTATTGGCAAGTTCCACATCATCATAGAACTCTACGGAAAAGTGATCCATGCGCTTTTTTCTGACATCGGTATTCTTTACGGTATTAGAAACTGCACCGGTATCAGTATTAGTATCAGCTGTCACTGCTGCGGTTGGCTGCTGATCTGTAACCGATGTTGCTGAAGTTAAGTCCTCGGCGGCGTATGCCTGAGCTGAGATAGCCAGAATAAATGCCATCACCGATAACTGTTTGTAATTGCTCATAAGACGTCTCCTTTATCTGCGTCCCTTTCGCCGTAACGTTGATGGTCACGGCAAATTAATACAATCTCGCACCGCAGCTCTTTCATGACATTCGATAAGGGTAAATACTCCAGGCAATTCACCGTTACCGGAGAGAAATGCATTCAGAACGCAGTCCGTTATCCGTAGCAACCTCAAATATGATGTCTAATTATTATTATTTCTCATTCCGATTCGGGATCGGACAATTTTATTGTATTTCCGGTGATATATTTTGATCTTTGTTCTAGTATCATGCTGATTTTCTGTTCCTTCGCAGGGACCGGTATCTGCGAAGGAGACGGAATTATACTTTTCAGTATGTTATTTTTCGGAAGTTTTGGCAGGAGCAGACTTGTTTTCAGCACCCTTCTCAGCTGAACCGTCTTTCTTGACCATTGAAGCAGGACGTTTTTCCTTTACGTGAATCATGCACGTTACTGATTTTTTCAGTGAGGCTAACTCCTTCTCTCCTTTTTTGCGATCGGAATCTGAAATCTTTTCATTAATATTTTTCATTAATTCCGCCGCACCGAATTCATTCTCATAGTTTGTTCCCTTTACGCAGTCCCTTTCAAGAGAGATCCATGCATAAGCTTTTGCTTCATCAAGTACCCCGTATGATGAATTTGCATAGGCCCTGGCGTACTCAATCATCGCCATGACGTCACCGCGCATTGCCAGTTCTTTCAGGAACGGTTCTGATTTTACTGAAACCTCAGCCTTTTTGGCACGGCGATAGTATGAATACATGTTCCACAGAGCAATGCCCTGCATGTTCTTTACGTTATCATCGACTGAGTCGGCATTGATTACGTCCTTGTACAGTTTATAGGCCCTGTTAATCGAGTCTGGATTTATGTCAGGAGATGCAGCCCTTGCGTGATAGAAACGTGCGAGTTCGAATTTCGCCTTAAGATTGGCAGAGTCCTCGGCCAGTTCTTCAAGCTCCGGCAGTTCCACCTCATCTCTGAATCTGTCAATGGCCATTTTCGTACTGAGCATTCTTAATCGTCCTTCCGGAGTCTTATCCGCTGAAAGGGCATTAAGATACTTCACCATGTTCAAATCCTTGCCGTTATTCTCGTAGTTTTCACGGTCGTACTGGGTTATGACGTACATGCTCATGGCATCCTTGTTGTCATTTTGTGCGGCAAGATAGATAAAATGCTTGTAGCCGTTCATGTTACTTGGAACATTGAAATCAACCTCATTCACGCCGGCAAAGTTCCACAGAGCAACAAGATACTGAAGTTCACCGTTATCGGTGTTGTTGGCCTCTCTGATGCACTCGTTGTAGAGTTCCTTGTCAAGACGATATTTCTTTATGTCTGTCATACAGTCTGCAGATGCTGAAGCACTGATTATAAGTCCCATTCCCCAAACGGCAGCATGAACAGCTGATAAAATCCTGTTGTGTTTCATTTGTCCCTTAGTTCCCCAATATTATGATTGTAACCTGTATAATTTTATATTTTGCGGCCCGGTTCATTCGTGAATAACAGGCCTGGTGCTGAACGGGATGAATGCATTTTCCCGAAGCGGCTAACTATCGCACTATTATATTCTAATGACGTTTTTATTCGGGAGATTAACTGTTTTTATGTTTTCAAATAATGACTGTTAACACAAAATAGTAATTTAGGAGAAATACGGAAACAGGTAAATGACGATAGGTCTAAAGAGTCACTGAACTGTCGGTAAACATGGTTTCATACGTACCTGAACGGAAAAATCTGCATGTTCATGTACCGGAAATCACGCCTCCGAAAAAACCAAGGCTCACGTTTTGAGATGAACGTGAGCCTTATGTTCCCTGTCAGATCTGCATCAGTTCTTTCTGCAGAGATTTGCGGCGTAGCATGTTGATTTTTCATCAAAACGCCAGTAAAACTCCCCGGATGGGTTCCAGAAACCGTCATAGATAACGGTATACGGCTGTTCAAACGTTTTCTCGTCAACGGTAAGTTTTACGGAATAAAGTTTCACATCTCCGTTTGCGCTTACATGCTCGTCTTTTCCGTAGAGGTTAACTTCAACCGATTTAACCAGATCCGTGCTGAACTCTTCAGCCTCGGGAATATAGTAGTCATCCCCCTTGCTGCCGTTCACACATTTGTCATAGCCGTCTATTCCGTTCTGGGCAAAGCATTTGCTCACCTCATCCCTGACGTGATGAACCTGTCCGGTGTACTGACTGAAATTATAGAGGATTTCCTTTTTCTGAAGAGTTGCATAGTAGGTATTCAGAATCTTCTCGGCTTCCGCCATGTCAATTGCGTCGGGATTGGCAAGATAGTCATTTACCGCCTGCACGACCCTGTCCTTCGGAATGTTTTCACCGAGCTTACTCATTTCCTCAAGTCCGCTGTTGATGGCGTATGCAAGATCATATCCCAGGGCAATGGCAACCCTGTCCTCAAGAGCGATTTTTCCCTTACTGTCTGAAGCTGCTTCAGATGATGCGCCGTTAACCTCCGGCACCGTATTATCAGCAGCTGCCACACTGCCAAAAACGGCAAGACACAGCGGGAAAATCATTACTCCTAATTTATTATTCATGATTAGCCTTATCTGTTGTATTTATATTTATCATTAATCAAATGTCCGCACGTGTGAAGGAACGGCTCCGTACATCCGACACCGAACCATAAACCGTCACGTTCACGGAACAACGCAGTCTGTTAATACGGATGCTCCGTCGACCACAGTCGTAGATTATAAGTCAGAGAGCCCTGCCGTGTAAGGAACAGGGATAACAAGGTTAAAAAACCGTGGACGATCTAACGGTTTTGCATAAAAAAGAGACATTCTCAGATTATCCGGAAATAAATCCATGACTGAAACGGCGGATGAAAAAATCCTTTTAGTTCGCCTGTCAGATCACTTTGTGTGTGATATACAGGATTTTGACACCGGTTCTGATATACTCTTTACATAGCCCGGAATTTTATCCGGTGCGTGTTTACACTGATGCAGGCCGACTTCATGAGCAAAGACAGTACGGAAAAGATACTTTCCTCCATACTTAAAAGTCACGAGAACATAAAGACATCCGCCAAGGTCAGGCTGATTCTTGCCATGGCTTTTCCGGCCATGTGCGCACAGGTTTCGCAGATAATGATGCATTACATAGATGCTTCAATGGTGGGCGCACTGGGGCCGAAGGAATCCGCAGCCATCGGTCTTGTGTCATCCTCAATATGGCTCGTGGGCGGAATATGTCTCGCCGCTTCGGCAGGCTTCACGGTTCAGGTCGCCCAGTCAATAGGAGCCGGTCGTTTCGTAAAGGCCCGAGCCACGGCAGGTCTCGGCTTCTTCTGCCTTCTGACTCTCAGTCTCATGCTTGGAGTACTGTGCGCAGCATTTTCAGACAGAGTCCCCTATCTTCTGGGCGGAACCCCGGACATAGCCCCCATGGCATCATCATATTTTCTGGTGTTCATGGTCACTTTTCCGTTCGTGGTACTTAACATGTATACCGCAGGTCTTCTGCAGGCCGACGGCAACATAAAAACGCCGAGCATTCTGAACATCTGCGTCTGCGTTCTGGACGTTATCTTCAATTATCTTTTTATATTTCATACCCGACACATTGAATTTGCCGGGTTTTCCGTGACCATACCGGGATTCGGACTTGGCGTTACGGGAGCAGCCGTCGGTACTGCTCTTGCCGAAGCAGTGATATCCGCAGTCATGCTCTGGTGCCTGCTCATAAGAAACGAACATCTTCACCTGCGCAGGGAAAAGCTGAGGCTGAGCCTCATGGCATTACTCCGTGCAGTCAGAATATCCCTGCCGATAGGTCTTGACCATCTGGCGACCACCGGAGCCATGGTTGCATCAGTGGCAATCGTCTCAGTACTGGGAACCACGGCCATAGCCGCACACAGCTTCGCCATTACCGCCGAAAGCTTCTGTTACATGATAGGATATGGTACGGCTCATGCGGGAACCGCCGTAATCGGTCAGTGCGTTGGTGCCGGCAGAAATGATCTTGCCAGAAATTTCACGCTAATCATTACGTCTGTAGGCGTTTTTTTCATGTCGGTGGCCGGAGTTATAATGTACATAACTGCTCCGCTTCTCATCGGGCTGCTTTCACCTAATCCGGAAATACGTGAACTGGGAACCGTCATACTCAGAATAGAAGCCTTTGCAGAACCTCTGTACGGAGCTTCAATACTAATAGCAGGATGCGTCCGCGGAGCCGGGGACACATTTGTGCCGGGACTCCTTAACTCAGGCTCAATGTGGCTTATCCGCATCCCGCTGTCAGTTGCTCTTGCAGGAACTCTCGGACTTCAGGGGGTATGGGTTGCCATGGCTCTGGAGCTTTCGGTAAGAGGAGTGCTTTTCATCCTGAGGCTCAGAAGCGGAAAATGGCTCAAATGCCGGCAATAAACAGAATTTTTAAACACATGGAGACTGAAAATACATGAAGGAAATAAAAACAAGCAACGGAATCCCCAAGTACGGAGAGTACGATGCATTCACGGATTTTGATACCGTAACCGACAGAAGCGGTACCAATTCCCTTAAATGGGATGACTCACGTCCTGACGAACTGCCACTGTGGGTAGCGGACATGGATTTTCGGACATGCCCGGCCATAACGGAGGCCATCATGGAAAGAGCCGCTCACGGCATATACGGCTACAGCATTATACCTGCTGAATGGAATGAGGCTTACAGAAAATGGTGGAGTGACAGACACGGATACACGCCGTCTGCGGAGTCACTGGTATTCTGCACGGGAGTTGTGCCAGCCCTTTCAAGCATTGTCAGAAAACTGACCACCCCGGCAGAGAAAGTGCTCATAATGACGCCCGTATACAATATCTTCTTTAACTGCATTCTGAATCAGGGCCGCTTTGTGAAGGAGTTCCCTCTTGAACGCCGTAACGGCAGCTACTTCATTGATTTTGAGAAACTTGAGGAGTATCTGTCTGACCCGCAGTGTACAATGATGTTCCTCTGCAATCCCCACAATCCCGTAGGCCGAATCTGGACAGCAGAGGAACTGGAACGCATCGGCAGTCTCTGTCACAGGTACGGAGTTATCGTTGTTTCCGATGAGATACACTGCGATCTTACCAGACCGGGAACTGAATATGTCCCTTTTGCTTCGATAAACGAGGAGTGTGCCCAGAACTCCATCACCTGCTGGTCCCCGGGAAAAAGCTTCAACATGGCAGGTCTTAACAGTGCTGCCGTCATGATCCCGAATCCATCACTCAGATATCGTGCGGAAAGAGGTCTTAATACGGATGAATGTGCCGAACCGAACGCCTTTGCAATACAGGCAACGGTAGCCGCCTACACCGGGGGAAATGACTGGTTCGAGAAGCTGAGAACCTACCTTTTTGCCAATGCTGATCACGCACGAAGCCGCATCCTGGCTGAGATTCCCGAAGTCGGAGTGACGCCGATGAATGCAACCTATCTCATGTGGCTTGACGTATCAGCCATCACTTCCGATTCCCGTATTCTCACGGATTTTCTGCGATCCGAATATGCTCTCAGAGTAAGTGACGGCTGCCAGTTCGGTACCGGCGGGGAAAAATTCATCAGACTGAACGTGGCATGTCCCCGCATTATCCTCGACAGGGCTCTGGACAGATTTGTCGAAGGCTGTCTAAACTTTAAACAAAGACATTAAAATTTGCCGATGGCGTCAAATGCCAAAAGAACGGTCAATTGATAACGATATATGTTTGTGATATATTTTTCTGAAAATGTTTACAGACATTGATTGTATCGGTAACGTATATCCATTGGGGCGTCGGATCTGCCGGCTGCCCCGCTTAGTTTTATAGGATAAAGAACAATGATCCATTATAACGATGAACTTCTTACTTCAAATAATGAAGATGCGGTGGAAAGAAAGAAGAGAGACCTTAAGAAGGCTCCGAAGGTGAAGGCTGCGGATGTTGCGTCCCTTTCCAACGATGAACTCCTCAGAAAGAGCATTATAAGAGCCTGGCGTCCGTACAGGGGTAAGATTTACATTGATCCGTTGTTTGAAAGATATTCAGTCAAGAAGTTTGACTTTTACAGTATCCGCAGCGTAATTACGGAACGCTATTACTGTTATCCTGAAGTTGAAAGCTTCACCATCACCGACATTAACGATACCTCAGAGCATTACTGCTTCAACGGCTGCAAGGGCAATCTTAAAATCAGGGTATGCTTCGTTAAGCCGGGCGTAATCTCCGATGAACTTCTGAACCAGATGTACTTCATGGGCACATACAGTGAATTTGCCCTGTGGGAGCTTGATACCGGCGACTACGGTAAAAAGCTTGTCGAAAAGCATGGTACCTACAAGTGCTTCGTAAGGGACAGCATGGCACTCTTCATCGGCTCAGAGGATAATGATCAGTCTGCTGATTCTCAGGAACCGGCAGCTGAGATTACTGAGGCATGTGACGAATCCGTGGCAGGTTCTGACGACCAGTAGTTTCAGGACGGCACGTCAGCCTCTCGGTGAGGCGTGTCTGATTGAATGTGCAATCCCGCCGTTAAGCGGTCTTCATACTCATACTGAAGAAAAGCTCAGGCTCTTTTAATGAACCTGAGCTTTTCTGATTCCTGGGCAACGGTTAACCGTTGCCTTATAACTCTGAGGAACAGAAGACTTCCGTCAGATATATGATCTGTGAGCAGTCTGACCGCACATATGCATCTTCAATTCGGCAAGCTTCGACTTATCGGTAATCTTTCTGCCGTTAATTTCAGCGGCGTAAATAATCATATCCTCATCATGAGTTCTCACCGGCCCGGTAATGTCAATTTTAAGTTTCGCATGTTCAAGTGAACCGCTTTCATTTTTAAGCATTCCGTCGGCATCAATTATGGTCAGGGTATCATCCGCATAACGATCAGGTGATCCGGTGTGTATTAACTTAAGTTTAAGCTTATAATTTGCCATACCTGAACTGAGGACGTCACTTAGTGTTTTATGTGAAGAGTGGCAGACTACCGTGGTAAGCATTTTGTCTGAAACGTTACCGTTAACCGGGTCTCCGTTAAGTTCTGCATAAATGAGAGCACAGACCATACAGAAGACAAATACAATCATTGCCGCGATTTTAAATCCCTTTTCCCTGTTTCTGCGAACCTGTTCGCTGAACTCCTTATCATCAGACATGTACTGACCTCCTTTACCAGCATGTTAAATTTCGAGGTTAATCCGCCGTGAACGTTTGCAGGTTAGCCTAACCTGCAACCTGACGGAATAATTTTCCTGTATTCTTTATAATAATATTGTATTTCCGTATGAGCAACCTTAAATGTCTGCTTCGACGTCAGCCTTAGACAGATATAGTAAGTCATAAAAGCCGTAACGGTATTCCATGTGAGATTATGATTACTTAAATCTGCTCAAAAAACGTGCATTGATCGCGTTTCATGAAAAAAATTTTCACTAACGGCAACCTTGTTCGCAAAGTTAACAGAATATAATGTATAAAAATAATTCACTGGGATATCCTTATTAATGATAATGGTCACGCTTTGCGCAGACGTAAAGCAGAAGTACCACAATATGGTTAACGTTTCCTGACCTGACAGTCAAGGGTCGGCACGTACACGATTACATGGAAAACGTAAATCATAACAACAATAAAAAGTTTAAGTGTTTATTGATACTTTTTTTGATTTTTTCGCACAAAGATTTCCCGAACCAGATTCCGGGGCTGACAGCTTTTCCGTACATCGGATAGTCTGCGGTTTTTTGAACGTCCGTGAAATGCGTTTACATGCTCCGGTACTGCAAAATTATGATTTAAGGAAAAAATGTCGTGAATACATACTACATCACGGGCATGAACTGTTCAGCCTGCAGCTCCCACATTGAACAGCTTGTCAGAAAAATACCGGGAGTCACCTCGTGCGAGGTCAGTCTCGTTACCGGTTCAATGGTTGTGGAGGGGAACGTCTCTTCAGAAAAAATAATCAGCGCCGTAACAGAGCTCGGCTATGGTATTTCCTCCTCAAAAGATCATGGAAACCGGGATTTCCTCAGAAAGCTGACACCGGATCTCAGATCTTCAGTACTGAAATTCCTGTTCTCGCTGGTTTTACTGGCACTTCTTGCCTACATAGCCACCGGTCACCTCATGTTTAATCTTCCGCTGGGCTCTGTCCTTGCCGGAAGTCCTGACAGAATCGCTTATGCCGAACTTATCCTGGCCTCCGTCATCATTCTCATCAACGGAGACATAATCCTTAGGGGATACAGAGGACTTGTCCGCATGATGCCTACCATGGACACTCTTGTTGCCATCGGCGTATCTGCGGCATATCTTTACTCAGCCAACAGAATAGCCCTGCTCAATACCCTTCTTTCCCTTGGAATGCACAATGAAGCTTCGCAGATCCTTCCGGGACTTTTCTTCGAATCATCCGCCATGCTTATCGTCATAGTCACATTCGGAAAAATTCTGGAAAAGAAGGCTCAGGGTAACACCACAAATGCTCTGAAAAAGCTTCTGAAAATCACACCGAAGACCGCACACCGACTCGATGCAATGGATGTCAGACCGTCTTTATCACCGGCAGCGAATCAGCGTACGGAAGACATAAATGCGGACGAACTGCAGGTAAATGACATATTTGTAGTTCTGCCCGGAGAATACATCCCCGCTGATGCGGTTATTCTTGAAGGTGTCTCATCAGTCAATGAATCAGGAATCACCGGCGAATCAATGCCGCGTGAAGTAGCCGAAGGCGACAGCGTAACCGGTGCAACAATAAACATTGACGGCCTTATTAAATGCCGTACGGTGAGAACGGGGGCCGACACGGTATTCGGTCAGATGATTCAGATGGTAAAGAACGCCCTGACGACTAAAGCTCCCATTGCCAGAGTTGCAGACAGGGTTGCAGCATGGTTTGTGCATGGAGTTATTATCCTGGCACTCGTAACCTTTGCCGTATGGTATTTCGTGCTCAACAAAAGTCTGGCCGAAGCTCTGGAATATGCCGTAGCCGTACTTCTCGTAAGCTGTCCGTGCGCTCTTGGACTGGCCACTCCGATGGCCGTGACGGTTGGTTCGGGAAAGGCCCTGGATAACGGAATTCTTTTCAAGGAAGCCTCCGCTCTTGAAACCATCGGCAGAATTAAATATGCAGCGATGGATAAAACCGGAACCGTTACGGCAGGAACACCGGAGGTAACCTCAGTAACTTCCGTTTCAGACATTTCAACAAAGCACATACTGCATCTTGCAGGTATTCTGGAGTGTTTCAGCAATCATCCTCTTGCCGGGGCTATTACCGCCAAAAGCGGAATAAAAACACCTGACACATACGGTCTGATGGATGAAGAAATGACTGATATTATCAGAACGGTATTCATGGAACAGTCCTCTTCAGGAATCCTAAGCATCAGAGATTTCAGCGAGGTTTCCAGTGGCGGAGTTCAGGCACTCATCAACAATCACAGAGTTTATCTGGGCAAGCTGGACTTTATAAAGGAAAAAGTTGTTGTCAGCCCGGAAGTGTCCGCAACATGCGGAGATATGGCACGTAAAGGGGAAACAGTGCTTCTTCTTGCAACGGCCTCAAAGGTACTGGGAATCATTACTGTTAATGACGCGGTCAGACCGAATGCTGCCGAAGCCGTAGCAGTTCTTTACAGGGACGGAATAATTCCTGTAATGCTCACCGGAGATAACCTCTACAGTGCCATTGGCGTTGCTGAACGCGTAAACATCAAAAATGTCAGATCGGACTGTCTGCCAACCACCAAGGCAACCATAATCAGAGATCTTAAAGCACGCGGCATGACTGCAATG
>JAEEGL013843790.1_pt1 | contig 15880 bp, 13 predicted proteins | sample 9134231 | NCBI WGS metagenome assembly JAEEGL01 (sample SAMN16246548, study PRJNA631951) | gut metagenome | biome: gut microbiome; feature: rumen; material: fiber-attached | host: Bos | place: Iran: Karaj | collected 2018-10
AAGGATGGTCGCCGTCGTTTTGACTTCTTCTGCCCCGAGAAGGGTATCCTCATCGAAATCAACCGCATGGGCAATCTTGAAAAGGTGGCCGAGCCCTGGCAAGAGTATGCCGATGAAAAGGGTTACAAGCTTTTGCTGGTCCCGATTGTTGATGTGGTGAATGACTATATTAATGGCACGGACAAGGTGGAGCAAAAGATCAAGGACTTGGTTGCCGGCAAAGAAGTGCCTGCTTTCGTCGAAGGCGAGGCCTACAAGGGTGGTAGAATATATGTATCCAAGAACATACCCGACCGTGAGGAGTTTACTGATAAGGTGCATGTGGACATCAATATGATCAGCAAGCCAGTTATCAATGGTGAGGTCTGTGACGTCCTTGACATTGAGGCTTTCCGAGCTTGGCGCGACGACCTGCACGATGCCCAGTTTATCTTTGAGAAGGATGACGAGGGCAAGGATGTATATGTTTGCGGCATGGAGATTGAGAAGATGTCGAAATCGAAATTCAACGTGCAGAACCCCGATGACCTTGTGGAGAAATATGGTGCCGACACACTGCGTCTCTATGAGATGTTCCTTGGTCCTTTGGAACAGTCCAAGCCTTGGGATGTGCAAGGCATCGAAGGTACGTTCCGTTTTGTGCGCAAGTTCTGGAGGTTGTTCCACAACGAGAACAACGAGTTCTGTATCAGCGATGAGCCTGCTACTGCTCCTGAGCTGAAAAGCCTCCACAAGCTCATCAAGAAGGAAGAAGAAGGCATCGAGAGTATATCGTTCAATACTGTCGTCTCAGCTTTCATGATTTGCGTTAACGAGCTGGCCGACCTCAAGTGTAACAAACGTGAAGTACTTGAGCCTTTGGCTATTATGATTTCGCCATACGCCCCTCACATTGCAGAAGAATTGTGGCACTTGCTGGGCCATGAGACCTCGGTGGTCAATGCTTCGTTCCCCGTTTATGATGAGAGCAAAACGGTGGAAAACAGCTTCAACTATCCCATCAGCCTCAATGGTAAGATGCGCTTCAATATGGAGTTGCCCGTCACGATGAATGCCGACGAGGTGCAGGCTGCTGTGCTTGCCGCTCCCGAAGCCGCCAAATGGATTGAGGGCAAGCAAGTGCGCAAGGTCATCTACGTGCCGAAGAAGATTGTGAATATTGTGGTAGGGTAAAGAACCTCAAAAAGATAATGATGATTGTTGAATGATGAGAAAGCTAGACATCTTCAGCCGATGGCTGAGGCCATGGCTTTTTCCAGTCGCTCTGTTGCTATACTCCAATCATATACTCGATGGGTAAAATTGTATCCTTCTTGAGCAATATGTTGAGCTGTTTCTTTTTCGGTTAGAAGTGTAATGATGTGTTGAGCCATTTCTTCAGCATTGCTTCCAATTAGGACTTCTTCGTTTGGTTTTGCGCCAAGCGAAGCGTTGGCTAAAGGAGAGGTAATGGCGGGTAGGCACATCGACATAGCTTCCAATAATTTGTTTTGTAGGCCAGTGCCTATACGCATGGGTGCAATGAAGACACGACTTTGAGCATAAGCATCACGGATATCATCGAGCCAACCGCTGACTATGACGCGATTTGAAGCAGCTTTTTTCACCCTCGGATCGGGGGTGGCACCAGCGATATAGAGTTTCACATGGGGAAGGGTCTTCCACACAATGGGAAGAATGTCACTAGCCAAATAGTCAACAGCGTTCACATTTGGTGGATAGCTCATGTTGCCCGTGAAGACGAGGTCGTATTTCTTTTCTTGTTTTTGTGGCTTGAAGTATTCGTGGTCCACCCCATTGGGGATGATGAGGATTTCGTTACGTTTATCATGGGGAAACAAGGCTCTATCAGACTCGCTGATAATGGTCTTTACATTGAAATCATTGAAAATGGCTGCCTCGTAATGTTTTAGACGACGGTACTCCAAATTAAATATAGGACGTGTGATGGGAGAGGCAATGTCAGCACGACGTTTCATGCCATAAGAGAAAATATCTTGATAATCAATGGTCTTGGGAAGGCTTTTGTAACGGATGTACTCTGCCACTCGAAGTAACTGTCCAAAGAGTATGTCGGGCTTATGTTTGAGGATTAAGGCATCGATTTTATTGGCAGCTTTGCGGTTGTAGAAATAGCCACATTGTAAGGGTAACCCTTTGCAAAGGGCACGGACAAGACCCAAGGCAATTTGAAGCTTTGTAATCTTAATGAAGTTGATGGACTGACAGTAAGGTTGAAGGGCATGGAAAGCATCTTGTTCGCTAACTTTCGTATCATCATTTAAGGCGCAAAGAACAATCTCATTTCGTTTAGCAAGTTGCTTTATCTGGTTGAAAGCCCGTAACTTGTCTCCTTTTTCAAGAGGGTAGGGAATGCGGGGTAGGAGTACAAAAATCTTCATCTCATCGGAATTAAAAGGCAAAGATAAAGATTTTTTGTTGATGGTTGGATGTTTAATTGTTTAATTGTTGACTATAAACTAGTCATGAACCATAGTCAATTATAAGAAGCTAATCTTGCTCCCTGGCCGAATCTGTTCGTAGAACATAAGTAGTCGTGCGATGATTTTTCGGTTGTCGTAAGTTTCTTCAATAAGTTTTCGTGCGGCTTTACCAATTTTAACAGCGATTTGTGGGTTTTCGTTGATGCTGCGGATAGCTTCCACCATCTTGGCTTTGTTTTCGGCGATGATGATGTTCACTTCCTCATCGTATAGGATGCCCTCGGCTCCAACACGTGTGGTTATGACGGTTTTGCCCATGGCCATAGATTCAATGATCTTAATACGAATACCACTGCCTGAAAGCAAGGGAACTATTGCCACATCATGGCTTGATACAAATTTCTTGGCATCAGGTACTTCACCGATGACATGTATGTGAGGATCTTTGAGAGTCGTGAGCCATTCGGGCATGTTGCGTCCTGCAAGATGAAAGATGAAATTGGGTACTTTTTCCGCCGTTTTGGGTAGCACTTCATCAATAAACCAGCGTATGCCTTCTTCGTTGGGCATCCAATTCATGGTGCCGATGTGGTAGAACTTGGGCTTGCCTTCTATTTCAAATTTTGGAGTAAACTCTTCAGGGTAAACTCCAAAAGGAATGTCGATTATGGGTTTGGAACAGAATTTTCTGAAGAATGCTGCATCTTTACGTGTGATGGCGGCGATGCCATCAACGGTTTCCAAAGCGTTGAGTTCGTATTCTTTCAAGGTCTTTGCCAAGTGGTTGATATACCAGCGTTTGATGAAGAATTTCGTCTCTTTGGCGATGCGTTCCCAAATTTTGTGTTCTACGTTGTGGGCGCGTAGCACGATCATGGCTTTTGAGTGGGCACGGATATCATCGACATAAGGTGCCATATAAAGCATTTCCAGCTGCACCACGTCAAACTGTTCTTTTTCGAGCACTTCGATGAGCCTTTCCCTAAACTCTTTTGAAATGAAACGCTCCACATGATAGGATTTTTTGGTAAAGAGGTTGGTGAAGGCTTTCAACGGTCTGATACTGAGGTTAACATCAATGAGTTCGATGCCTGTCTTTTTTCTGTATTCGTCAGGGATGTCTGATTCTTTCACGTTGAATTTCTCGCTGTTGACAGCCAGTATCTTGACTTGATGCCCAGCATCCAAAAGTCCGGTAATGATGCTATTCATCGCCATGGGACCACCTTCGGAGGCTGGATAGGGAGGTTTATTGCACAAGAGGAGTATTTTCATGTTGAAGAGAGTTTAATGGTTTTGGTTTAGCCCTTCTACAGGCTTGAGGGCTTTATGGCGTTTGAACAGTTTTTGAAAGGTTTTTTTCCAGCTGTCTCCATCGAAAAGGGCGGCATCGGTAGTGGCCTTGAAGGTGAAGAACAGCCCGACGGGCAGCAGCACAAGTGATGAAAGCCAAACTCCAAGGAACATATTGAGGTCACCGAAGACGGCCATGCGCTCTGCAATGGTTGAAATGAGGTGATAGATGATGAAGAACACCACGGAGATAACTACAGGCAGGCCCAATCCACCTTTGCGGATGATGCTGCCCAAAGGCGCCCCGATGAAGAAGAAAATGATACAAGCGATGCTCAAGGTAAACTTCTTGTGCCATTCTTTTCGGTGTTTGTTGATGTTTTCGACTTGCGAACTGAGATCCAACTTGTTGAAACTAATATTGTCTTTTGCGTTTTGTGCACTGCCGATAGCCATGTTTATAATGGAGGTTCTCTTCTCATCGTCAAATTGGGCGAGTAGGGGCCAACTCAATGTGATGCAGGTGTCTGCTATGATGCTGTCGGGGAGGGTCGGAGGTTGGCCTTCAGGGGGGGTGCCAGATTGTATGCTGTAATAGTTGCTCCATCTTCGAGTGAACCCTTGGGTAAAGGTTTCTTGTTTGCTATCGTATCGTCGTTCGAGCGAGTCTAATGAAGTAGAAAGCTGTCGAATGTTCATCATCTGCTGATAAGACTTATACATATCTTCGTTTGAACGGGTCAAATCAAACGAGGCTAAACTGAATTTGAGTTGCTCCTGTTTGAATGACATTCGTTCGAAAGGTCTGGTTTCCTTGTAGTTTTCAGTAGTAAGGTCAGTATAGTTGTAGCCATTGTAAAGTGTGAAGATGATGTTGCGTTGGTTGGGGCTCATTGCCATCATCCCAGAGTCGGCAGAGATAATCTTGGTATTGCCTTCGCGGTTAGTATGGTCATATATTTTCACGCCGTAAATGTGGCTTCCATCTTTGCCTTTTTTTTCCACATATATGACATAATTGTCAATGTCTTTGTAAAATACACCTTCTTTGATGTTGAAGGCAAGTTTTTGTCGTTGCACGTCGGTGAGCAGGGTACGCCATTTGAGTGTTGCAATTGGGATGAGACTATTTGAAATAAAAAAAGCCAAAACACTGAAAATTAACGAAAAGAGCAATAGAGGACGCATGGTTTTCCACATCGAGATGCCTGAAGCTTTCATGGCCACAAGTTCATAGTGTTCGCCAAGATTACCGAAACACATCAATAGGGCCAACAGCAATGCCAAAGGAAGAGACATGGGAATAGCAGTGATGGAAGTGTAAAATAGTAATTCAGCTATAATTTTGATTTCCAATCCTTTGCCGACTAAGTCGTCAATATATAGCCACACAAATTGCATTACCCAAATGAACACCACAATGAAAAAGGTGAGCACAAAGGTACCTAAAAACGATTTGGTGATATAGCGGTATAGTTTCTTCATTTTGTAAAAAAGAACGCTGCAAAGTTAGAAAAATTCTATCTTTGCCGAAAAAATACACACACTATGAATCAACTTGATTATCTCAAAGGCTTGAACATAGCCATAACCATCAGCGCCAAAGACGGCGAAATCCTTTACCAAAATGATAGTTCCATAGAGGTGAATGGCGATGCTAGAGGCCGCGATCTCATGAAATGCCACAATGAGCGATCGCAACAGATTATTCGCCATCTTTTGGACGATGCCGCGACCAACGTCTATACAATTTCGAAAAAAGGCAAGAAAAAACTCATTTACCAGACTCCATGGTATGAGGACGACGAGAAAAAGGTCGTTGGCGGACTCGTTGAGTTTTCTATTATCCTGCCAGAGGATATGCCGCATTACGATAGGGGATAATGTCCCGTCATTGCGAGCGTAGGATAACGAAACGAAGCAATCCAGATAACAAAGTTTCCTTTGTCTGGATTGCTTCGCTCTTCGCAATGACGTGATACGTTTCTGATTACTTCGTCACCAGGTTGTATGTATCCTGAGCGATGACGAATTCTTCATCGGTCGGGTAAACCACCACAGTCACCTTGGAATTGGGCATGGAGATGACGCCAGCGTCGCCGATGATTTCCTTGTTCATAGTAGCGTCGAACTCGATGCCTAGACCTTCCATATTTTCCAGGATGGCTTCACGCATGAACCAGGCGTTTTCGCCGATGCCGCCCGTCATCACGATGATGTCGGCACCGTTCATAACAGCCATGTAGGCTCCAATGTACTTCTTTACGCGGTGGGCGAACATGTTGAAAGCGTAGGTGCAGCGTTCGTCGCCTTCTTCCTTGGCGGCGCGCACATCGCGCATGTCCTGCTTGCCGCCTGTAATGCCCACAAGGCCTGATTTCTTGTTTACCAAAGTGTTCATCTCTTTGGTTGTGTAGCCTTCCTTGTCCATGATGTACATGAATGCACCTACATCAAGGTCGCCAGTGCGGCTGCCCATGACGAGGCCTTCAACGGGAGTGAAGCCCATTGAGGTCTCCACCGACTTGCCGTATTCGACGGCGGCGATGGAGGCACCGCTTCCAAGGTGGCAGGTGACGATCTTTGACTGTTTCCAGTCCTTGCCGACAAAAGCAGCGGCCTTTTCAGCTACGTATTTGTGGCTGGTGCCGTGGAAACCGTAGCGGCGCACGCGGTACTTGTCATAGTACTCAAACGGTACGGCATAAAGGTAAGCCTCGGGCGGCATAGTGCTATGGAACGAAGTGTCGAACACAGCAGCCATCGGGATACCAGGGAGCACTTCTTCCATGGCATGGATACCTTGCAAACTGCCAGGATTGTGCAGCGGGGCGAGGTCGGTGAGCGACTCGATTCCCTCGATGACTTTCTTGTCGATGAGGACGCTCTTCGGGAATAGTTCTCCGCCATGGGCCACGCGGTGGCCGACGGCATCGATTTCCTTCAGGTCCTTGATGACACCCATCTTCGGGTCGACCAAAGCCTTCAGCACCAGCTTGATGCCTTCGGTATGGTTCGGTATAGGAAGTTGCTCGTAATATTTTTCGCCATTGTATTTATGGGTAAATTCACCCATTTCGAGGCCAATGCGCTCCAAGAGGCCTTTGGCCAGCAGGCGCGATGAATTGGCGTTTTCCATCTCCAGCAATTGGTACTTGATGGAAGAGCTACCACAGTTTAAGACTAATATTTTCATGTTGAATTGTTGTTATTGTGATTATTGTGTTGGAAGAGACGCGATTAATCGCGTCTCTACAAGCGAATTATTTCTGTTTCTGTGCAATAGCCTGATTACAGGTAATGGCGACCAGTTTGTACACATCGTCAATCGAACACCCACGGCTGAGGTCGTTGCAAGGTTTAGCAAGGCCTTGCAACACGGGACCAACGGCTTCAGCACCGGCAAGACGCTGGACGAGTTTGTAGGCGATGTTACCCACTTCGAGGCAGGGGAACACAAGCGTGTTGGCCTTACCAGCGACAGGGCTGTCTGGAGCCTTGCTTGAACCGACAGAAGGTACGATGGCCGCGTCGGCTTGAAGCTCGCCGTCGAGTACGAGGTCGGGACGACGCTCCTTGGCGATGCGTGTAGCTTCGATGACCTTGTCGACCACTTCATGCTTAGCACTGCCCTTGGTGGAGAAACTCAGAATAGCGGTGATGGGGTCAATCTTGGCGATGGCCTTAGCTGTGTCGGCAGTGCAGATGGCGATTTCAGCCAATTGTTCAGCCGTTGGCATGGGCGTGACAGCGCAGTCGGCGAAAACCATGCGGCCGTTGGTGCCATAAGGACATCCCTCGGGCAAGAACATCGTGAAGGCACCGCTGACGCATGTCACGCCAGGCACCGTTTTGATGATCTGCAGGGCGGGACGGAGCATATCGCCAGTGGTGCTACGGGCACCGCTGACGAGGCCGTCGGCCTCACCAGCTTTGACCATCAGGATGCCAAGATACATGAAATTCTGAGCTAAGTCATCGGCCTGTTCGGGAGTCATGCCTTTGGCCTTGCGAAGTTCGTAAAGCAGGTCGGCATATTTCTGTTTGTCGGGGTTATTCTTCGGGTCGATGATTCGAGCCTTGCCAATATTTTGGAGACCAAATTCTACGGTCATTTCTTTGATTTTGTCGGCAGGACCGATGAGGATGATGTCGGCTACGCCATCAGCCAAAAGACGATCGGCGGCTTTCAAGGTACGGGGCTCGTCGCCCTCGGGGAGCACAATGCGTTGCTTGTTGGCTTGAGCATTGGCAATGATTTCTTGCATTAAATCCATTTTGTAATGTTTAGTTGTTGATTGATTATTGTTTAATTGTTGATTTCGATTAATTAGACCTGCAAAGTTAGGAAAACTTTGTCTTGATTTGCAAATAATCCATTATTTTTGCAGCGGAAAAAAGAGCTATTTATGTCTCAATACCCTGACATATTTTATAAAAACCCCTTCGCTGAAACGGCTCAACCTGCAGACACTGTGCAGGTTGTTGATACTATTGTTTGCGATAGTACGGTGCCGAGCTTCATCACTTCGGGTTTTCATGGTTCGCTTACACCGTTGGTGCGAATGAGCTACGAGATTTTGCAAGGTTGGAATTTGGCTTTGTTAGGGTTGTTGCTGTTGCTCATCGTTGTCAATAAACAACTTTATCCACGTCAATTTCGTCAAGTATTGTCGGTGCCTGGTGGTGTGGCCCATACCAACCAATTGCTGCGTGAGTGGAACCCTATGCGTAGCTTTCTTTGCGTTTCTTTCACTTTAGGTTATATTTTGCTTATCGCTCTTTTTATCCAAAAGAGTTGTGTGGTACTTTCACATGATGTCCTGAAATACAATGGCTGGCCGATGTTTTGGACCCTTTGTAGTGGAGTGGCAGGATGGGTGCTCTTTCGCTATTTGATATTGCATTTTGTCAACTGGCTTTTTAATACCCGCGATACGGTCGGTCGCCAGATGACAGTTCAGTTTTCCATATCCATTTTTATACTCATCATAATGATTCCTCTTGTGCTACTTTTGATTTATAATCCAATAAAATATTTTGTGTGGATTGGCTTTGGCTTATTGGGAGTAGCTGCAATTTTCAGGCTGTTTTTTGGGATAATTGAGACACGAGTTTCAACAAAAATGTCTTCATTTTATATTTTTTTGTATTTTTGCGCCCTCGAAATCGCACCCATCGCAACCCTCGTGACTGCAGGCTGGCGCTATTTTAGCCAAGGAATTGTGTTTTAGCGAGTTAAAATGATTGGATGTGGGAAGAATTGAGATTTTTAGTCATTCTAAAAAGAAAAGAATAAGATGAAGATTAAGTCAATTTTGGTGTCGCAACCCAAGCCTGCTGACATTTCGAAAACCCCTTTTGCTGACATGATGAAGAAATATAGTGTGAACTTCACCTTCGAGAAGTTCATTAAACTCGATGATGTCACGGCAAGCGAACTTCGTCAAGAGCATATTAAACTCCCGGAATATACTGCCATTATTCTGACCAGTCGAAATGCAATTGATCATTTCTTCAGAGTGGCTAAGGAAATGCGCTATGCTGTTCCCGAGACTTTAAAATATTTCTGCATCAATGAGTCTACAGCTTTTTACCTGCAACGTTATGTGCAATACCGCAAACGTAAAGTTTTTTACGGCAACCAGACGTTGAATGACCTCATTGACATCATGAAGAAACACAAGGATGAGAAATATCTATATTGCTGTTCTGACATTAGCTCTGACGCCACGATTGACTTACTGACCGCTGCTAAGCTTAATTTCACCAAAGCCGTGATGTTCCGTACCGTACCTGCCGATTTGAAGGATGTGGTGAAAATCAATGATTATGATATGTTGGTTTTCTTTAGTCCTATGGGTATCCAATCGCTAAAAGTGAACTTCCCAGATTTTGAACAGAAAGAGGTTGCCATCGGAGGTTTTGGCGATGCGACATGTCAAGCCATTGTCGATGCGGGATTCGAACTCAACTTCCGTGCTCCTACTGAGACTGCTCATTCCATGACCATGGCTATTGAGGAGTATATTGTTGCCGAACAGAAGAAGAACAAGAAGAAATAATACCTAGTTATTTCAAGCCTTAAAACTATGAAGGCTAAGGAAGGTCTCCCGAAATACGAACGAATCTGTAAGGAAAACGACATCCAGGCGCTTTTCGACCAAGGCAAAGGCTTTTCCATCTATCCTTTTCGTGTCATATACCTGTTCCGGAGGGACGAAAACCTTCCTGTCACCTGCCGTTTGCTGGTGTCTGTTTCCAAGAAGCGTTTTCATCATGCCATCAAGCGTAACCGAGTGAAGCGACTGATGCGTGAAAGTTGGCGCAAAAACAAGGCAGACCTATATGAAATATGCCGACAGGATAATATATCCGTTGATGTTGCGTTGGTATATACAGCTACGGTCATTCACTCCTATGAGGAGATGTGCGTGAAAATAAAAAAGGCTGTTAATGAGTTGATTGTCAGATATGAAAAAAATAACAAAATTACCAGCTAAAGCCTTGATACTGCTGATAAGGATTTATCAGGTTACCTTGTCACCATGGATAGGGAAGAGCTGCCGTTACACGCCTACCTGCTCCAACTACGGCATCGAGGCAATTGAGAAGTACGGCTTCTTCAAAGGCGGTTGGCTCACCTTCAAGCGCATCCTCTCCTGCAACCCTTGGGGTGGCAGTGGGTATGACCCAGTCCCGTAGTAGTTTAGAGTTTAGAGTTTAAAGATAAATGAAATGAGAAATACGATACTTGCATTAGCTTTGCTGGTGGCTATTCCTTTTGGCATGATGGCCCAAGAGAAGCAGAACAACTTCGAAATTGCCAAGAGTCTTGACATCTATAACAGCCTCCTGCGTGAGTTGAACCTCAACTATGTTGACGAAATCAACCCAGGCGAGCTCAACGAGACGGCCATCAAGGCCATGCTCGACGGCCTGGATCCCTACACGGTCTTCATCCCTGAGTCAGACATTGAGAATGCCAAGTTCATGACCACGGGCGAATATGGCGGTATTGGTGCTTTGATTCAGTATGACGGCGAGTTTACCCGCATCTCGGATCCATATTATGGCTGGCCTGCCCAGAAAGCGGGCATCATCGCTGGTGATGCCATCTTGGAGGTGAACGGTGTGGACTGCAAGAAAAAGAATACCCAAGAGGTGAGTAACCTGCTGAAGGGACAGCCTGGTACCGAGGTGACGATGAAACTCAAACGTTATGGTCAAGAACAACCTATCGAAAAGACACTGAAACGCGAAAAGGTGAAAATTGACAACATACCTTATTATAAGGTGTTTGACAACGGCATCGCCTATCTCTCACTGAGCGGCTTCACTCGTGATGCAGCCCGTGAACTGAAGGAGAAGTTCATGGAGATGAAGAAAAACCATGAGCTGAAAGGCTTCGTCTTGGATTTGCGCGGCAATGGCGGAGGCCTGATGAATGAGGCTGTTGACATTGTCAACATGTTCATTCCCAAAGGGAAACCTGTCGTCTCCATGAAAGGCAAGGCCGCCACGGCCAATAGTTTGCATCCCACCACGAATGAGCCTGTAGATTTGGAGATTCCTTTGGCTGTCCTCGTCGATGGCAACAGTGCTTCGGCCAGTGAGATTGTGGCTGGAGCCCTCCAGGACTACGACCGTGGTGTCATCATCGGTCAACGTACCTTCGGTAAAGGCTTGGTGCAGAATATCCTGCCATTGAGTTACAACACCCAGATGAAGGTCACCGTGGCACATTACTACATCCCCAGCGGTCGCTGCATCCAGGAGATTGACTACTCGCATAAAAAAGACAGTACCCAAACCAAGAATGACACGCTTGGCAAGGCCTTCAAAACCATTGGAGGACGCACCGTCTACGAAGGCCATGGCATCATGCCTGACGTGAAGGTGAAGCGTGACGCATACGCCACGGTGACGGCCTATCTTTATGCCAAGAACTACATCTTCGACTATGCCAACAAGTTCTATAGCGAACACAAAAGCATCGACTCGGCCGACCGTTTCCAAATCGATGAAGCCACCTATCATGACTTCATGAAGTTTGTGAAGGACAAACAATTCAGCTATACCACCGAGAGCGAGAAGGCTATTGAAAAGCTGAAGAAGACGGCTAAGGACGAGGGCTATCTCGACAAGATCAAGCCGCAAATCGAGGTTTTGGAAAAGAACCTCGCCGCCGAGAAGGCCAACGACCTGATCAGCAACCGCAAGGACATCGAGGAGCTGCTACGTTCCGAAATCGTGGGGCGTTACTATTATCAAAAAGGCCGCATCGTGGCTTCGTTGAGCGATGACTCCGACCTAAAACGTGCCTTCGAGATCTTGCTCAACACCAACGGCAAGGACGAGTACCACAGTATCCTGAGCGGCAAGTGATGAAAGCCCAGGCTTCCATACGACCCTATCTGAATCAAGCCTATCTCTTGGGCTTGCTGATGGTGGCGGTGGGTCTGACACTCTCGCCCTTCCTCATGGGTATGTCGCAGTTTTGGCTCGCGACGGTTTGGCTTGTCGACGGCATCGTGGCCAAAGACTTCAAGAACAAACTCTCCCGCTTTTGGCACAACAAAGCTGCAGTTCTCTTAGTGGCTTTTTACCTTATGCATGTCGTAGGCCTGTTATGGACATCTGACTTTCAGTATGCCTTGAAAGACCTCCGTGTCAAGCTGCCTATCTTGGTCATGCCCTTCGTGCTGTCGAGCATGGAACCGCTTGACCGCAAGCGCTTCGACATGGTGATGCTCGTTTATGTGCTCTCGGTCTTCATCGCCACGTTGTTCAGCAGCGTGACCTATTGGCGGCACGACTACGAGGACGTACGCGAGATTTCCCGTTTCATCAGCCATATCCGATTTTGCCTCAACATTGTCTTCTGCATTGCCATCATCGGGTGGTATATTGTAAAAACCAAGGTCCCTGAGGCTTCTCAAAGGGCAGAAGGGCAGTCCATGGTTAGATTTCCCGTTCCTGCCTTCAGTACGAAGTTTGCCGTCAACCGTTACCTTCAATACTTCTTGGTGTTTTGGTTTGTTTACCAAATCTATATCCTTGAGTCCCTGTCGGGCTATGTCATCCTTGGCGCTGTCGTTTTAGTCACAGCCGTATATGCCTTCCTGCAATGGAAGAAGAGTAGGGCTTGGCATGTCGCCGTTGTTGCGACGGTTTTGGCATTCTTGGTTGTCGTCACCTTGTTAGCAATACATTTTGTGCGTCCTATGCTGAAGGTGGAGCCTGTTGATTTCGCTGCCTTGGAGAAGAAAACCGCGATGGGCAACGATTATTGGCACGACACGGTGTATAATCCCGTTGAAGACGGCAAATACGTGGGGTTGTATTATTGCAGAAAGGAGTTGCAGGAAGCCTGGCATCAGCGCAGCGATTATGCCTTTGAGGGCAACACTTCCAATGGTGAAAACTTGGAGGCTACCTTGTCGCGTTACCTTACTTCCAAAGACCTCCGCAAGGACGCCCAGGGCGTGATGGCCTTGACCGAAGAGGATGTCCATAACATTGAGCAGGGTGTGGCCAACTACAACAACTGGAAGCATCCCGGCATTCACGCCCGCCTTTCTTCTACTTTATTTGAATACAATCTCTACCGCCGTTTCAATAACCCCAATGGAGGCTCGCTCTCGCAACGCATAGAGTTCACAAGGGCATCGTTCCATATCATTGGGCAGCATCCTTGGTTTGGCGTGGGGACGGGCGACGTGCCTCAGGCTTTTGCCCAGACATACGATGAGATCCAATCCCCATTGAATGACGAGTTTCGCTTTCGGGCTCATAATCAATACCTTGCCATCGCAGTGGCTTTTGGTTTGGTGGGATTGGCGTTTTTCCTGTTCGTCATGCTCTATCCTTGGTTCTCCTCCAAGCGGTATCACACATACCTGTATTTGGTCTTCCTCAGCATCATGCTGCTTTCCATGTTTCCCGAAGACACCTTGGAGACCCAAGCTGGTGCAACACTGTTCGCTTTCTTTGTGTCCTTGCTTTTGTTTGTCAAGCCACAAAATAGGGTAGATGTTGATTAGTAATGGTTTTTTCCTTATCTTTGCGGCATCATGTATGAAAATTAAGCCAAGATGAGGAAAGAACAGTTTATTTGTCCCTACGAGGTTTATGATTCGATGGAAGAACTTCCTCCACAAGATGCTGAGTTGATGTGTCATGCTCACGAAGCAGCACGCAATGCATACGCACCTTATTCCAAATTCAATGTTGGAGCCGCTGTACGCTTGGCCAATGGTGCCATTGTATTGGGCAACAATATCGAAAACGCAGCTTATCCTAGCGGTTTGTGTGCCGAAAGAGTGGCCATGTTCGCGGCCATGGCGCAACATCCGGGTGTGCCTTTTGAGGCTTTGGCGGTGACGGCATGGTCGGCCACAAAAGCCATCGACGAGCCTGTAGCCCCTTGTGGGGCATGCCGTCAGGTGATGGTGGAGGTGGAGCAGTTCTCCGAACGCCCTTTACGTGTGCTATGCCAAGGCGACACGGGCCCGATTATGGTCTTTGATGGCATTGAGTCGCTGATGCCGTTTATCTTTTTGGATAAGTTCCTTTAATCGTTTTCCTCGTTAGGGAAGATGTTTGTCGGATCGGGCACCTGTTTGGGCTGTGCCTTTTTCCAACTCCACATGATGAGTGCGATGGTGATTATGGCACTTACTATGATAATCCAGATATTATGTGTTTCCCCGAAATGTTCCACGTCTTCGATGATACCTTTGTTTCCAAGATAATAGATGACGACAGATGCTCCGTTGTTTACGAAATGCATCAGTATGCTGGTCCAGAGTGAGTTGGTGATGTAAAACATATAGCCTAACAGCATGCCGAGGAACATGCGGGGAAGGAATCCATAGAATTGGAAATGAATGAATGAGAATATGGCCGATGAGAGGAGGATGGCAATGTGAGGGTTCATGTTTCGGGTCAGCGATTGTTGCAGCACCCCACGGAAAGTCATTTCCTCACCCACGGCCGGAATCAAGGCAATGATGAGCAGATTGAGCAATAGCCCGCCGAAGGTATCCACATTCAGCATCTTTTCGGTGGCAGCTTGCGCGGTTTCCTCCAAAGTCTTCAAATATGCTTCAAGCTTTGTGAAGGCTGGGCCGAAGCTCAAGTCTTCGTTCCAAAGGGTCAGCTGGTTGGTGAAGGGAATGGATACAAGCATCAAAGACGCACCTATTAAGATAAGCCACCACGGACGGGTAAGGCTACGGAAACCCAAGTCGTGCATTTGGTGTGCCTTACGCGTGATGTAATAATATACGATAGGGGGTACCACAAACATGAATATGGACGAAAGGCCTTGTGCGATTTTCATCCCAGTGTCACCTGCAAACATGAATGCGAACGAAATGGCGACACCTACCAAACTGCTGATTAGCAAAATGATGAGGAAGAAAAAAACTCGCATTCCTGTGGATTGCTTCAAGTTTTCAATAAACAGATTGTCTTGCATAGTTGTTTGATTATGTTGCAAAGATACGAATTTTGTATTTTTGCAGCATAATTATATCAAGTCGGCGTTTCGATAGGCTCAACGACCTCAACTTTTTGGACAGCTAAGATCCCTGAGCCTGTCGAGGGGCCGATTCAAGCAGAGCCATCAATGTATAAACTTGCCCACCTCGAATTCGAGCATTATCCGCTCCTGTTGGCCCCGATGGAAGACGTGTCGGACCCGCCTTTCCGCTATGTCTGTAAGCTATTTGGTGCCGATGTGGTCTACTCGGAGTTCATCTCCGCCGATGGTCTCATCCGCGACTCAGTGAAGAGCATCAAAAAACTGGACTTTGAAGAATTTGAGCGACCTGTTGGCATCCAAATCTTCGGCAACGCCGGCGAGCCCATGGTGGAGGCGGCACGTTATGCCGAAACCGCCCACCCCGACATCATCGACATCAACTTTGGATGTCCGGTGAAGAAGGTGGCCTCGAAAGGTGCTGGATCGGGCATCATGAATGACATTCCTAAGATGGTGGCCATCACCAAAGCTGTGGTGGAGGCAGTGAAGACGCCAGTAACGGTGAAGACACGCCTCGGCTACGATAACGAACACCGCGAAATCGTCGACATCGCCGAACGCCTGCAAGACGTGGGCATCGCCGCCTTGACCA
>JAEEGL012865934.1_pt1 | contig 15879 bp, 14 predicted proteins | sample 9134231 | NCBI WGS metagenome assembly JAEEGL01 (sample SAMN16246548, study PRJNA631951) | gut metagenome | biome: gut microbiome; feature: rumen; material: fiber-attached | host: Bos | place: Iran: Karaj | collected 2018-10
ATTCCCGTGGGCTATTGCCGCTCATTGTACGTCAAGTACGCCTTGAAGTTCTTGACCGATCCTGCCTTAAAAGGAAAGAAATTTAATCTCCTCTTCTCGCCCGAGTTCCTGCGCGAGAGCAAGGCCCTTTACGATAACCTCTATCCCTCTCGCATCATCGTGGGCTACCCCAAGGTACTCCCCTCCGACAGAAATAAGAAATGGGACGAGGAGAATGCCGCCATCACTGCCATTGGCAATCCCGATGCTGAAGCCAAGGCCAAGACCTTTGCAGCCTTGCTGCAGGAGGGCGCCTTGAAGGAAGATATCGATACCCTGTTTATGGGTATGACAGAAGCCGAGGCCGTGAAGCTCTTCGCTAATACTTATCTGGCCCTTCGCGTGAGCTATTTCAACGAGCTCGATACCTATGCCGAGGTCAAGGGCCTCGATTCCCAAGCCATCATCTCTGGTGTTGGTCTCGACCCCCGCATCGGTACCCATTATAACAACCCAAGTTTTGGTTATGGCGGCTATTGCCTCCCCAAGGACACCAAGCAGCTCCTGGCCAACTATGCCGATGTACCTCAGAACATGATGACCGCCATTGTCGAGAGCAATCGCACCCGCAAGGACTTTATTGCCGACGAGGTCCTTCGCAAGGCCGGCTGGTATGCCTATAGCACCGATAACCAGTACGATGGCAGTAAAGAGCCCGTCACCATCGGTGTCTATCGCCTGACGATGAAGAGTAACTCCGACAACTTCCGCCAGAGCGCCATCCAGGGCATCATGAAGCGCATCAAGGCCAAAGGAGCCGAGGTGGTCATCTATGAACCGACCCTCGAAGATGGCACCACCTTTTTTGGCAGTCAGGTCATCAACGACTTGGAGAAGTTCAAGGTCCAAAGCAAGGCCATCATTGCTAACCGTTATGACGCTTGCCTGGACGATGTAATAGATAAGGTATATACACGAGATATCTTTAAGAGAGATTAAAGCATTCAGACCATCCGGCGTAACCCACTATTGTCTGTGGAGTAGAGAACTGAGAATTGTTGAATGGCATGATTAAAAGGTATATTTTATTCTTCTTGATGTTTACTCATACTATCTGTTGGGCACAGGTAGAAGATAACTATCGGAGTTTGTTAAAGGATACGGATGTTGTCATTGATAAAACAAATCTCCCAATAGTTTTTATTGATGTTGACGGAAAGATGATTTTGCGCGATGATTATATACTTGCAAGAATGAAGATTATTCATAATGGTAATGGAGAGTATAATTATGGTGACACAATTGCACATCCTAATCAAAATGTTGATTATGAAGGAAATATCGCATTAAAATATAGAGGTCATTCTTCTTTCAATCAATCCAATAAAAAGCCATTTGCATTTAGAACTTTAAAAACATCTCAGTTGCCGGCTGAGGGCGGTGAGAAGAAAAAGGTATCTATATTAGGAATGGCTAAAGATAGTAAATGGGCCATGCTCGCACCTTGGACTGACCGTAGTATGATAAGAGATGTATTGTCTTTCAACTTAGCAAGGCCTTGGATGGAATTTGTGCCAGATACAAGATTCTGTGAAGTTTACTTAGACGGGACATATTATGGCATATATATACTTACAGAAAGAGTATCTCAAGGTAAGAATCGTCTTAATTTAAAAGACTCTAACGAAATTGGGAATGGTAATGCAACTGATATTTTAGTTTATATTGATAGAGGAGCAGATCCATATTATGAATCACAATATCATCCCATAGGATTAGATGGAATGAACTTAGACAGATACATAAAATACGAATACAAGTTTCCTGACTATTCGGATTTTGCTCAGTTGCCAGAAGGAACGAAAGAATTTGTGGATAATGAAATTAATTCCTTTGAAGAGTCATTCCAATCTTCTGATTATAACAATCCGGCAACGGGATATAGTAGTAAGATAGATGTAACGTCTTTTGTTGATTATATGCTGTCAACTGAAGTTTCGAATAATGCAGATGGATATAGGCTAAGTACATATTTGTATAAGTATTCTGATAGCCGAGGTCAAGAAGAGGGGCTTGATACACGATGGAAATGCGCTCTTTGGGATTTCAATATGGCATGGGGCAATACGAAGTATTATAATCATGTTTCGAATAATATGTGGCATTATGATATTAATTTTCGGAATGATTTCAAGAACGATAAGGATTGGGTGCCTTTTTATTGGGGAAAATTACTTCAAGACACAAAGTTTGTTGAGTTGTTAAATAGTAGATGGAAGCAATACAGAAGTACAAATTATTCAAACGAAGCCATTGAAAGCCAGATAGATTCATTAACAACTTTACTACAAATTGGTGGAGGTTTAATGAGAAATGAAAAAGCATGGAAAATTTTCTCATCGTCAATATGGGGAGTCGGTTATAATGTCGATTCTTATCAAGAAGAGATAAGTTATATAAAAAATTGGATAGAAGGACGTCTTTATTTTATAGATAAAAACATTGGAAATGTTACAACTGGCATGAATTCTTTAGGAGGAAAATTCAACGAGGCATTTGGTATATATAGTATTCAGGGAATAAAACAGGAAGTTGAGCCTCAAAAAGGGATATTTCTTTATAGAAGAAATGGGAAAGTAACCAAAGTAATAAAATAAACTTACTAATGGCAGCTAATAAAGAGATCGTCGTTACAAAAAAGGACATTGCGTGGAACTATATCGCACAGATTATTAATTATGGTTCTGGCTTTTTCCTATTACCTCTGATTTTGAACAGACTCTCAGCAGAGGAAATAGGAATGAACTACCTAATGCAGTCTGTTGTATTCATGATTGCATTAATAAGTGCGGAGTTTTCTCGCCAATTGGGTAGAAATATAACATATGTACTAAGTGGAGCTCAAAACTTAAAAAAAGAAGGTATTAGTGATAAAGTTGATGAAGGTAAAGTTGACTATCATTTGTTAAAAGTAATACTTACAACAACTCAAACCATTTACCGCGTAATAGCCTTAGTGGTTTTTGCTTTGATGTTGACTGCTGGATCCCTGTATATGTGGAATGCTACAGATGGTTTCAGCAATGTAGAGAATTCACTAGTGATATGGATTCTCTTCTCATTATCAACATGTGTGAACATTTATTTTACCTATTATAACTCTTTTTTGTCAGGAGCTGCAATGGTGATGGAATACAACAAGGTAACCATATTAACCCGTATGGTCTACATTATAGTTTCCATTATACTTTTACTCTGTGGATATGGTCTTATGGGTGTTGTTATAGGTCATTTGGTTTCTCCTTTCTTGGGATATTTTTATGCTCATGCTTGCTTCTTCTCGCCCGATATGAAAGAGAATTTGGCTGGGAAAAAGGCAGATAGGCTAGAGGTAAAAGAGACCTTTAAAACTATTTGGTTTACAACCAAGAAGAATATTGCTGATTGTTTTGGCCTTTACCTAGTGAACCAGTCTGGAACTTTGTTAATAGGTGGTTTCCTTTCATTAGTTGAGGTGGCTTCATACGGTTTGATGCTCCAATTATTCCAACTACTAGCATCGCTTTCACGTGGCGTTTTCGCATCATATTTGCCAATGTTCTTCAAACACAGAGTAAAGAAAGATACGGTCCAGTTTGTTAGGGATTTTTCCTTTTCAATGTTTGTATTCTGGGTTACATATATAGCGGGAGGATTTACCATCATATACATTGCTCCTCCTGTGCTAAATGTTATACGTTCTAATTCAGAGCTTCCAATCAAACTGATTCTTTATATATACATGATTAATGGCGTGTTGGAGATTTTCCACGAACTATGTTCCAATGCAATAGTGGCCAAGAACGAAGTACCTTTTATGAAAGCTTCGATTCTTGGAGGTATATGTGTTTTCTTAGTAAATTTCGTAACTTTACAGTTTACTGTATGGGGCATGCTTGGAGTTGTTATAGGTCAACTTTTTGTTCAAAGCGCTTATAATCACTGGAAATGGCCAAAATATATTCTAGATGATCTAGGTATTTCATTTCCTAGAATGATAGTAGTGGGATGCCAAGAAACGATAAACAGAGGCAGAAGATTATTAAAATAAGTGTAATCTTATTGTAGAAAGGATTACTTAAAAGTGTAGATAATGGCGAGAAAGACATTGTTTCGGATTAACAATAATGCAGAGTTCCTTACAGTTTTGGGGATATTTTCGGCTATTGTTCTGTTAAATATGCTGACATTAGCTGAACCAACAAATCTTCTAGTTACAATACCTCAGTATGTTATAGTAATAGCGTTGATTGCAGGTGGAGATTATAAAAATGCTACATTACTTCATTTTAGTTTTTTTATATTAAGCTTGTCTATTCAAAAAACTCTTGGATTAATGGAAAGTCAGTCTGTTCCATTGTATAACTATGGATCAATGAAACTTATCGGGCCTGTACGATTATCGTATTTGATAAACATCGTATTAGTGATAATATGTGCATCTAAAGGTCTGAAACCAAGAAAAGATATTGCATTTTACAAACTTTTTAAAACGTTCCTGTATATAAGTGGGATTGCAACAGTCGTTGGCTTTTTGGGATTGGTAGTTCATCCCTATTATACTTTTTCGGGCTTTATCAGTCCTGTTGTATATATGTTTGTTGTTTTGTCCACTTGTTATGTTTTGCTATGTTTAGCCACAGATGATTTTATAAAAAGCTGTTACTATATTGCTTTGTTGGCAACGATGGCGGGAGTATTTGCTTCTTACATTTCATATACTTTTTTCAATATTTCAACATCCTATTCTGTATATGATATTTTTTATTGTGCTGATTGCATGTGGTTTGCTGCCATTCTTGTTGCAGGCGTTTTGTCAATAAAGGAGAAAACTCCGCTCTATTTATCCTTAATAATTTTGTTTCTTATTTATATGAATGTTATGGAGGGCAAAACTGTTTTCAATCTAGCATTTGCAATGGGCTGCCTTCTCTATTATGTGTTTTTCGACAAACAATCCATAGCGCATCATAGAATAGCGTCATATACATTAAGGCCATTGTTGATTGTTGGGTCTTTTTTGATTATTACAAGAATGACATTGTCTAATGATTCTATGTCATTGTATAAAATACAGTCTGCCTTGAGTATTTTCTCTTCAAATGTTGATGACATTGCAAACTCTCCATATATAAGAATTGCGTCATTACAGAATGTTATATATGAAGGGTTCCGCAATCCGTTCATTTTGATTTTTGGTAATGGTTATGGTGGCTATTTTACGGATAATTTGAACCTTTTTGCTGGTTTTGATATCTCAGTCAGTGGGTGGACAGAGGATGTAGCTAGGACCGGAAGATTCCCCAATGGCCACGATACAATGGTAAATGTTCCATTTTATAATGGATTAATAGGTACGTTTTTAATCATAAAGATATGTTATCTATATATAAAGAGAATCAAATTCAATTTTATGAATAGTGTGGCCTTCATGTGGATTCTTCTTATGTTTTATTTTAACACCATTTTTGCTGTTATGGGCTGTTTCTTTTTAATGGGAGCGGAGTATGATGTTAACGGATATACTATTAAGAGTTTTGCACCAAGAGTCCTGGAGAAGTGAATTGTTTGAAACCGACAATGGATATATTAGTAATAGATTATATTAGCGTAAAGGGGCATCGAAATTTTAATAAGATTCACATAGAGTCATTATTAAGATTAGGACACTCCTTGCATTTAGTGGGAAGAGAAGGCCAATTTGATAATATCGGTTTTTCCAAAGAGATAAAGGTATCTGCCATTCCCGAATGGATGTTCCGCCATTATCCATTAGGTCAGTTATCTGAAAGGATAATGTCTATATTACGTTTACTGTGGATTATTAGGAGGTTTAATCAAAAAGATTATGATGGTACAGTTTTTTTGATTTATGACATTCTTTCCTTTTTCTTCTACAGAGTAAGTGGAAATGTTTTATTGATTAATCATAATAATGTATCTCAACTATCAAATTGTATAAAGAGATGGATGACGAATCATCTTCCTAAAAACTATATACATATTGCTCTTAATGAGCAAATGGAAATGCGTTTAAAGGAACTGTTTCCGGACAAGGGTGTCTATATGGTTCCGCATGGCGTATGTCCTCCATCAGAGAATGTAAGTAAGCCACCATTCATATTAGAAAACGAGTCTTTTCTATTTTGTCCCGTAAATAGGAATTATGATGATAGCTTCGTTAAGTTGATTTTCGAATCTGACAGATTTACTCAATATATAATTGACAACCACATAAAACTTTATGTTAAAGAATCGATGCCAATAGAAATAAGTTGTGATAATATTGTAAAAATATCGGATAGAATTGATATGATGTATTACAATTATCTTATCAGAAACAGTATTGCAGTAGTATTGCCATATAGTCCACAATTTCAATATAGGTCATCAGGTATCTTGTTCGAATGTGCCGCAAGCAATAAACCGATCATTTCAACTGATATTGAGGCGATGAGGTTTTTTGAAGGAAAATTGGAGATAAGTTTGTTTAATAGTATTAATTCGCTTATAGAGTGTATAGATAAGTATATAGTTAAGACTGTGGTATATAATGACTTGGAACTATTCAGCCCAGATTTGTTTTGGAAAAAGATACTTATGTTATAGAATAAAAATATGAACGTCAAATAAGTATTTAGAATATATGGCTTATTCAAAAATAATATGTTTTATACGTAGAAAGAATTAGTTGATATGAAATCAGTTAAAATAGTTTTTATCCTTTCAAGTTTTCACATTAGATGTCTTAAAAGGATTAAGGAGTTTATTGAGAATGGATTTGATGTTGAAGTATATGGATTCAATCGTGGTGATACGCAATTAGAATTAGATATCAAGGCGACAATTATTGGCAATATTCTTCCTCATACTTCACATATAAAAAGAACACCCATAATTGTAAAAGGGATAAAATCCGTTTTAAAAAGCATTAAACAAGAGGAAGTTGTTATCTATGCTTTCGGTCTTGATATTGCCATGTGGGTATTATTGCTGAATAGAAAACATCCGTATATTTTTGAGGAAAGCGATTTATATCATACATACGTTGGTAATTCTCTTGTTCGCAATGCTTTAGAAAGACTAGATAAAAAAGTAATAAAACATTCCTTGTTAACAGTCTTTACATCTGAAGGATTTGCAAAGTATCATTATGGCGATAATATTCCTAATAATGTTACTTTTATAACTAATCGACTTGCAGAATCGGTCCTTAATTGTAAACCCGTAATTAAAAATGAAATTGATATCAATCATCTTTCTGTCGGTTTCGTAGGGGCAATTCGTTTTAAGGCTGTTGAGCATTTTGTGAAATATTTTATAAATCATTATCCTCAACACTGTTTTCATTTTTTTGGGATCATAACTGATGAAGTAGATGTTCATGAACTGATAAAAAAACCAAATTGTTTTTATCACGGCAAGTACACTACTCCTTCAGATTTGCCAGAAATATATTCGAATATTGATTTGGTTTTATCAACTTACGATACAGAGTTTATAAATGTGAAATGTGCAGAACCTAATAAGTTTTATGAATCTTTGTATTTTGATACTCCCATAATTGTGTCGGAAGGAACTTTTCTGGGCGAAAAAGTACGTCGTTATAATTCCGGATATGTCATTAACGCTATGGACGATAATTCTATTAGGGAGTTTATTGATAGTTTAACACCAGAGGACCTAGCCAATAAAATTGCTAGTATAAGGAGCGTTAAAAAGATAGATTCAGTCAATATTAATTATGATTTTTTTAAAAAGCTCAGTAAACTTCTTGATAATAATAATGTAAAGAAATAATTCGTTAGGAATCCTTAATTTATAATATAATAAATATGAAAAGTTTAAGGGATATTATTATGAGTTTCACAATAGGTGAAACTCTACATTCAATAGGATACCGGTATCTTTTACGAAAGAAACTCCCCAAAGGACATTGTGGCAAGAATAGTTTTATTCGAACCCCATCGTGGATCAATAAAGGAGGACTTGAGAATATTTATCTTGGTGACCACGTTAGCATTGGTAATGATAATATAATCTATGCAACAGGAGGGAAATTTATTGTAAAGGGATACTGTGATATTTCTTCAGGCCTTAAAGTTATTACAGGTAATCATACTCGAAAGAAGGGACTTTGGTTTAGGCAAACTGAAGTGAATAATATAGAGAAAGATGTTATAGTAGAGAAAGATTGTTGGTTAGGAATGAATGTTATCTTATTACCTGGAGCTCATGTTGGGAGGGGGTGCACAATTGGCGCAGGTGCAGTTGTGACGAAAGAAATACCGCCCTATGCAATCGCAGTGGGAAATCCTGCCAGAGTAATAAAATTCAATTTTACGCCGGAGGAAATTATAGAGCATGAGATAGCTCTATATCCAGCAGAAGAAAGATTGCCTATAGAACTTTTAAGGGAGAATTATAAAAAATATTATACTGATAGGCAAAAAGAAACAGAGAAGTTAGATTTATCAAAAAGATAATAATTATTTAAATAAGTGTAATATATGTCCGTTTTTAATGACAAAGTACTTCTTATCACTGGTGGTACTGGAAGTTTCGGAAATGCAGTCTTAAGGCGTTTCCTCGAAAGTGATATTAAAGAGATTCGCATCTTTAGTCGCGATGAGAAGAAGCAGGATGATATGCGCCATCATTTGCAGGCGCAATATCCCGAGGCTTCGAAGAAAGTGAAATTCTTTATTGGTGATGTACGTGACAGAAAAAGTATTGAAATTGTCATGCGCGGCGGTGTGGATTATGTCTTCAGTGCTGCCGCATTGAAGCAAGTCCCTTCTTGTGAGTTTTACCCTATGCAGGCTGTGGAGACCAATATTCTTGGTACTAACAATGTGCTTGAATCAGCTATCGCTCATGGTGTCAAGAATGTGGTTGTTCTATCTACGGATAAGGCGGCTTACCCCATCAATGCTATGGGTATCTCCAAAGCTATGATGGAAAAGGTGGCTATTGCAAAAGCACGTCAGTTGGGTAAAAATGCACAAACAACAATTTGCTGTACCCGCTATGGTAATGTTATGGCAAGCCGTGGCTCCGTTATTCCTTTATGGGTAGAACAGATGGAGCAAGGAAATCCGATTACTATCACTAACCCAGAAATGACACGTTTTATGATGACCTTGGACGATGCTGTCGATCTTGTTGTTTATGCTTTTGAGCATGGTAATAATGGTGATCTTTTCGTCCAAAAAGCTCCTGCCGCCACTTTGGAAACCTTAGCGCACGCATTAATTGAGACCTATGCTCAAGTGGATTCTAACTATGGAAACACAGAGATTAAAGTGATAGGTTCTCGCCACGGTGAGAAATTGTATGAGACATTGGTGACCAGTGAAGAAATGGCTCAAGCTGAGGATATGGGTGATTATTACCGCATTCCATGTGATGCACGTGACCTGAATTATGATAAATCTTATTTTGAAGATCATGCGGCCAAGATGGTAGAGCCCTACCATAGTCATAATACTCGTCGCCTTGATGTCCAGGGAATGAAAGAGCTTTTGCTTAAGCTCCGTTTTGTTCGTGAAGATTTAGGCCTCCAGCCTCGCACAAAGGTTAAAGAAATTAGATCAGAGTAATCTTTAGTGTTAATGGTCTAGTAGTAATAAGTATAACAATATTAAATGATTATAAACATGGAAAATAAGAGAATAAACCTCTTTGGGGTATATATGCCAAAGAGTGCTGCAGAGTCAGTTGCTAAGACTTTATACACGGGCTATATTGCAGAAGGCCCTCGCGTGAAAGAGTTTACACAAATGGTGAGCCAGTACCTTCACAATGAGCATACGATGATGCTCAATAACTGCACGATGGCTTTGCAGATTGCTTGCCATCTAAGCGATGTTCAGCCTGGAGATGAGGTGATTTCTACACCTCTTACTAGCATCTGCACCAATGTGCCTATTGCTCACTTGAAGGGTAAACCCGTTTGGGCTGATGTTGATCCTACCACGGGTATCTCTGATATTAAGGATGTTGAGAAGTTAATTAACAAGCGCACCAAGGCCCTAATTCTTTTGCATAAAGATGGTGACGTTGTTGACCTTGACAAGTACGTTGATTTGTGTAAGTCATACAACATCAAGCTTATTGAGGACTGTGCACATACATACGGTGCTAAGTATAATGGAAAGATGATTGGCAACCACGGTGATTTCTGTTGTTTCTCCTTCCAGGCTATTAAGCAAATCACTACCGGTGACGGTGGCTGTATGACTGTACGTGACGAGGAAATGTTTGATCGTGCCAAGAAACTGAAATGGATGGGTGTTGACCATGACAAGCGCAACGGTAATCCTTGGCGTGCTGACATTACAGAGCTTGGCTATAAAGCTAATATGAACGACATAGCCGCTACAATTGGTATTGAAGCCCAGAAGGATATTGACAAAGTGATTGAAAAATATCACCATAATGGTGAACTCTATACTAAGGTGCTCAAAGATTTGGATATCCCTGGCGTTACTCTTCTGCGTCGTGACCCGCTCTGCTATTCTGCTTACTGGACTTATGTAATAATGTCAGAGAAACGTGATGGTCTTTGCGCTTTCTTGGATGAGAATGGTATTGCCGCAGACCAAAACCATCCTCGCAATGACGTGTGGACTATCTTCAAGGATTCCCGCAGAGAACTACCCGGTGTTGATTACTTTGGCGCTCGCGAACTCTCATTACCTTGTGGATGGTGGGTTGATGATGAAGACATCTACCGCATCTGTGATTTGATTAAGAAGTATCACGAAAAGTAACTGAACATTATGGAATGGAAAGAGCCGTTTGATGTGCTAGATCTTGTTCCTCATACAGATAAGAGGGGAACATTGTTTGAGGTGTTTCGTTATGAGGACTTTAACATACCGCAAGGGGGGTATGTTTACACCTTCTCTATAAACCCCCATTACCGCAGAGGCGATCATTACCATCATAAGAAGGTGGAGTGGTTTACTTGTGTGCAAGGTAAGGCAAAAGTTCTTTTATCAACTGTAGATGGCAAACATGAGAAAGTTGTAGAGTTGTCTGCTAGTGAACCGAAGTTGGTATTTGCGGCTGCAGAAACGATACATGCTTTAATTAACGAGGAGGAAGAAGTGGCAGTTATTGTTTCATACGGAACAGTTCCTCATGATGATGGTACTCCAGATACCTTCTATCAGAAGGCTTGCCCAGAAATGCATTTTGAAACTTTATAATTACAAGATAATGGTAATACAAGACAAAGCAGCAATGTTTATGCTGTCCTGCGATAAATATTCAGATTTATGGGAAGATTTTTTTAATCTGAAAGAACGCTTTTGGCCAGACTGTCCTTATAAGTGGTATCTCGTAACAGAATCTAAGGATTTTGATCGCAAAGATGTTACGATGATTAAATGCGGTAAGGAACTTGATTGGGCTGGCAGGCTAAGGTTTGCATTAAATAGTGTGGATGCATCATATATTGGGCTATTCCTTGATGATAGTTTTTTGGAGAAGAAAATCGACACGACTATTATAGAAGGGTTGGTGGACTTTATGTCCGAAAAACATGTATCTTTCATATCAACGGAAAAAGTAAAGCCGGAAATTTCGAATAATCCTAACAGAGAATACTTTGCAGATTATCTTGTTAAAATTCCACCTCATACTAAATATGGTCTTGATACTTTGGGTGCCATATGGGATAAGAAATATTTATTGGAAAAACTAGGAAATGGTGATTATAATGCTTGGCAGTTTGAGATTAACCTTTGTAATGAAGCTCTTACTGATGAAGGCTATAATGGAATTATATTAGCGGATGAAAGACTTCCATTTAATATTTCTAAGGTGCCAGTTGTGATCGTTGGTAAAGTATATCCTCCTTCTATCAAGCATTTTAAGAAATTGGGCTATAATATTCTTACTAGGCGTGAAAGGATGAGTACCATTGAAGCTGGAAAATGGAGACTTAAAATTTTTTTAGAGGAAAAAGTAAAACACGGTAGACGATTCTTGAAGTGGTTCGCATCTACTTTTATGGGTTATAATTTTTTTACAGAAGGGTAAAACATGGTAAAACAGAGATTAAAAAGCCTAGATTTTTTGAAGGGCGTTTCGATATTTTTAGTATTTATTGGGCATGCAATATATTGGTGTAATTCTTCAGATGCTTATCATGATAGATTATTTAATTATATATATAGCTTTCATATGCCCTTATTTATGTTCATCAGCGGTTTTTTTTCGTTTAAGCTGGTGAATAATTGGAACGATATAAAGAAAAAGTTTTATCAACTTATAATTCCCATTTTTGCCTATTCGATGGTTGCTGGGTTTATTTTTGATGGAGATTTTAAGGTCAGTAAATTCGTAGCTATACTTCTTATTCCAGAAGAAGGATTATGGTTTTTCCAAGTTTTGTTTTATATTTCAATCTTTTTTATTTTTGCAAACATTTTTTATAATAGAGTTTTGTGCAGGCTGGGGGGGGGTAAAAATCCGCATAGACATATTTTACATGATTGCAATGTTAATTGGTTTTACTATTAGTTCTGTCTTTGCCATTTTCTTCAATAATAATTACCAGATTTACCAGGAAATAGACTTTGGCACTGCATTATTCAGTAAACATATCGTTTATTATTTGGGCGGAATTTTAACGAAGATTCATTGGGATAAGATTAGTACCTTGTTGTCAAATTATGTATGGGTTTTTATTCCAGTTTGGTTCGCATTAGCAACATTTTTTGAATTTCAACATAAACCTACTTTTATTGAGAAACCGAATCTGTTTATAGAAACATTCTATTATTATATAACTGGTTTTTCAGGAATATTAATGACATTATCTTTGACGAATAAGTTTGTTAAACAAGAAACAAATAGTTTATTTGTTAATGCATTCTCTAATCTAGGAACGATAACATTGGGATTATATGCAGTACACTCTGCTTTTTTAATGAAACTAGTATCTACAGCAATTATGCCTTTAAATTTGAATTATTGGATTTCGCTTATCTTGGTAACATTTGTATCTCTTTTCTTTAGCTATCTTTGTGTTAAGATATTAGAAAAGGGAAATTTGTTGCCACAATTATTTTTGGGCAAAATAAGATATTAGTTCTTTATGGTACATATATCATAATCATAGTCTGCAACGTGAACCCTATGTGTTTCTGTTAATTTTGTTTTATTTCTTACAAAATATTCGTAATATGCCTTTATCACTCATGTACATCACCAACAAGCCTGCAGTTGCAAAGATTGCAGAGCAGGCTGGTGTTGACTGGATTTTCCTTGATATGGAATTCATAGGCAAGGATGCCAGACAGGGAGGATTGGATACTGTCCAGAACCACCATACGGTGAAAGATGTAGCAAATATAAAAGCTGCTGTGAAAACGGCAAAGGTGCTCGTGAGAGTCAACCCCATCCATGATGCGTTACCGAACTATCCTTCATCAAAGGATGAAATTGAAGCCTCCATCAAAGCTGGTGCGGATATACTGATGCTTCCTTTCTTCAAGACGGTTCAGGAAGTAAAGCAGTTTGTAAGGTACGTAAATGGACGTGCCAAAACACTCCTTCTGATGGAAACGGTAGAAGCCGCAAACCTTGTGGACGAAATCCTTGAAGTTCCAGGGGTTGATATGATTCACCTTGGTCTCAATGATATGCATCTGGAGTTGGGTATGAAGTTCATGTTTGAACTGCTTGCCAACGGTACTGTAGAGAAACTTGGAAACAAGATCAAGAATAAAGGTATTCCATTTGGTTTTGGTGGCATTGCAACTCTTGATGGTGGAGCAATGCCTGGTTCTATGGTCCTGAAAGAGCATGTGCGCCTTGGCTCCAGTATGGTTATAGTCAGCCGTAGTTTCTGCAATACGGATGTGGTGACAGACTTGAATGAGGTGAAGCGCATCTTTGATACAGGCATCTCTGGACTTCGTGCATTAGAGAAAGAGGCATCTCAGGCAGATGCTGCATATTTGGAAGAGAATAGAAAGGCTGTAGTTGCAGCCGTGAATAAGATAGCTGGTACGAATTATAAGATCTAAAGGTATGGATAAACAGATTATCAAAAAACTTCAGGCTGAATATGGTGAGGCCTTCTACCTGTTGGATAGTGCTCAGTTTCGTAAGAACTTTGCTGAACTGAAAGCTGCCTTCAATGACATATATCCCAACTGGAATATTGCCTACTCGTATAAAACCAACTATACGCCCAAACTCTGTAAAATAGTCAACGAACTTGGTGGTTATGCTGAGGTAGTGAGTGAGATGGAGTTGGAGATTGCCAAGAGGGTAGGCTGCAAGATGGATTGCATTATCTGGAACGGCCCCATCAAGAACGTGCCCATCATGGAGCAATTCTTGTTGGATGGTGGTACCATCAACATTGACTGCATCGAGGAGCTGGAGCAAATTAAGGACATTCACAACCGTCATGCAGACAAATTGATCAATGTGGGTATCCGTTGCAACTATGAAGTGAATGATGGAGTTGTTTCTCGCTTTGGTTTTGATATAGATAGTGAGGACTTCATGGAGGCTGTAAAGTTTGCCACTACCACCAAGAACGTGAAGCTGATCAACTTCCAGTGTCACTTTGCCAAACGTCAGATCGCCTACTGGCCGGCACGTGCCAAGGGTATGGTGGATTTGATTGACCGTTTGGGTATCATTCCTGAGCGCATTGATATTGGTGGCGGTCTGTTTGGTAAGATGGCTGATTCACTGAAGGCTCAGTTCTCTTGCGAGATTCCTGACTATGAGGCATACGCCAAGGCTGCTGCACAGGTATTTGCAGACTACTTCAAAGATAAGGATGTGAAGCCTGAGCTGCTGATAGAACCAGGTAGTGCCGTTGTGGGTGACTGTATGAAGTTTATTGGCACTGTGAAGACCATCAAGAATGTCCGAGGTAAATGGATGGCTCATGTATTGGGTAGCCAAAAGAATATCAGTATGACGGGCATTAATCCTCCTATTGAGGTGATTGCCATGGGTGGTGAACAGAAAGAATATAAAGACCTTGATTTCTTAGGTTTCACTTGCATTGAGGGTGATGTGCTTTACCACAACTATACTGGCAAACTGGCTCATCAGGACGTGATTGTTATTAGCAACTGTGGTAGCTACTCTCTGGTGATGAAGCCGCCGTTCATCCTGCCTAACTTCCCTGTGCTGGATATTAGTGAGGGTAAGACAGAGGTGATTAAGAGAGCTGAGAACTTTGATGACCTTTTCCACACTTTCAATTTTTAAGCATGTATAAGCTGAATCTATTTATCAAGCGTTGCTTTGACTTCGTAAGCTGCCTGATAGCGGTTATCCTGCTGATACCAGTTTGGATTATTGTGGCCATTGCCATCAAGTTAGATTCAAAAGGACCAGTATTCTTTAAGCAAGGCCGTAGAACCAAGGATGGGCGCATCTTCCAAATGTTGAAGTTCCGCTCCATGGTGGTGAATGCGGAGAATCTGGGAACGGGATTGTTCTCATATGATAACGACCCTCGTGTTACCAAGGTGGGTGCATTCCTGCGTAAAACCAGTATTGATGAATTCCCTCAGTTCTTTAATGTGCTGAAAGGTGACATCTCTGTGGTTGGCCCACGTCCCTGTGTAACCTATGAACTGGGTGACTTTGATACATTGAACAAGAAGTATAAGAAGCGTTTTGAGGTGAAGGGGGGCATTACCGGTTTAGCACAATGCAAAGGCCGTAATGAGAACTCCTGGGATGAGAAAGTGACGCTGGATAACGAGTATGTTGATCTGTTTAAGAAAGAAGGAGTTTGGATTGATATCAAGATTCTATGGTGGTCAGTATTGAAAGTGTTCCAGAGTGCGAATATCAATGAAGATCAGC
>JAEEGL010834320.1_pt1 | contig 15878 bp, 9 predicted proteins | sample 9134231 | NCBI WGS metagenome assembly JAEEGL01 (sample SAMN16246548, study PRJNA631951) | gut metagenome | biome: gut microbiome; feature: rumen; material: fiber-attached | host: Bos | place: Iran: Karaj | collected 2018-10
ATTTCGACCTTCCGAAGTATACAAAGAGCTTGTTTGGAATGTTCAGCGGCGATATGACTTCCGTGACACTTGAGGGAAGAAATGATCTTGTAGGTGTGGTGATAGATCGATTTGGCAAAGATGTTTCTATTGTACCGAAGGGAACGGATCATTTTGTTGCACAAGTCAATGTTGCAGTGAGCAGACAGTTCCTGGGCTGGGTATTCGCAATAGGTGATGGACTGAAGATAACAGCGCCTGCAAGCGTGGTCGCGCTGATGAAAGAAGAAACGAAAAAGCTCACAAAAATGTACGATGTATGACCGAAAGGGCAGACTCATGGACTTTCAATATGGTAGAATCTAATAATGAAAGCAAGCACTATGCGGAGCAAATGATTTCGTTTATACGAAATCATCATTTCGCTTAAACGAATTGACAATTCGTATCTTCTGCAGTAATATTTCCTTGAAAAATTACGCGTGAAAATACTTTTTCTTGGAGGTGCGCTGTGGAAGGCTACATGACGACAAAGGAAGCGGCTGAAAAGTGGAAGATTTCTCAGAGGCAGGTGCAGATCCATTGCCAAAAGAAACGAATTCCCGGTGTAGTGACTGTTGGTACGAACTATTTGATACCCATAGATGCTACTCGACCAAAATATGGATTTTTTTCAGAACTCGCTGAAAAGAAAGAACACGACTGAATAGATTCTCGTTTTTGAAAGGAGGGCCAACTTTGCTTGAAAACAAAGGATTAATAATTAGAAAGCCCTTCGACTTGCAGGAAGCGGTTGTCCTTCTTGCCGATTATCTGCGTGGCGCGCAGGAGAGAAAGTCCTATTGGGATATAGCAGAAGTTGCGTCAGAGCATCTAAGAAACTTGGCGCAAGAACGCGGCTTGATAATCGACGATTCCTTTCGGAGTCCTGTTGGTTTGCAAAATCGCATACGTAGTATAGCACACATATATGAGGGCACTGAATCAGCTTCAGCACCTGCGACAAAAGTATTCCAAGAAGCAGTATCACTGTATAAGACCGATAGAATGAAGTTCGATTATATTGTTAGCGCCTCGAATGTTTTTCGAAGGGAGAATGAACAGAAAAACATGAATGTTCAGACAAATTTTGAACAGAGTTTCTTCTCATGGCTAAGAAACGAATCCACCCCTCAAATTTGCGACGAAGTACAGCGGTTTTATCCTTCCATTAACACTATGTTAATGCAGAAGAGAGCATTGAAACAACCGTTGCTTCAAACTACGCAAGCTGAACAGATTGAGACACTTATTCCAAAGGTAAAGACATTGTTTGGAAATAAGAGAATGCGAAACAGCGCAACAAGAGTGCTCTCATTGTATCTTAGCTATTTGGAATCCTTAGCACCAGTCGAAGAAAAAACAGAAGGGGCTGCTTCTGTCGAACCAAAGCAGGACTGGATACAATTTGACTTTACAAATGCACAGTCATTTGAACGAACTTCTCCGGCATTCTGCAGCATAAATGGGTCGGTTGTGGAAGGAAGAAACTGGGCAAGAATCCTTGTGGCGATTATAGAGCTTGAACTTGCCAGCCATAATTCGAAAATGGATGAGCTGTATATAAAGCCTCTGTATGCCAACCGAGCAGGCAGGCCGTTTCTGATGAAGGAATGTATTGAAGGCTTGAATTGCTACAAGCTATCAAACGGGTACTGGATCAACGTAAACTGGAGCATCCCGCGCCTGATGGACATTATCAAGCTGCTATGCCTGCATTGCGGGTATGACAAGAATCAGGTTGTCTTATATGGTGTTCCCAAGGGTTCTAAATGTATTATACCTGATAAATCTCCTGCCAAGGAAACGGGGAACCACAGCGTTGACATGAAAAAGGCAGAGGATTATCTCAAAGATGCTGGTCTGAAGGGAGCATCTGTGCAGGAACTGATTGATGCTGTTCAGCCAGGCGCAGCAGTCTGGCCAACGAAAAACGCCTTGGAAGATAATCCCAGCATCATGTCAATGCCCGGAAACCGATATGTTCATATGGATTGCTATATCGATATGGATGAAGCTGAGAAAGTTCTCGGACAGATTCTTCGTACGCATTTTTCGCAATTCGGCGGATACAGTAATAATCAGCTCTTATTCGGAGCGGCTTCTCAGGAACTCTCCATGTTTCTGAATGACAATGATTGTGAAAACATTGATGCCGTGTATTCGATTGCTCGGTTCTTGTTTGAAAAGAAGGCAGTCGGCGGGAAGCCATATAAGTTCTATTATCCGCACATCTTTGAAACAGAGCCGGATTATCCGATGACATTGCATGGACTGATGATTCATCTGGCAAGAAACAATGGAGGAGTTCTGCAGGAAGAAGATGCCAAAAGCTATCTTCAGAAAACCATGCTTTCCTACGGTGGAATGGGACAATTACTCAAGATTGGCTCTACCACTACATTCCTGATCTATGACGATGATAGATACCTGCTCAGCGAGGCGATTAACATTGATGAGGCGTGGTGCATTAGGATGCATGATCGGATTGAAGATCTGTTCCGAAAAGCAAATGTGGCATATGTGATTCCGAGAGATATCAGCACAGCATGGTTGGATACACTTCCTGCTCTGCCGCATAACCTTAGCTGGACAAGACTCTTGTTGCAGCAGGTGCTCGATAAGTATCCTGCGATTGGATTCAAATCCATCTCGGCGGATCTCAATCAGTCACACCGCACGCTGGCAGCAGCTTTTGTTCCTGTGGGTTCACCGCTTCAATCGTTCCCTGATGTGGTGACACTTTTTATGGAGGAACGGCACAACCTTCCCATGAGGATGCCAGGTGAGAATCTCAGGTTGGAGCTACGGGATGCGGGCATGCTGGAAGCCAACGAGATGATTTACGCATTGCACAAGGCTCTTGATGATTACCGCTTCGCTTGGACTGATGAAAATAGGACAGTGCTTGTCCGTGGAAACAAATAGCAGGCTTGCACTTTAGAATAGAGGTAAACTTATGTACGGATATGAGTGGACAGATCAGAATGGTATATACCGGCTGTCCGTAAACAGCAAAATACAAAAGGAGATTCGACCGGTGTTCAAGGAGGAGCTTGATTACTTTGGCTTTAATGAACATTGGACATATCCGGACACAAAAGCACCTCTGCTTTGGGCAGAGGGAATCAGGCGCTATGTGATAGATGGCACTTGTGTTGCAGAGGCCGTCGGAGGAGGTTTCTATACCAAGCCTACAATCAAATACTATCAGGATGATCTTTCTCTTAAGCCAATTGATGTGGAAGCACTCTGGAAGGAAAACGAGCGTTTGATGCTTGGCCTTGAGAAAACTTCCATGGATTTTATCCGTAAGACTTTTAGTGAATATGACAAAAAAGGGATGGCTTTTGCAGTTGCGTTCAGCGGAGGTAAAGACTCATTGGTTCTTCTTGACCTCGTTGCAAGAACGCTTTCTCCAGAAAAGTTCTCAGTAGTATTCAGCAACACAGGAATGGAATTGTCCACCACATTACAGTCATTAGAGAAGGCGAAGGCTCATTGGTCGTCTTTAAAATTTTATGAAGCCAAAAGCCATCTTGAACCAAATGACAGTTGGGAAGAATTTGGCCCTCCCGGTCGCAGAATGAGGTGGTGCTGTGCCGTTCATAAATCAGTCCCCACTATCCTTCTCCTTCGTGAAATTACGGGCAACTATAATGTTAAAGCTGTAGTTTTTGACGGAGTGAGAGCTGAGGAAAGTGCTGCAAGAGCCGATCGGGATGAAATTAGCGTCGGTGCAAAAAACATAAACCAGATCAATTGCAGTCCTATCCTTAAGTGGGGAACTGCGGAGCTGTTTATTTATTTGCTTCATAACGGGATCCTGTTTAATGATGCATACCGGCTTGGCTTGTTTAGAGTTGGCTGTATTGTTTGCCCAATGTCTTCCGCCTGGTGGGATGGTATCGTAAACGATTCTTATCCGAGCGAGATGCGCACACTTCTTTCTAAAGTGGAGCAGTATGCAGAGGCCACTAAACCTGAGAACGAGGTTATAAAGTTTATTGAGCAAGGCGGTTGGAAAGCCCGGATGGGTGGTAGAGGCCTACGCAATGGTGGAAACCGGGTAGTTGAAAAGATAATAGAAGATAAAATATCGTTTAGTTTTATAACTCATACACAAAAGTGGCTTGATGTGTGCAGCATTCTCGGACCGATTGTTTACAAAGATGAGAAGGCATACACACAAATAATCGATAAGCAGGAATTTCAATTTGAGATAAACGAAAGTGAAAACCTGACAGTCACTTATTGGCCTTACTCTAAGATGGATAGATTTGTGTTGAGTCATCTAAGGGGCGTTGCCAATAAGACCGCATATTGCTTCGGGTGCAAAGCGTGTGAAGTACAATGCCCTGTAAATGCTTTTACGATTACAGACGATGGGCATATATACATTCGGGAAGAAAAGTGCATTCATTGTTATAACTGTATTGAGTTTACAAACGGGAAGGGATGCCTTGCGGCAAAATCACTTTCTGTCACAGGAGGAGAAAACGGTATGGATCTTAAAGGAATGAACAGGTACCAGCATTTTGGACTTAGAAGGCCTTGGCTGGAGCATTTCTTTGCGAACAAAGAGAATTGCTTTACTATGGGAGTCTTGGGAAATCGACAATATGACTCTCTCAAGGTATGGCTTCGAGAAGGCGGCTTGCTAACCGCTTCTGGAAAGGGTGAAAAGTCTGGCGTACCTACACCGCTTTTTGAGAAGTTGCAGGCTATGGGTGCAGGGAATCCTTTGACTTGGGCGATTATTTGGACAAACCTCGCTTACAACTCCATCATCGTGAAATGGTATATGTTGAATGCTCCTGCGGGAGAAGTTTACGAGAAGAACGATCTGGTATTTCTTCTTGGCGATGATTATTCAAAGTCCACAAGAGACAATGCTGTAACAGCACTCCTTGAAACCTTCCGTCACAGCCCTATCGGAACCGTGCTGAAGCAAGGTATTCCCATTCCAAGCGGAAACAGCTACAAGTTCTCGAAGCAAGGGTGGAATACACCCGATGCCGTGGCGATCCTCTACGCTTTGTACATGTGGGCTGAAGCCACTGGCCGGTATTCATTTACCCTTAGCCAGATGGCCTCAGCCAGAGGAAACGCGGATGCCAAGGGCGTTGATCCTGTCTCCATCTTTGGTATCAATCCAGACCGTTTTAAGGATATTCTGCAGGACATCGCATTGCAGTTTGATAAATACATCCGCACGACATTCGTTGCAGATCTGGACAACGTGCAACTTTTCCCGGAGTTCAAGTCCATTGATATTCTGGATCTGATTGTCAAGTAAGGAGAGGCGTCATGGCGAAGTATAACACATACATAGAGTTAAGCCCACATTACGAGTCGGTTGTCGATATTGATTCAGAAACCAGACATCCTGACATGTGGCAGGAGTATATTGTCCACGAAGATATGAAAGGAGCCATAGAGGTTATCTGTGACTCTTTGAAATACGAGCAGCTGGAGTCAAGGAAGTCTTTCTGGATTCATGGCGCGTACGGAACAGGCAAGAGTTATGCTGCTATCGTGCTGAAGCACCTCTTCGAAGACAGTGTCCCCAGTATCCGCAAATTTCTCTCAAACCAGATGCTGATCCCATACAGGGAGCGCTTCATTTCCATTCGTGAAAAGGGCGAGTTCCTTGTCATCTGGAAGAGCCAGGCCACGGACATCAAGAGTGGCATTCAACTCATGATGACAATGGAGGATGCCATCCGGGAAAAGCTAAAGGAGAAATTCGGAACTAATGCCTATTATGGAAAGAATTCACTGATCGCCGCAGCGCGGGATGCTGTGAATGACAAATCCATCAATTGGGACGAGCTGTTCATGAATCAGACCTATGCTCTTTATGAGGAGTATGGCTCTGTGGATGAGTTCCGCGATGAAGTGGTAAACGGCAGTCTGAAAGCTGCTAATGTTGTTGCACGCATTTATCGCGACAAAGGCTGGGGATTCTTTACCTCTCTCCAGATGTTTAAGGATTGGGTTTCTGACGTCATCGAAGGGAATCACCTGCAGGATACAGGTATTATCTTCATTTGGGACGAGTTTACGTCTTACCTTCGTAACAATCCTACCGATGATATTCTTCAGCCTCTTTCTGAGTTTTGTAAGGAACAGCCATTCTTCATGTTCCTCATCGTGCATCGTGCGCCGAGCTGGGTAAACCAGATCGGAGAAGAGGTATATGACCGTATCGTACACCGCTTCCATTCACTCGATTTCCATGTTAGCGAGAGCGCTGCTTATGAGCTGATCGGGAGTTCGATCCTCACCCGCGCTGGAATGGACGATCAGTGGAACGCCGAGAAAGATAAGCTGATGAAGTCGATCAGCAAGAACTTTGCCGATTTCGACAATTTGGATATGAGCAACAAGAAGGAACGTTTGCGTCAGTTGTGTCCGTTGCATCCAATGACGCTGTCGCTTCTCGCTATCGTTGCTCAGAACTTTGGCGCATCTCAGCGTACCCTCTTCCGCTTTATGAAAGATTCCAAAGAATCCGAACAGAATGTGGGATTTATCTACTACATCAATAACTTTGGCCCGGATGACTGGCGCTGGCTGACGCCTGATTTCCTTTGGGATTATTTCTTTACCAGAGAAAGCGATGTCCGCAGTTTCTCCACCGAGGCAAAAAGTGCCTATCAGCATTATATGACCAAACGAGAGTTTATCTCGGATGACTACCACATGCATGTGTTTAAGGCTGCCATGCTCCTGATCGCCGTTATGTCCTCTGGTACGGTCAGCAATCTTTACAGCCAAGCGACGCAGCGTAAAGTTTCTGCTACTAGCAGCACATTGTATAAATGCTTTGCAGGTCAGCTGACAAAAGACGATGTGGAAAGCTATCTCACAGACCTTGAACAGATAGGTGTTTTGCGCCTTGATGCGATGACCAATGGGGATAAGCGCCTTCAGATTCCTTATAGCGGTAATGCCGACGTGTTTGATGTCCGTAAGGAAATGCTGATGAAAAAGTATACCCGTTACGAGCTTTTCAAAAAGAACGGGGTATTTGCCAAATCGATGGAGTCAAAGATTTGGGACAAGAACAGCGCATCATACGGCAGAATGTATATCGCTGCTTGCGATTCAGGTACGACATCGATAAATGCGAGATTCAATGAGGTTCAGGCTGAACTGAAGAAGTATTCTTACAAGTTCGGCATCCTTGCGATTGCGATCTCTGAGTCTAGCCAGTTTGCCGCCATGCAGGACAAGGTAAAGACGCTTGCTGCGCAAGACACAACAGGCCGCATGGCTATCTACCTGATCAAATCTCCGCTTACCGATGAGGACTTGGATCGTTGGTATAATGCAATGACGCACTCAGAGCTCGCCGCTGAAGAGGGCAAAAGCGGAGATGCGGATAAATACAGCGATGAGGCAAGCACCATTGTCGAGGAGTGGTCTGGTACAGCCAAGGATGATCAGCTGATGGCTGTCTGCGGAGAGAAGGTCTATCCATCCGAGTTTGGAACGGAGTATTTCGCGCCAAAACTCGAAAACGATATTCTATTTGGGTCGGTCTTTACTGCTGCGCCAGAGCTTATTGTCACAACCAACACTGCATTTAAGAAGATCCAGCAAAGTACATCACTTGCTGGCGTACAGAAAACAACACCGAATACACAGGTAGGCAGTATCGTAAATGGCTTGAAGATTGCCGGTGTCTGGGACACCGACGGCCTCAGCAACCTTGCACAGGCAACCGGGAGCAATGGCGCAGATGCTATTGGAAAGGTTGCCAACTACCTGCTGCAGCGCTTCTCTCAGGGAACACAGATTAAGCTGGATGCTCTTTGGCAAGAGCTGCAGGAAGCGCCGTATGGATATTACAATAACATGACATGTGGTTATATCCTCGGCTTCCTTCTCCGAGAATATGTCAACAGCGAGTTCAGCTGGAATAGGGGCGATAACAATCCCTGGCCTCTTACCGAGCAGACGCTTGCTACGATGATTACGTCTCTTTGCAAAGAAGAAGTTGTAAACAACTACTTATCTCCCGGTTCAGAGATTTGGCAGAAGTTTAAACCATATGTACAGAGAGTCTTCAAACTTCAGGACGGCGAGGCTGTTAATGAAACAGAAGCCCGGAAGTACATGTCTAAGCAATGCACAGAGAGTGCTGGTGCACCGTTCTGGGTGCTCAAGTATGTCTCAGAAGATAAGTTTGGGGGTACAGCGGCAAAACAAACGGCGGATGAAATCATCAATCTGTTCTGCGATTTTATGGCCGAGAACGGCGATCAGGAACAGATTATGGGTAATATTACCGTAAAGTTTACTGGACACGGCACTGTGCGTAAAGCGCTGACCAGCCTCTATTTTGATCAGAATACCGTTTATGATGCCTTCAGCGCCTTCATCACCCAGAAGTCGCCTGAGCTGCAGCAGCTACGTGATAGCATTGGTCTAACCAGCCATGATCTTTTCGATGCCATTCATCAAATGATGCAGGGACAGGTTTCAACATGGACAGAAGGACAGGTGGAAGAAAAACTTGCTGAGTTGTGTGTAGAGTATCAGGCCGTCGCAATCCTGAACACTGCGCTAAATCAGAAACGCAAGAGCATAAAAGCGCTAAGCGATGATATCAAGAATGCTTTTGACCACATGAAGGTACCTGGTTCCGTCGTTGAGAAGCTGGATTTCTCATGGATTCCTGCGATGAAGGCTATGCATGAGATTTCAACTACACAGTGGTCAAAAATCGACTTGGCAGACAGAAAGTCTTATGTCAAACAGCTTAAAGACGACGCGCAAACGGCGTGGAGCAACCTTACATCACCAAAAGCTATACTGCGGCGTTATATGGAGAAGCGCGGCGATAACTGCACAGAGGAAGAACTGGACGATATCTATGCTGCTCTGAAAGCCGTAAGCTACAATTCCCCGGGTTCCGATTTCGATACGCGAATCGAGACACAGCTGAACAAGGTTAACTACAATCGGAATAAGGTGCGTATTCAGGAGCTGTGGAAGGCACAGAGTGGATTTGATACAGTGGCAAAATGGTGCGATAACTACGCTGTACCCATTCAGTGGGTTGTTACTGATGAAGCTTTGCCGCATATTTCGGCTTTGAAAACAGTCCAAGATGGTAAGCTTGCGGATAACACCACGCTTCACAATGCCACTCAATATTTTGAGAACCATACGATTAGTGCCTTAAAGGATAAGACGCTAATCCTGGACTCCTTCATTGGGCAAATTGGCGAGAGCTATAGAGCAGCATTTGAAGCTTCTGGTGCTGTCCTGATTTCACGCCTGAAGACAAATGCAAAGCTTACATCGGACGTTTACTCTTGGGCAAATAAGGTCGGTGTAATCCGCAAAACGATTGATACGTTCCTTCGGGATAAATACTGCGGAGAGGCTAAGGAGATTGTGAGAACAATGTCTGAGGGCAAGCTGCGAGATACAGTCGTTCAGCTCCTCGATGAAAATCCTGATCTGTACACCCTGTTTATCAATAAATAAGGAGGCTTGACTCGTGAAGATAGCCGAAATAAAAGATAAGCTCAGCCAGGAGAGAAGTTTTGGCTCTCGTTTTCCTGGTCGGATTATTTTCACTGAGAGCCTTGACGCGTACTCTATGCTCGAAAGCCAGTTGAAGGGCATCTGTGATGTTACGATCAATACAGCCGACTTCTGCAGAGCACCGGACACCGTTCCACAGTTTGATCAAATTAAGACGAAGCTGCAGGAGTATGAAGGAAAACAGATCTTGCTTCTTTCTGTCGGTGAATATCTCCGCATCTGCACAAAAAGGGAATTAAATGCAGAACGTCGTCAGTTCTTATCGTTCTGGGAGAGCCAGCAGGCTGAGGCATCAAAGACAAGAGTCATTATGCCTATGTTCAGCTGCAGGGATATTTTTGATCGCGTTGTAGGTGCTGTTGATGAGCGTCAACAAGACTATGTGTGGACTCTTGATTCAGAGCCATCACTGGAGAGCTATACGGTATCAGTCTACTCTCCGAAGTTCAGGGAGGCTATCCATCCTGATGCAGATAATCTATCAACGTGGTTACGGGAGTGGCCAACACTTCTTCGCAAGGACACACCATGCTCTATTGTGACGCTTCAGGAAGGAAATGTTGAAACTTCGTTTGGGACAGTTAATATCAAACCGATTAACAGCCCATTCCGTTATCTAACAGATTATCTTGTTGATGGAGACATCCTTGTAGAGAAATGGGAGAACAATGATTTCTGGAGCCGCATGGTGATAAATGTCTCAAAGTTCTATGAAAAAGTTTCCTTTGGCCGGATCATTGCGCAGGCTTTGAACGTTAAGGACGTTGATTTCGTCTCAGCTGGTGGAAGATGGAAGATGTTAGATGAGTTTCAAAAGGAACTTGTCTGGTTGTGGTATCGCGCATATCCGACAGGAGATTATTACTCTTATGCATGCCGAAAGGCAGTAACGGCAAATGACATCCCAGCAAGGATTCGAGATGAGCTTCTGCTGGTTTCGAGCAGAAGTGAATTATGGATTCAGCAACGCATGGATGCCATGAAAGCACTGCGGTTCTCGTCTTTTGACGATTCCTACTTTACTCTTTTGGACAAGTTGCCTTTAGCCGAGACGAGGCTCCAGCTCCTGACCTATCAGACACATGAGGAAAAGGCATATGCAATAAGAGTGATCAGCGGGCTTCTCAGAACTGGTGCTGATCCAGACGCAGTGGCCAATATGATCGCGATGGACTATCCTGAACTTGCAGTCTATATGAGGGAAAAAACCGGCCGTGATGACTCAGTTGATGAGTACATGTCTTGGTATCGCACCAACAAACTTATAAACAGATATCCCGGCGATTATTCGGCGTCCGTTTCGTTTGACCGTTTTGACTCCCGTTTAAAACTGTTGCAGAAGTATCAGGGAAAGGATTGTGTTTCTTTCTGGATTGATGGGTTCGGTGTTGAGTATACGCCTCTCTTCTTGCATGAGCTTAAAATGCGTGGGATTGTACCCACTTCAGTTGACATAGCAACAGCGCTGCTTCCGACGGAGACAGACTTCAATCATCAATGGGATGAGCATGATCCTATGACGGTGAAATGGAATAGACTGGATTCCTATTCCCACAAGGGGATGCCGGATGACAAGAGCTATTTTTCCTGTATTGTTCATCAATTAGGGGTGTTCTCTGATGCCGCAAAAAAGGTTGAGGAATTGTTGGAATCACATGAATATGTAGCTATTACCGGTGATCATGGAAGCAGCAGATTCGCTGCACTTGCTTTCCATGAAAGTAGTGTCATCCCGGTCGCAGCTCCCAACAAGTCTACCGTATGCAGTTTCGGACGCTTCTGCGAATTGGACGAGAAATCTGAAGATATGATTGCATTGCCAGAGACCACAAAAGTGACTGCGGCAATCGGCGGGAAAAAGTACTTGGTCATGAATAATTACCGACATTTCTCTGTAAGTGGAAATGTTGCCAGTGGCAATACTGACGAGAATGACGTGGTAGGAGAAACTCATGGAGGAAACACAGCCGAAGAACGTCTTGTCTCAGTGATTGTTGTGAAACGGAAACATCAAATGGCTCCGTTGACTTGTAAGCCTGTCAGCAAATATGTGAGCAGAAAAAATGGACATGTGGAGACATCACTATCCTTCAGTCAAGCTGTTACTTCTCTTGAGGTCTCTCAGGGTAGCAACAAAGCAGCTTGCTGCAAAACAGCAGACGATAAATGGCAAATTGCACTTGATAATATAACAGCGGATGAGATCGTTCTTTCTGTCGTTGCAAACGGAAGGCTTCTTCCTGATGTTACGCTAAAAGTGAAAACACAGGGTATTAGCAAGAATGACGATCCGTTTGGCGGTATGAGATTATGAAGAAAAAGAAAATACCTTGCTGCGAATGCGGCAAGACATTAGTGAAAGATGAAATCGCTTTGTGTAAAAAACTGCTCGGCACAGATATCGAAGAGTTTTACTGTATCGGGTGCCTGTCCGAGTACTTGGAATGCACAAAAGAGGATCTTGAAATAAAGATTCAGGAATTCAAAGAACAAGGCTGTACGCTGTTCCTGTAAGCGAGGTGGATGTAGAATGTTAGAATCGAAAATCCGTGATGTCTTTGCAGACATGGTTGTCTTAAAGAATCCAGAGCGTGCTGAATTTTTCAAGAATTTAAGCCTTCCATCGTATATGCGAGACTGGCTTGTCATGAAGTTCTCCGACGAAGATGGAGAAATTGACTACGATAGCGTGCTTAGATATATCCGGCAGTACATTCCCAGCCGAGAAGACTATGAGCAATTCAAGTTTGAAATGGTCAACGGTGAAACCGTCCGTTTTCTTGCAAGGGTGCGTGTGGCTGTTGATATCAAAACAGGCAAAACCATGTTTGAATTACCGGACTTCGGCGGAGCAAAAGCTGGCGCTTCTGGTGAGGTAACGAACGAGGTCGTAAGCCGTTGGAAAGACACGCTACTTAAAGAGAGTGAGAACTGGGGCATAATCGAACTTATCTGGGGGAAGGACTTTTCAAGCAGCAAAGCCAAGGGCGTGGTGAAGCTCATAGAATATAGTCCGTTTTGCCCTTATACTGTGGATTTAGACTTCTATAAGGAAGCGAGAAACTCTTTCACCACGGAGGAATGGATCGATTTACTTGTTTCAGCAGCAGATTATAATCCGGAAGGTTACGAATCTGAGACACAAAAGCTGTGTTTTCTACGGCGGTTACTGCCTTTTGTTGAAAAACGGATCAATCTTATGGAGCTGGCTCCGAAAGGAACTGGCAAGAGCTATGTATATCAGAAGATCAGCAAGCGAGGCTGGTTGATCTCTGGTGGCACAGTATCAAGAGCATCTCTTGTCTATGATAATGCCAAGAAGACGGGTGGTCTTATTACTCGTTTCGATTTCGTTGGCTTTGATGAAATCCAATCAATGTCCTTTGTCCAGCCTACCCAAATTCAAACGGCGCTCAAGGATTACATGGAGTTTGGAGAAGTTCAAGGCTTTGACGCTTCCATTGTGGCCGATGCGGGAATCATTGTGCTGGGCAATATTGATGCCAGCAGGTTTAATGTAAATGAGAATATGATGGAGGAGATTAGCCCTGTCTTCAGGGAATCCGCTTCGCTTGACCGTTTTCATGGATTTATCCCAGGTTGGGAACTTCCACGAATGCATCAAGGTCTTGTCGCAAATGGCTGGGCTTTAAACACAGAATACTTTGCAGAGGTTTTGCATCTTATGAGGGATGACCTGAGCTATGCAACAATCGTAGACGATTGCCTTCTGCTTCCGTCTAAGCCGGACCAGCGCGACCTTACAGCAATCAAACGTCTCTGCACCGCCTTTATGAAGTTAATCTTCCCGAATGCCACTTGTAAGGAAGATATTTCTCCAGAGGACTTCATAAAGTACTGTTTGGAGCCTGCAAAGGAAATGCGCGGTGTGATAAAAAAGCAACTCTGCATCATTGATCCTAAAGAGTTTAATGTGCCCGGAAAGAAAGATATCCCTGATATCCAATATAGGTACTGAGGTGAATTCTTTGTCAAAAATCATTTATGCCGATAATGCGGCTACAACACAGATGGATGCTGATGCTTTTGAGGCGATGAAACCATATTTGTTTCAAGAATATGGTAATGCATCGCAGCCGTACTCATTTGCCAGACAGCCCAAGAGAGCATTACGAGAGGCAAGGGAGATCGTTGCTTCTTGTATAGGTGCGCTTCCGGAGGAGATATTCTTCACCTCTGGAGGGACAGAAAGCGACAATTGGGCGATCAAAGGTACTGCATTTCGGACTTTTGATCGCCGGACAACAATTACAACTGTGTTTGAACACCATGCCGTGCTCCATGCATGTGAGACAATCGAGCGCCTGGGCTTTCCAGTCACTTACATGTGGCCAGACAGTAATGGGTATATTTCTCCGGAGACACTTGAGAGATACATCACAGATGAAACAATGTTGGTTAGCGTGATGTTGGCAAACAATGAGATCGGGAGCATTCAGCCAATCAAAGAACTGTGCAATATTGCCCATGCTCACGGTGCCCTGTTCCATACGGATGCCGTTCAAGCTGTTGGACATATCGATATAGACGTGAATGATCTCGGCGTGGATATGCTGTCTGCGTCTGCCCATAAGTTTAATGGTGCGAAGGGCGTCGGCTTTCTCTATATACGGAAAGGGACACCAATCGCTGCAAATATGGACGGAGGAGTGCAGGAACATGGCCTTCGAGCAGGAACAGAGAATGTGGCAGGGATTGTGAGCATGGCTGCAGCTCTGAAAAAGAATGTTGCAAATCTGAAAGCGAACCAGGAGCATATCAGTAGCCTTGAGAAAAAGCTCCTTCAGTCTTTGAGCGAGGGTGGCATTTCTTATACCCGTAACGGTGGGGATCATACTTTGCCAGGAATCATTAGCCTGTCCTTTAATGGAAAAGACGGTGAAGCAATTCTTCATCGGATGGATCTGATGGGAATCTGTATCTCGACTGGTTCTGCTTGCGACAGCAAGAACACTGATATTTCCCATGTACTGCAGGCAATTCGCATACCGGAGAACCTTGCCAAAGGGACGATTCGGATTTCTCTGGGCAAAAACAATACAGAGGAAGATGTCAATGCCATTGCTGTAGCACTAAGGAAAATTCTCCTATGAAATCTCCAGGTATTAGCGTAGCTGAAACAATCGGCGGTTCCGTAGTTGGAATCGCCGATTGATCGTCTTCCTTTGCACTTCATCCGATCATCGGAATAAGCATAAGCGCAAGAAAAAACAAAGAGTTCGTCTCATGGGTATTCATCTACTTTCATCGCGCAAGTCACCACAAATTTCTGTGGCGCGTGACCGGTGTAGTAGAAGGGGTAGCAAGTCATGAGAATCATGTGCTTCCCCTCGATCGTCGGAATCCGCATCGCGGTGTCGGTGTCGAGGATTTCCGTCTTTTCTACGATGTAGGTATAGACTTTACCATCCGAAGTAACAACATCAATCTCGTCCCCGACTTCGATCTCTTTCAGGATCAGAAGGTGGTTTCGATTCCTATGCCCATACACGACGCAAACGCCATCTTTTCCGGGTTTTGCGGAAGTTGGAAGCCAGCCCGGATGCTTTTCCAAGGTTTCTTCATCGACATCTTTGGCAATGTTGATCGTCTTTCCAAGCAGGGAGATCGTAAATGCCATGCCTTTCGGAACAGACGGGACCGGCGTATTGACCGGCGCGGCGGTTGGCATGTGAACATACGCAGGTTCGGGCGTTGGCGTCACACTCGGATACGGCTCATCCACAATCGGGTATGCAGTCGCTGTGGGAACTTCATCCGGTGCCGGGATCTTGATTTCAATCGCGGGTCTCATTGTTGGGCTTGCTGTTGGTAGATCAGTCGGAGAAGGCGTCAGCTCAACATCAACTATCGGTATTTCACCTTGCTGCTGGGGCGTGTTTTCCGTGGTCGATCTTTGCAAAACGAACAGTCCAATGCCGAGCAACACCGCAATGTCGGCAAGGACGATCAGAATCAGTTTTTGTGTTTTTGTCATTAAACCATTCCTTTCTGTACGTTAAGTGGTGGGGCGTCCGAAACAGACCCATTTCAGGGTTTTCGTGTTCTGCCCGTACAGCCTGCGGATCTGCACGCTGTTATCGCCGCCGGTGCTGTCGATCAGATACTGGTCGTTGATGTAAATGGCTACATGATGGATGTGCATCCATCTACGGCACTTCCCATCACCGCAGCGGCGACGGTCTCTGCAATAGTCCGGACCGCGGGAGGGATCGAGACTGGCAAAGAAGATCAAGTCGCCGGCTTGAAGCTGGGAAGCATCGGTGAACAGA
>JAEEGL011473035.1_pt1 | contig 15878 bp, 26 predicted proteins | sample 9134231 | NCBI WGS metagenome assembly JAEEGL01 (sample SAMN16246548, study PRJNA631951) | gut metagenome | biome: gut microbiome; feature: rumen; material: fiber-attached | host: Bos | place: Iran: Karaj | collected 2018-10
AACTCATATAACATACTAAACACCATATAAACACTTTATATTACTTACATACAAACACGCTTAAAACACGCTTAAAACACGCTTAAAACACCATTAAAACGCAAATAAAAAGCAGCCTTTTATTGCTGCTTCTTTTGGATTGGGCGTTGGAAGATAGAAGATTTTATAAACGTTTTGGAGGACATTTATAAATGTACGCCCTTTAAATAATGGTATATCTTGAGATTAATTTTATTATAAAAAACTGGATTTACATTAATATCTCATACCGACTTAATTATAACATTATATAATTAATAATTCAAGTAACGATTTAACTCATCCATAAATATATTTTTAACAGCTTGACTTTCAAAACATAACCTGGCGGCTCTATAATGATTTATTATTTGTTTAAACCAGAAGTTAGAACGTACTTTTATAAAAAGTGTACTTTCATTATGATCTGCTTCATTAATAGCGAACTTTATAGGACAGTTAGGATCTGTGTCTTTTGATACATAAATATATTGATTTTTAAAATCACGCCATATACCAAATTCTTTACCGTTAACAAAAAGTATAAAATAAAACTTAGCGTTTTTATCTTTTTTACGAATAAATGATTTACTGTCAGTTAAAAACTCATTATCTATAGCGTACTTACTGTAACGAGTACCATCTATTAATTTACCAAAACGGGAAGCTTTTTTAACTTCTCTATATTTTAAGTTTTTAATATACTCAACCGCAATAGTACCATCTTTAAATAATTTTATATCCGTGTTATATGGTAAAGTTAAATTAAAATAACTCATTAAAGGGCAAGTACTAGAAATAGCGTTACCTAAACAATAAATACGTATATCTCTTAAACGGCCGATTGTTTCTATTAAATCTAAAATTATTTCTGGCTCATTTCTTAAATAGTGCTGTGTACTACCCTCTTTTAACATGAACTCATCATATATAATAACATCAACGTTTTCATAACTAGAAGATTTTAAACTGTCAGCTGCGGAAAGTGGCAAGGCGTAACCGCAAATCTTATTATCTATATAAAGTTTACGTACTTTTTTACTTTTAGTTATTTTAAATGATGATTCAGGGAAGTTATTTTTTATTTGTTCAAAAAACTTGTTATCGTTAGTATTACCTACTGAAGCCTCTAAGTCGGTATCGTATCTTCTTATATAAGCAAATTGTTTACCTTTATTTAAAAAACGTTTAACAGCAAAAGTTTTGAAAGAGTAAGTTTTACCTACCCCCCTCTCGCCAATCACCAGGTTTAATAAAGCGTTATAGCTTAATATACGCTCTGGACTATAATAAATACTTTTATCCATTTATAATCACCACCTATAAAATAAGAGGCATTCTATAAACGTACTAAAACACTATACCACTAGACAAGGTTTATTACTAGCTTTTCGCTATGGTGATGTAATAAGCCTTATTTTAGTTTAAACGTTTATAAACACCTCTAAAGATAAGAGTATCTAGTGAGTTACCAGATACAACTATATTATACACTTTACACGTTTAGATGTCAATTTGCTAAAAAATGATAAAAAAGTTTTGACTATAATTTTTATATATTATAAAATAAACTTAGAAAGAGGAGGACAAGGAAGATGGAAGATATGTTATGAGAAGTTTAATTGATAAGAGAAATAAACTTAATAAAAACTCTCAAAGTTTACGAACTATTAAATTTATGGAAGTTTTGAAAAGGCAAGATGTTACTAAACTTATTGAGGAACAAAACAAAGTATATAAAGAGTTTATATTTTATAGGGAGTATATAAAAGCGTTAAATAAAGAAAAGAGGAGATAGAGATGTATTATTACTTATATACAAGTGATATGTACTTAGAGGAAATCGATTATACAGAAAGTACTTTAAATAGAATTATATTTATTAATAAGAAAGAAGATTTAAAAGCTGGTATTAAAGATTTTGAAACAGCTGATGAAATAAGAAAAATAGTTTTTATAGAACTAGGAATAGAGTTAAAAATAGAAAAGTTTAAAGTTTTTGGAAAAGAGGAAAATTAAAAATGAAGATAGAACACGAATTTAAAATTGAAATATTTGTAGCAGCGTTATTTGTAACACTTGCTATACTAACTATTAAAGAAATAGGATTTACAGGAATAAAAGAAAGTATTTTTACTATAATAGTTATACTTGAAATACCTGTATCTTACTTAGGAAGTAAATGGGTAAGAAAATTATTTTATAGTTTAATAAGAGGTTACGGCGAATATGAGGATTAATAAAATATATATTGATAAATTTAAAAAATATAGTTACGGTTATATGTATATGATTAAAAGAGGTGTATTTTTACTTTTTGACTTAAACAGTTTAGAATATAAAGGCGTTTTAAATATGATTCCTTATAGTGAAATGAAAGATGTATATCCAACTATTGAAAAGTTAGTAGCTTTGGATTTATTGGAGGTAGAAGATGAGTTATAAAAATATAATAAAATTATTAAAAGAATTTGACTATGATAAAAACAGTAAAGAAAGTCTTATAGATTTTCTATTAATAATATTACATTATTTGGAGGATTAAATATGAAAATGTTAATAAATGATGATTACAGAAAAGTTAAACTTACAGATCCAGTTGACTTAGTTATAATAGATATACCTTATAATATAGGGCTTGATGCTTATGCTTCAAATCCTCAATGGTGGAAAAAAGGCGACTTTAAAAACGGAAAGAGTGATAAAGCCGAAAGTTTATTTTTTGAAACTGACAAGGATTTTAACATAGAGGAAATGCTAAGTTATATACAGAAAAACTTAAAAGATGATGGAAAAGCTGTTATTTTTTGCAGCCACTTACAACAATTTGATATAATAAGTTTACTGAAGAAGTATAAATTCAATAACTATACACCTTTAGTTTTTATTAAAAATAATAGTGCTGAAGTATTAAAAGCTAACATGCGTATAGTAGGGGCTTGTGAGTATGGATTAGTTATTTATAAAACAGTTTTAGGTAAGTTTAATAATAACGGTAAAATGATAAAGAATTACTTTGAGTTTAAACTAGAAACTAAAAAACAACATCCAACACAAAAGCCAGTAAAATTAATAGAGCAATTTATAGAGTTATACACAGATGAGGGCGATACAGTTTTAGATTTTGTGATGGGTAGTGGTACTACTGGAGTAGCAGCAAAAAACTTAAACAGAAAGTTTATAGGTATTGAAATAGAAGAAAAATACTATAATATAGCAAGGAGTAGATTATATGGAGATTAAGTTATATAAGTTATTAGAAAAGTTTAAAAATAAACTCAATAAACAACAATATAAAACCATAAAAGGACAGATTAAAGCAGGAGATTTTAACGGTGCTTTAAGAGGTTTAAATCGCTTATGTTAAAAGAAATAGAAAGATTTATAAATAAACAAAAGCAACAGGAATTTTTACAAGTTTTTATGATTCTAACAGAACTAAGCGAAAAAGAAGATATAATATCATTTACTTATAATAAAGACTACTTAATAGTACAAACAGGAGTAAATGATTATTATAGAATAAAATTAAAGGAGGTGTAAATAATGGTAAAGTTAGGACTTGAGATTAACGAAACTAACGGGGAAGTAAATATAAAACTTACAGATCCAACTAAAAAACAACTTGAAACAGCTAGCGAAAATGAAAAGCTAATTGCACAAAAATTCAAAGATTTATTTGATAATAAACTACTTAATCTACTAGAAGAATCTGAAGAAGATTAATTAAAAATAAGTTAAAAATTGAAAGAGGTAAAAAATTATGAAATATGTTAAAAAAGAAACTGAAACTAAAAAGGAAAAATTTGATTTAAATGAGTGTTTTACATTATGGTTAAACACTAGTAAAGAGGGTAATAAATATCTAACTGGATATGACTTCAATAAAAATAGAATTATAGGATTTTACAATAAAAAAGCTAATGATAAACAACCATCTATTAGAATTTATGGAGTAGATGAAGAGGGTAAAACAACAAGTGAAGAAATCATTACATTATGGGATACTACTTTTAAAACTTCTGGTAAAGATGGATTAAGTGGTTATACTAATGAAAAAGAAAATATTATAGCTTTTTATGGAGATGAAAGCGATATTAAAAAACCTTATATAAAAGGTTACTTTGCAAAAAACAATAAATAAAAAGTTAACTAAAAATTAATAAAGGGGCGTTTAATTCTTATGGAATAATACGCCCTTTTTATTTATAATATTTTTAGGAGGTGATTAAAAGATGGCTTATAAAATCAATAAGGATAGTGAAGCAGCTTTAAAGCGTGCTGTTAATAATTTTAATAGTAAAGTTAAAAGGCTTGAAAGTGTAGATAGAGAAATAGATATACCAGAAAAAGAAAGTATAACAGCTATAAAAGAAAGAGTTACAAACAAATGGGAACTTAACAGGGAAATAGATAGACTTCAAAGATTTACACAAAGGAATGCCGAAGATTTAATACAAAATAAGGCTGGTGTAGTTTTATCTAGATGGGAGTATGAAAACTTACAACGTGAACAAAAAAGACTAAATGAGCGACTACTAAGAGAAATTGAAAGTTACGGAAAAACTAAGCCTAAAGTATTAGGTAAGGAACAGCCAGCAACATATGCACAAATGGGCGATGGCAAGTTAACAGTACTAAAAGCAAAACAAAAAGCTTTAAGTAATAAAAAACTTTCTAAAATAAACTTAACTCAGTTAAAGAGTTTAAAAACAAATATTAATAAACTTAATGCTAACTATAGAAGTACTAAAAAAGATACTTTTTATAATAATTACTTAGATGGTACTGTATTAAACTTAGGCTGGTTTATTAATTATGACAATGAAAAGATAGAGTATATAAAAAGTAAACTTAATGAACTAACACCAGATCAATTTATAAAAGCTTTTAACCAGGAGGAAAGTTTAAAAGATTTACAGCTAAGATATGAACAATCTAAAGAAGAAGGTATAACGCCAGAACTATTAAAAGAAGATGTAACACCTATAATTGATGCTGTTTATGAAAACATTGATACTATAGTAGCACAATATAAGAAGTAGTGAAAAAGTACACAGCTGACTTTGAAACTAACGTAAACGAGCGAGATTGTAGAGTATGGGCATGGGCTGTTTGTTCTATAGATAACCCTGAGTTATTTATATATGGAAATAGCATTGAATCTTTTATTGAGTGGTGTAAAAATAAAAAATATAATTATACTTGCTTTTTTCACAATTTGAAATTTGATGGGGAGTATATTTTTAGTTATTTATTAAAAAACGGTTACGAGTTAATAACAAATAAAAAAGATAGAAAAGATAAAACTTTTACTTGTTTAATAAGTGGAATGGGACAGTTTTACAGTATAGAAGTTTATTTTACAGTAGGAAATCACAGAGTTAACAAAGTAACTTTTTATGACAGCTTAAAGATTCTTAACATGAGCGTTGAAACTATTGCTAAGCAATTTGACTTACCAATAAGAAAACTAGAGATTGACTATAAAGCTTTTAGGAAAGTGGGGCATGTACTTACTCCTGAAGAAGTAGACTATATAAGAAACGATGTTGAAATAATGAGCAGGGCTTTAAAAATAATGTTTGATTTAGGTTTAACTAAAATGACAATAGGAAGCTGTGCTTTACATAATTATAAAAGTATGATAAAAAACTTTAATGACTACTATCCACTTATACCTTTAGAACTTGATGAAGATATGAGAAAAAGTTACAAAGGAGGATTTACTTATTTAAATCCAATATATAAAGAAAAAGAAGTAACTAAAGGGATAGTGCTGGATGTTAATAGTCTTTATCCCTCAGTAATGAAAAATGATTACTTACCTTTTGGAAAACCCATCTATTTTTCTGGTAAGTATGAGTATAATTATTTATATCCTTTATACATACAACGTATAGCTTGCAGCTTTGAGTTAAAAGAGGGAAAAATACCAACTATACAACTTAAAAATAACCCCTCTTATAATCCTACTGAGTACTTAACCAGTAGTAACGGCGAGATAATAGATTTGACTTTAACAAATATAGACTTAAAACTATTTTTTGAAAATTATGAGGTAAAAGATTTATATTATGATGGTGGCTGGAAGTTTAAACAAGCTAGAGGGCTTTTTAATAATTATATAAATATATGGAGTAATAATAAAATAAACGCTAAAAAAGAGGGTAACAAAGCTTTATATATGGTAAGTAAGCTGATGCTGAATTCGCTTTATGGTAAATTTGCAAAAAATCCATATAATAGGAGTAAATACCCTTATATTAATGAAGATGGACAAGTAAGTTATCACTTAGGACAGTTAGAAGAGGGAAAAGGACTTTATATCCCTATCGGTAGTTTTATAACTTCTTATGCAAGGGAAAAGACCATTCGCACCAGCCAAGCTATAAGAGATTATACTATAAGTAAATATGGAAAAGACTTTTATATATACTCAGATACTGATAGTATACACATGCTAGAACTACCAGAAGATGAGTTAAAAAGTTTTGTAAATATTGATGATTATATACTGGGTTACTGGAAACTTGAAAGCAAATTTAAAAGAGGTAAGTTTATACGCCAAAAATGTTATATAGAGGAAGATCTGGAGGGTAAAATAAATGTTACTATAGCTGGACTTCCTAAGCGAATGGGTAAGTATGTTAACTTTGATAACTTTAAACCAGGTTTAACACTTTTAGCAAGTGATGAAACAATAGAACATAAACTTACTTATAAACACGTTAGCGGGGGTGTTATGTTAGTTGAAACTGACTTTACAATAAAATAGGAGGTAAAGAAAAATGTTTATTTTAGGTTTAATAATAGGTTTACTAGTAGGATTCTTTGTAGGGAGTTTATATTATGCTTTTATTCTGGATGAAGTAGTAAACGCCTTTAATGAGGTTAAAGATGAAAAAAGGGAAAATCAAAAATAAATATTTTATTAATAATGATGAATACTTTTATTTTTTAGAAAAGCAAAAAGATAAAATAAAAATATTAAACGTAGTAAATACTCATAACTATAAAATAAAAGTAACATATGTTATAATAAAATAAAGGAGGAGTGATACTATATGGATGAAATAATTAATATAATAGCTAACTATGGTATAGGCGTTGCTTGTATTTTATACTTTATGTACTTTAATAATACAACTTTAAAATCATTAACTGAAACAGTAACTAAAGTAAACGAAAGTTTAATACTTTTTAACGAACGTTTACAAAATATAGAAGATACATTAAATAAAAAGAAAAGCAAAAAGGAGTGATTTATATGTTAACTATAAAAGAAAGACAGGAAAAGCTTAAGTACTTAGGTTTTTATAAGGGTGCTATTGATGGAGATGAGGGAGTAAAAACTAAACGTGCTTACAAAGATTTACAAAATACTTATTTTTTTAGAAAACAAGATAAAGATGGAAAGTACGGAAATAACACAGAAAAATTATTAATAAGTGCTTTTAATGTTAAAAAATATACTAAAAACTTTGATATTAAAAAAGATAAATTATACTGTAGATGTAAAGGTAAATATTGTACAGGTTATCCAGCTATTATACAAGTTGACTTATTAAAAAACTTACAAGCTGAAAGAGATAAATGGGGAGGAACTTCTGTAACTAGCATGTTACGTTGCAAAAAATGGAACGATTTACAAGGTGGAACTAAAAATTCATATCACACTAAAGGAAAAGCCGTTGATTTTTGGAATAAACATACTTTAACACTTGCTAAAAGAAAAGAAGTTATAAACTACTGGTTTAAATTAAATAATCCTCACTATTCTTACTGTAACGGTTATTATAAAAGTACTTCTGGAAGTGGTAAAAAAGTAGCTAAAGGAATGGGCGTGAGTGTACACGCTGATATAAAATAATGACAACTTTTACACCACGAATAACACGACCAGCAAACGATAATTTATATTACATAAAAACTACTAATGGCGGTTATAATAAGTGTATAAAAATTCAAAGTGATGGCCGTGTACTTCCTAACTGTACAGGTTACGCCTGGGGGCGTTTTATGGAGTGTCAAACTAACGTGCATAACTGTAATTTATCACGTATGAACGCTGAACTTTGGTATCCAAATGTTATGGATGGTTATCAAAGAGGGCAAACTGCAAAACTAGGGGCTGTTATATGCTGGCATTCAACTAGATCTGGTGGACACGTTGCTATAGTTGAAGAAATACTACCAGATGGGCGTATAATGACTTCAAACAGTGCTTATAACGGTAGTTACTTTTATTTAAAGTTTTTAAGTCCACCTGACTATAAGATGGGGAGTGCTTATACTTTTCAAGGTTTTATATATAATCCTACTGACTTTACACCTGAGCCACAACCTGAATCAGAAGATGAGGAAATAAAAAGATTTCCCTGGGTATTATACACTAAAAAATTAAGAAAAAAGAGAAATTGACAATAAAATAATAATATACTATAATAAAGGAGGAATTAAAAGTATATATGAAAGAGGAAATATTAAAAGATATTACTTCAAGTATAACTACTAAGCTAGGGGAGGAAAACGCAAGTATTATTGCTGATGATATAGGCAAGTTAATAACAGCCAATACACAGTCTATAGAAACTATAAACAGTTTAAATGCGAAAATTAATACTTTAGAGGAAACAAATCAAAAGTTAATCCAGGCTAACGGTAGTTTATTACAACAAATTCCAGCTGTAGCTGAATATGAAAAGCACCAACAACCAGCACCAGCTGAAGAAAAGAAAGCTTTTAATTTTAAGTCCGTTTTTGATAAAAATGGATATTTCAAAGATTAAGAAAAGGAGATGATTATATGAACAGTTTAAAAGAAAGTTTAAACGCTATAAGAGAAATTTCAAGTACAATTTATCACGAATACATTCCTGTAATCGATGACACAACTGATATCTCAGCTTTTGCTCAACCATTATTTGACTATCCTGTAGTATATAATGAGTTTTGCGATGCACTAGTTAATAAGCTAGTTTATAGCCAATTTGAAACTATGACTTTTAACAACCCTTTAAGAGTTTTAGAGGGCGATAGAATTCCACTAGGATACGCAGGCGAGCATGTGTATACAAACCCTGCACAAGCCAGAGGTTTTAATGTTAACGATTTTGCTGGCATCCTTGTTAAATACGAGGCTGATGTCAAGGTGGAATACCACACAGTGAATAGTGACATCCAATACTGTGTAACAGTTGCTAGACAACAACTTAAAAAAGCTATGACTAGCTGGGATAACTTAGCTAACTTCATAACTCAATTATCTAACAGTTTATATAACGGTGCTTATATCGATATGTTTAGATACACAAAAAATATTATAAGTGGTGCTTATAAAGAAAATAGAGGAGTAATACAAACTATAAGTGCTGTATCAAGTGCTGACACAGCTAAGGCTTTTGTAGAAAAAGCAAGAGAATTATTCTTAAATTTTCAACTACCATCTAACTTATATAACGCATGGGCTAAAAACGGTGGTGCTGGAAAACCTATTATTACATGGACTAGACCAGAAGACATCGTAATGATAGTTAGAAACGATATAAGGGCTAAACTTGATGTAGAAGTTTTAGCAAGTGCATTTAATATCGACAAAACTACTTTACTAGGTAATATTATTACAGTTGATAACTTTGATTCTTATGATGATGACGGAACTAAAGTATTCGATGGATCTGCTATAGTAGGTATGTTAGCCGATAAAGCATGGTTTAAAATTAAAACTCAAGACTTCTGGATGGATAACTTCTATAATCCAAATAATAGAACTATGCAATATTACTTAAATGTACAAAGAATGTACAATATGAGTTTATTTGCAAACGGTGTTATCTTTGCTACAGCTCAACCTGTAGTACCAGCTACTGAAGTTGCTTTTGTAGAAGAAGGCGGCTCTATTAAAGCAGGCGAAAAGTTAACTTTAAATGTTAAAACTAAGCCAGCTACAGCTAACCCAACTTTAACTTATACATCTTCAAGCGATTTAATTGCAACTGTTAGCGGTAATGGTAAAAAAGTTGAAGTTACTGGAGTAGGTGCTGGAACAGCTACTATAACTGTAACTGATGGAACTCACAGCGATACTGCTAGTGTAGTAGTAGCCACTGAACCAGCTACAGAAGCTTAATTATAATAAATCTAAATATCCTAAAAGGGAGGGAAAAATATTTAACTAACTGAAGTAAATATAAATTCCCTCTCTTTTTAAAATAAAAGGAGGTAAAAATATGAGTGCAATTACACCACAAACTGAGTTACGTTTATTAAAGTGTCCTATAGAAAGCGATAACAGAAATCAATTAACTTTTAGTAACGCAACAGCTCAATATAATTATTTTAATAGCTTACCTCATTTAACAGCTGATAATTTCACTTACCAAAGAAAAGATAGTATTATACGTTATCCAGCTCATATTGATAGTATAATAACTTATAATTATGTTATGTATCAAAATGAAGCTTATACAAATAAATGGTTTTATGCTTTTATAACTAATATGGAATACGTTAACGATAATATGACTTTGATTACTATTAAAACGGATGTGTATCAAACGTGGCTTTTTGATATGGTATGGAAAAGAAGTTTTATTGAAAGAGAACACGTAAACGATGATGCTGTAGGTGCTAATACTATACCTGAAAGATTAGAAACTGGGGATTTTGTTTGTAATAGTGTTACTTCATTATTTCAAGGTGGCGAAACTTATATTTGTATAAGTTGTAGTGATGTACCTGACAGCTTAGGTAAAAGAGTTACTTTATATTATAATGGTGTTTTTTCTGGTACTGAAACTTTCTTATTTGATGATTACCAGGGGGCAGCTAATTTTGTAAGAATGATGGATAAAGCAAGTAAAGGAAATGCTATTGTAAGTATATACTTAGCACCTAAAAGCCTTTTTACTGGTTTAACTTTAGATTTTCATACTGAAACTGTAGAGGGTATAACTATTTATTTTTCAAGATTACCAGTTAGCACTGAAAGTGTATTAATGAACACTAGCGGAAGTATAACACCTCCATCTACTTTAAACGGTTATACACCAAAAAATAATAAATTAAAGTGTAGTCCTTATTCTTATTTTTATATAAGTAATAACGCTGGTAGTGATATACCTTTTAAGTATGAGGATTTTGTTAATAACTCCGCAAGCTTTAAAACTGTAGGAAGTATGACACCAGGATGTAGTATAAGGTGTATACCCCTTAATTATAAAAAACTTAGTGATACAGGCTCATCATTAAAAAGCTTTAATGCTGGTATAACTGTAGCTAAATATCCTATTTGTTCGTGGACTAACGATGTATATACTAACTGGCTTACACAAAACGGCGTTAACTTAGGATTTCAAGCTGCTGGTGGTATTATAGGTATTTTAGGCGGTGCTGCTTTAATAGCTAGTGGCGGCGGTGCTGGTGTAGGTGTAGGAATGATAGGAGGCGGCATTGGTATGATAACTGATGCAGCTAAAGAAGTATATCAACACTCTTTAACACCAGATCAAGCTCAAGGTAATAGTAATAGTGGAGATGTTATATACTCACAAGATAAAATTGAAGTAGTAGCTTATAAAATGACTATAAGAAACGAATACGCTAAAGTAATCGATAATTACTTTTCTATGTACGGATATAAAGTAAATATAGTAAAAACACCTAACTTAACAGGTAGAAGTAACTGGAACTATGTAAAAACAATAGGTGCTAATATAGAGGGTGATATACCAGAAACTGATTTAAACGAAATAAAAAATATATTTAATAGTGGTGTTACTCTTTGGCACAATGCCAGTACTTACTTAGATTATTCTCAAAGTAATAATATTGTATAGGAGGTGATACAATGGGAAAAATAAAAGCTAAAGACTTAAGATTTTTAGATAGTGCTTTAATAAACTCACAAACTTACTTTGACTATATAGAAAGATTTAAAAAGATTTGTTTAAGTATGTTTGAATGGGTTAACTTACCAGAAAGTATGAACGCTAGATATTTAGAAGAGTGTTTATATTATAAAGGGCAAGCAGCACTTTTAAAAGATGAACTATACGGATTTATTAATACTCAATGTGCTAGTAATGGTTATTTAAACATATACGGTTTACCTACTTCTTTAAATTGTTATAGTTACCAATATAATAGTATAAGAAACTTATATACTGGATTAGAGGGTACAGAAGATAAAGATTGTGTACTTGTTATGAATAACTGGCAACGTGTACCAACAGCTAGCACTATTGAATTATTCTGTCAACGTTTAGCTGAAGCGGAGATGACAGCAGCCGTAAACATAAAGGCACAAAAGACACCTGTATTAATAGTAGTTGATGAAAATCAAAGACTAATGATGGAAAACTTATATTCTCAATATGATGGCAATCGCCCTTTTATCTTTGGCGATAAAAATCAAGTAGGAGATGGAGTTGTTAAGTCTATTTCAACAGGTGCGGAGTTTATAGCTGATAAAATAATGGAATATAAAAAGCAAATATGGAATGAGGCTTTACAGTTTTTAGGTATTAATACTTTACAAACTGAAAAGAAAGAAAGACTTATAACAGATGAAGCTTCAAGTAATAATGAACTTATTAACTTAAATCTTCAAAGTATGCTAGTACCACGCCAGGAAGCAGCAAAACAATTTAATAAACTTTTTGGCTTAGAGGGAACAGAAAAAGAAATAAGCGTACGTTTAAGAAGTGATTTATATAATATTATTAAAAATGAAGAAAGCGTTATAACTGATTTTAATAATAACAGTATTAATGATGAAATAGAGGAGGTAGAAGAAGATGTTAGATAAACAAACAACACTATATTTATATAGAGGTGCTACTTCCTCAATAGACTTTGATTTCACTAATTTTAATTTTAATGGTGGTAAATGTATATTTACTATTTCAAATATTTGTAAAGACACAAAACTCTTTCAATATGAATTTACAGAAAGTAAAGTATATACAATTATAATACCAGATGAATTCACAGCTACTTTAAAAGAAAATAAATATTTATATAATGTAATGTATATTCTAGGAAATGAAAGATACCCAGAGTGTGCTGATAGTGATGTTATTGTTCGTAAGGTAGTGAACGCTTATGAATAATGATATTATAATATCTAATCATACACCACAAGATATAACTATTACTCAAGATGAAAATCAATTAATATTTATAAATGGTGGTGGTGAAGTAATAGGAGTAACAGATGTTAAAGTTAACGGTAATAGTGTAGTAACAAATAATATTGCTTATGTAATAGTACCAACTAGAACAAGCGATTTAATTAATAATAGTGGTTATATTACAACTGAAACAGATCCAACAGTGCCATCTTATGTAAAAAATATAAGTATAGCTGATATAAATAAATGGAACAACAAACAAGATGCACTTGTAAGCGGTAGTAATATTAAAACTATTAATAATAATTCACTTTTAGGAAGTGGTAATCTAAATATAGAGGGTGCTTCTTATAGTGCTGGTAGTGGTATTGATATTACTAATAATATAATAAGTAATGAAATAACTAGTTATAATGATTTAACCGATTTACCAACAATACCAACTAAAACAAGTGATTTAATAAACGATAATAATTATGTAAGTGATAATGAACTTGCTGATGTTGCTTTTGATGGTAGTTATACTTCTTTAAGTAATACACCTGAAATACCTGACAGCACAAGCCAACTAGTAAACGATAGTAACTTTGTAACAAGTAATGAAGTAAGCACTGAAATACAAACAGCAATATCAACTAAACAAGATACTTTAGTAAGTGGTACTAATATTAAAACTGTAAATAACAACTCACTTTTAGGAAGTGGCGATTTACAAATAAGTGGTGCAAATTACGTTGCTGGTACTGGAATCAATATTACTGGTAATACAATAAACAATACTATAACAAGTTATAATGATTTAAGCAATTTACCCTCAATACCAAATATTAATACAATTAATTTTGGTGGTGGTATATGGTTTAATGTTGTGCTAGCTGGTGGTAGTGGCTGGAGATTAGTTATACCTATACAAAATCCAAACAATACTCAACCTACTATTAATTTATCAGCTAGTTACTTTGGTACTACTGGATGGAGTAGCTGTAATATAAGTGTAGCTGGTTATACTCAAACTTTTATAAGTTTACTTTTTGATAATATAACTAATATAACAGGTAGCGAAACAGTTTTACTTATCAGTATAGCTGGAACTATAACAACATAGGAGGTAAAGATGGCAAAATATACGATAGAACTAAGAAACATAATTAATAATTATTATAGTAGAGATGAAGTTAAAAGCTGGTTTACTAATTATTGTATTAATAATTATTTAACAGATGTAGAAGTAGAAACTATTTTAAAAGCTAATATATGGAGTAAAGAAAGATTAGCTGATAAAATAATCGATCATTATTACATGCGTGAAATAGGATACGAAACAATAGGACTTTTTAAACATTATACTAAAGTGTATATGCAAGAAATAATGGAAAGATATCTACCTTTAATATATAGTAACAGTATAGAATATAATCCTTTAATTAATGTAGATTATAAAGAAGAATTTACAAGAAATATAACAGGAAGCGGCGAAAGTGAAAGTACAAGCAATAACAGTGCTTCTGGTTTATCGGTAAATTCAGATACGCCTCAGGGAGAAATTACAAAAGCAAATATCCTTGCTGGCAATTATGCAAGTAATACTGGTGCTAGTGAAACTGAAAGCGAAATAACTGATTCATCATCTAATAGTAATACAACAGATGAAACTTACACTAAAAGTATTAAAGGTAACTCAGGTGTAAGTGCAACATCTCAAAAGATGATACAGCAATATAGAGAAAATATCATAGCTATAGATGAGCAAATAATAAAAGAATTAGATAAGTTGTTCATGGGATTATATTAATAAAGGAGTGTGATTATAATATGAATAATGAAATAAAAACTATAAGCCCTTTTAAAAACTTTTGTATAACTGTAGGTAACTTACCTACATCCTACTTAGAAAGTATGAGTTATTATGAGATGTTATGCTGGTTATGTAAATACTTAGAAAATACAATAAATCCAGCTATTAATAACAACGCTGAAGCTTTAAAGGAACTTCAAGAATATGTAACAAACTACTTTGAGAATCTAGATGTTCAAACAGAAATAAATAATAAACTAGATGAAATGGCTGACGATGGAACACTTGCTGAAATTATTAATGTAGAAATGATAGGAAGTTTACAAAATCTTACAACAACAGATAAAACTAATATAGTAAGTGCTGTTAATGAAACAAACTATAAAATCAATAAATTAAATCTAGTAACATTTTCAAATTACGATGTAAGTGATTTTCAAATAACTAATGCTACTTTAACATATGGTGGATTAAGTACAGCTGAAAATAGTACTCACGATGTATGTAAAGTTTATGGTATAATAAGAACTGATACAAGTGAAAGTGCTAATTTAATGGTAACAATAAGATTTCAAACTACTTTACGCCCAGAAACAGATATAAATATTAATGGTAGTGTTTTAATGTTCTTATATACAAGTGGTACATTAAGTACAGTAACACAAACACATATGAAAATTAAAACAGATGGTGTAATAGAAATAGCTTTTGAGCCAAATGAGATAGTAACAGGTGTTGATTTATACTTCCCACCTTGCTTATATTTCTTAAAAGATTTTGGTGATTAAAATCCAAAAGAAGCAGCAATAAAAGGCTGCTTTTTATTTGCGTTTTAATGGTGTTTTAAGCGTGTTTTAAGCGTGTTTTAAGCGTGTTTGTATGTAAGTAATATAAAGTGTTTATATGGTGTTTAGTATGTTATATGAGTT
>JAEEGL013792150.1_pt1 | contig 15878 bp, 21 predicted proteins | sample 9134231 | NCBI WGS metagenome assembly JAEEGL01 (sample SAMN16246548, study PRJNA631951) | gut metagenome | biome: gut microbiome; feature: rumen; material: fiber-attached | host: Bos | place: Iran: Karaj | collected 2018-10
CGGCGTCAGCGTGGGCATCCACGAACACGGCCGTTGCGTGGAGGTGAACCGCGCCCTCTGCGGACTCGGTGCCTTCTCCCCCACCCGCTGCGGCAGCATCAACGCCAGCAAGCTCATCGAGGTGGCCACGAGCGGCAAATACACCGAAGCACAGCTGAAGAAGATGGTCACCGCCGAAGGTGGCTTCGTGGCCTATCTGGGCACCAACGACGCCTACGAAGTGGAGAAGAAAGCCCTCGCCGGCGACGCCAAATGCCAGTTGCTGGTCGAAGCCTTCACCTATCAGGTGTCTATGGAAATCAGCCGCTTGGCTGCTGTGGTCAAGGGCAAAGTCGACGCCATCATCCTCACCGGCGGCATCGCCTACAGCAAGCCTTGGATGGCTATGATCGAAGAGCGCGTGGGTTGGATTGCCCCCGTCAAGATATTCAAAGGTGAAAACGAGATGCTCGCCCTCGCCATCTGTGGCAAGGAAGTGCTCGACGGTGTGCAGGTGAAAGAATATAAATAAAAGATACAGATGAAAAAGATTATATTGGCAGCCGCCGTATTTTCCGTTTTCAGCTTCCAGCTTTCTGTCTGCCAAGCCCAGGAGGTCAAAATCAAGAAGGGCAAGGTCACGATGTCGGAAGAATACTACAATTCGCTCAAAGCCAGCGCCGAAGCCAACAACCGTGCCCAAGCCCGCATCATGGAGCTGGAGCAGACGATCAAGAGTATGTCGGCTCCCGTCATGCGCAACTTCAACGACTCGGCTTCCTACGCCATCGGCCGCGATATCTACACCAACTGGAGCAGCCAGCGTCTGGGCATCAACGGCGAGATGGCCGCCCAAGGCATGAAGGACAGCCACAAAGGCTACAGCCAGTTGTCCGACCAGCAAGCCGGCCCTCTGTTGCAACGCTTCCAGCGCGAGTTTGAGCAGCGCCAGCGCGCCGGTGTGCAAGACAACATCGAAGCCGGTGCCAAGTACCTCAAGGAAATCAGCAACAACAAGTCGGTCTACACCACGCCCAGCGGCTTGAAATACCGCATGATAAAAGAAGGCAACGGCAAGAAGCCCAAGGTGACCGACCGCGTCAAGGTGCACTACACCGGCACCCTGATCGACGGCACCAAGTTCGACAGCAGTGTCGACCGCGGCGAACCTATCATCTTTCGCCTCAACGAGGTCATCCCTGGTTGGACTGAAGGCCTGCAGCTGATGGACGAAGGCTCGAAGTACATGCTCTACATCCCCTACAACCTTGGCTATGGCGAGCAGCCCGCCGGTTCGATACCTGCCGGTTCGACCCTCATCTTCGAAGTGGAGCTGCTGGAAATCAATCCCAAATGAGCAACACCTACGGCGATAAGTTCCGTTTAACCACCTACGGCGAGTCCCATGGACCCGCCGTAGGTGCTGTTATCGACGGTTGCCCAGCCGGCGTTGCCATCGACATGGCGGCCATCGACGCAGCCTTGGCGCGACGGCGCGACGGTGCCCCTCGCCACGAAGAAGACGCCATTGAGTGGCTTTCGGGCATCAAAGACGGCATCACCCTCGGCACTCCCCTGGCCTTCCTCATTCGCAACAAAGACGCTCGTCCCGAGGACTATGAGCAACTCGAGCACCTTTTCCGTCCGGGTCACGCCGACTACACCTATTACGTCAAATACGGCCTCCGCGACCACCGCGGCGGAGGGCGCGCCTCGGCTCGCGAAACGGTGGTTCGGGTCGTGGCGGGTTGCATAGCTCGTCAGCTGATGCCCGAAATTTGCATCATTGCCGAGATGGAACAAAGCGACACCGTGCCCCCCGACGACACCCGCGGCGGCGTGGTTCGTTGCCGCGTCACCGGCCTTCCGGCCGGCGTCGGCGAACCCCTCTTCGGCAAGCTCAACGCAGCGCTGGCCGCTGCCATGATGAGCATACCCTCGGCCATCGGCTTCGAGATGGGTGTCGGCTTCGCTGCCGCACAAATGACTGGAAGCCAGTATATCGATCGCTGGAACAATGTGTCATTCCCCCACCCCTCAACCCCTCCTCGGGGAGGGGACGGAGAGGGGTTGCTTTTGTCGACCGAGTGCGGAGACCTGACTCTCACCAACCACTGTGGCGGCATTCAGGGAGGCATCAGCAACGGTATGCCTGTCGAGTTCCGAGTGGTCTTCCACCCTGTGGTTTCGCTGCCCAATCCGGTGGAATGCCTCCACGAAGACGGCCACCTCGAGACCGTCAACATCAGCGGCCGCCACGACCGTCAAGCCGTGCGGCGTGCTCCTGTCATCGTCGAATCCATGACAGCCCTCTGCCTAATCAATTATTTGTTATGAAGAAGCTCATTCCCCTCCTGACACTTGCCCTCCTTGTAGCAGGGTGCCAACACAATTCTTTCACCATCAGCGGCACCCTCGAAGGTGGCGCCGGTCACACCCTCTGGCTTGAAGAAATAGCACCAGACGGTCCTATATTTATCGACTCTATTCCAATGAATAGCAAAGGTTACTTCAAGTACAGCTATAAGATGCCTTACCGCTCGCTTTATCGACTTCACACCTCCGAGAGCAACTATATCGTCACCCTGCCCGACTATGGCGAGCATATCAAAATAGGTGGTCGATGGGATAACCTGTCGATGAGCTACACCGTCGAGGGATCGTCCGAGAGCGGCCTTTTGTGGCTGCTGCAGCAATACACCAACGACGGTGCCGAAGTGCTCAAACAACTGATAGACACCACCGAACATTACGCACAACTACTCTTCGACGAACAGATTACCCAACAACAGGTGCTCGACAAAAAGGATGAAACCGATAGCATCTACCGCATCACATTCCAAGAGCAGCAAGACTTTGTGTGCGACTTCCTCGAAGAAAACAAAGGCTCACTCAGTACTTTAATTGCACTTCATAAAACATTTAATAATAGATTATTAATTGATACAAGAGACCCAGGTAGTATCGAATGGTACGACCTCGTACTCGAAGGTTTGCAGGAGCGCTACCCCGACAATCCCCACACGCTCCATTTCAAGCTCACCACCGAGCACCTGCGATCAGCGCTCTCCAGACAGTAAAAAAAACAGCCCCCCGATGTCACCTTTCGGGGGGCTGTTGCGTTTAATAGGGTGAATAAACCTTTAAACAACAAACATCATGGAAGACATTATTTACCCTTTAAAGGGTTTGCTAGAAAGCCTCGGCTGGCTGACTGCGGCGGTACTGATAGCATGGTTCTGGTTCCGCCACAAGAAACATCAGGAAAACCAACGTACCGATCTTATGATGAAGGCACTGGAGAAGAGCGACAACCCCGACGAGGTGCTGCGCAACATGCAGAAACCGCAAAAGAGTTTGCGTGAGCGACTGGTAGCGCGTGCCGGCTGGGGCTGGGGCCTGACCATCGCCGGTGCTATACTGGTGTTGACCTCTTTTGTGTACGGTGCACTCATAGTAGGTTCTTCCGTGTCAGACTGGGAGATTGTGCTTGAAGAATTAGGCCCCCTTCCATTCCTTGGCGCCGTGCTACTCGGCATCGGACTGGGGTTCCTCCTCTCCTACCACGCCGGTAAGAAGATGCTCAAAGACAACGATTAGTACTTCAGGGCCACAATGACACAGGAACGGTTTACCGAACTGGTCAGAGAGGAGCAGGAGGTGTTGCGACGCTTCCTGCTGGCCCTGTGCGGCGGCTGTCGCGAAGAAGCCGAGGACCTGGCGCAGGAGACCCTCATCAAGGCGTGGCTGGCCTCGGAACAATACGTGGAGCGATACCGATTCAGCACATGGCTCTGCAAGATTGCCTACCGCACCTATATAGACTACCTTCGGCGCAACCTCAACACCCCCTTGCCCCTCGACGACAATATTGTATTGCCCGCATCTGAACGAACAGATGGCGCCTTCCAGTACGAACACCTATATCGAGCCATTGCCCGGCTACCCCTTAAAGAACGAATGGCCGTGCTGTTGTTCTACATTGAAGGGCAAAGCATACGCGAGATTGCAACAGCCACGGGAAGCAGCACACTCAGTGTGAAGAAGCAACTGGAACGAGGCAGGAAAAACCTACGTAAACTATTGACGATATGAAAGATGACCTAAAGACAGTATTCGACAACTACCGACCCGTAATGGGTGACAACGACGAATATATACAACAGCTGGAGGCGAAGATGAAGGCGCTTGCGGCGGTAAAGCGCTATGCCGACGAGCAACGGCGCCTCTATCGACGACGACTGATTATCGCCCTGACGGTTGGCGTTGTGCTCGGTGTCGGCATGACAGTCTATATGTTGCTGCACCCCTTCGCTGTAACAGAGAACCCCACACGGCTCAACTGGCTTGTAGAACACTGCCGTCCAATGGTAACAGTAATTCTTCTCGTGTCAGTCAGCATCGGCGCCGCCGTGCTCTTCACCCCTCAGCGGCCTGCGGAGAGCAGCTTCTCGCGGAGCACGCCGTGATAGAGCTGGTCGTGGCAGGTGCCACAAGCGGTGTAACCTAAAGCGGTGTAGTATTTTTCCAAAGAGAGGTTGCCCACGGCGGAATCAAGCCGCAGCAAAGGTATATGATGCTCTATGGCGTATTGTTCGACATAGAGCATCATTTGTTTACCCACGCCTTTGCAGGCAGGGTCAGTCACCAAGTGGTGCAGGTAGTAGGCTTCGCCGGCAAGACTGCCTGTGTAGTGGCCGTCGCGGGTCCAACGCACATCCTCGGTGTAGAGCGCAATGGCCACCACTACCCTGCCCTCCAGCTCTCCCACCAGGAAGTAGCCGATATTCTTCTCCCAATAGGAACGAGGATAGCGCCCGAAGTAGTCGGTCTCGTTCCACTGATGCAGCCCCACGAGATTCATCCAGTTGATTCGTTGCTGGACGAGCGTCATGATGGCGTCAACATCCTGCAATCTCGCCTTTCTGAAGGTCATAAAGCTTAAGCGAATGGTCAGTAGGATTGAAGACGGCGTAGTTGCGGTTGAGAAGCCAATCGCCTGTATTTACATAGGTAGCGTCGCCCAACGGCATCACCAACGGGGTGTGGCGGTGACCGAAGACACAGTAGTCGAAGTGCTCTTGTTGCAGACGTTCCTTGCAGTAGCGCACAATTCCCTCGCGGTCGTCGCCCAGATAGTGCAACGTATCTTGCCTGGCATGTTTCTCCTTGTTGCTGTCGCTCCAGCGGAGTGCAACGGGGAAAGTCCACGATGGCGGCAGCAGCGCAAAGAGGCGTTGGTTGAGGCGCGAACGGAAGATGCGTCGCAGGAGGTCGTAGTTCTTGTCGAGGTGCCCCTGCCCGTCGCCGTGACCGATGAGGAATCGACTTCCGTCCATCTCCATCACCTCGGGGTCATTGTGCATCACGGCGCCCATCTCCTCCTCCAGATAGTCGAAGAGCCACATATCGTGGTTGCCGATGAAGAAGTGGAGCTCCACCCCACTGTCGGCCAGCTCGGCTAACTTGCCCAGCAGGCGCGTATGTCCACGCGGCACAGTGTAGCGATAGGTGAACCAAAAGTCGAACATGTCGCCCAGCAGGAACAGTCGTCGACAATCGGGCTTGATGCCATCGAGGAAGCGGCAGAGCTCACGCTCGCGCTGGAGCGAGTCGCTGCCACTTCCCAGATGGGCGTCACTGATAAAATAGGTTAGCGAAGCCATGTGCGCGGATTTTGCGAGGTGGTACCCTTCCAGAGCTGGAAGCTAAACTCGGCGGTGCCGTCGGAGTTGGTGTAGACGGTACCCAGATTCTGCTTGGTGTTGACCTTGGCGCCTTCGCGCACGGTAACCGAGCCGAGGTTGGCATAGACGGTCATATACTCGCCGTGACGGACGATGATGCCCTGGGTACCGGCGGGAGTGGTGAAGACACGGCTCACGGTGCCACCGAAGACAGCCTGCACCGAGGTGCCGCTCTTGCATTGCAGGTCGATGCCATTATTCATGTTCTGGCCACCCGAAGCGTGGGTGTACTTGCCATATTCGCGCAGCACCTTGGTGTAGAAGACGGGCCACGGCAAGCGCCCCTTGTTGGAAGCGAAGTCGGCCGAAAGGGCCACTTCGGCCGATGAAGCCGAGGCATTGTTAGGCTTGCCGGCACCAGCGCCGGCGGCACTCTTCTGCTTGGCGGCCTTGGCTATCTCCTCGTTGATAATCTTCTGAATCTGCTGCTGCAACTGCTTGCGCTGCTGCTCCTTGCGATTAATCTGCTGCTGCAGGTCTTTCTCCTGCTGACGGCTCTGCTTGAGGCTCTTCTGACGTTCGCGCTGCTCTTTGGCAAGGGCGTCGTGCTGACGTTTCTCCTGGGCAAGCAGCGAAGTGGTTTCCTGTTGCTGGCGCGCCAACTGCACGCCGGCTTCGTTCAGCTCGTCTTCCTTCTGACGGATGAAAGCGGCTTGACGCCGGCGGTAGCGCGAATAGTCGCGGAAGTAGCGGGTGCGGAGGTAGGCGTAGTTATACGACTTGGTGTCGAGCAACAGCACCAGACGGTCGAGGTTGCCGCGGTCGCCGTAGAGTACACGCACCACGCGGGCATACTCGTCCTTGAGCGAGTCGATCTGCGTGCGCATCATACGGATGCTGTCCTGCGTCTGCTCCATCTGCACGTTCAGCACGTTGAGCTGTCCGCCGATGTTGTTGATCAGCTTGGTGCGCTGCTTGATCTTCTGCTCGAGCAGCTGCAACTGCTTCTGTCCGGTCTTGCTGTTCTTCTTGGCCTTGGCCAGGTCGGAGTTGAGCTTCTTGATTTCCTGCTCCACCCGTGCCTTGTCCTTCTCCAGCTGAGCCTTCGACTGTCCGTAGGCAGAGTGGAAAGAGGAAAGAGGAAAGTGGAAAGCGATGCTGACGCAAATCAGCACCACGACTTTCCACTTTCCGCTTTCAACTTTCAACTTACCAATTGAGGATGCGCTTGAAGTCATACTCCTCGGGGTTGGGCAGGTATTTGCGAGCGGCCTCGTAGTCGGAGGGAGTGATGTAGTCCATGATGTCGTTTACATAGGACTGCACCTTGTTCGAGTCGACGTTGACCAGACGCGGCGGTATCTTGCCCGTGGCGGGGTCTTGGAGGTCTTTCAGGTAGAGCGGCGTCACTGTGCCTTGATGGTCGACATACACCATGCAACCCGTGCAACCTTGGTTGAAGAGCGTGTGCACGCCCATACCCATCAGCGAGCAGTAGGTCAAATCGAAAGCAATAGGCGTGTGGCAGCGAATCTCGTAGCCGATTTCGACGGGACGGCTCTTCACCTTCAGGCCAAGTTCCTTCACCTTTCGCTCGAGCAGGTCGTTGAAGATGTGAGCCTTGCTGACCTTGCCCAGCTCGGGGTGACCGTGTTCATCATAGCTGAAGTGGATGCCGGAGTTCTTGATTTCATCGTCGCTCAGCGAGTGGAACACACCCTCCGAAATCATGGCGGCGCCGTAGTTGATGCCCATCAGCTTGCGCTTGACGATGCAGCTGACCACCATGTTGATAATCTTGTCGACGGTAATCTCGCTCTTGTTGAAGAACTCGGGGATGATGACCATCGGGTAGTGGCAAGCGCCGGCGATGCCGAGGGCCAGGTGGCCGGCCGAACGGCCCATGGCCGAAACCACAAACCAATTCTCGCTGGTGCGGGCATCCTCCATGACGGCGGTGGCCAACACACAGCCCTGCGCCTTGGCGCTGTTATAGCCGAAGGTGGGGCTCGAGTTGGGCAGCGGCAGGTCGTTGTCGATGGTCTTGGGAACGTGGATATTGGCTATCGGGTAGTGCTTGTCGGCCAGGAACTTGGCAATGCGGTTGGCGGTCGAAGCGGTGTCGTCACCACCCACGGTGACCAGCAACTTGATTTCGTTGTCGGTGAAGAGTTTGAGGTTGAAGCGCTGCTCGAAGTCCTCGGGTGTGGGTTTGAAGCGGCTCATCTTGAGGATGGAACCACCTTTGTTGAAAATCTCGTCGGCCGTCAGGAAGTCGAGGTCCTGCATACGGGGCTTGTCGGTAAACAGGGCGCTGTAGCCGCCATGCAGACCGATGACGCGATAGCCGTCGCGGAGAAAGGTTTTGGCCACCGAGGCCACCACAGTGTTCATTCCAGGGGCGGGACCGCCGCCGGTGAGGATAGCAATGCTTTTCATAACCAATGTATATAAAAGTTAAATTATACTATTTTAACGGTTGTAACGACATTCTTCCCCAATTATTGTATCGGTTGTAAAAAATAACGTCTTCAGCCTCTCCTATTGCCACGACGCCGCCGAACCCCTCGCGATGCCACAACGCACTGCACACTTCGAAAAACAGCGCCACAAAGGCCTATTCTTCAATCATTTGAAAATACTTCATCTGCATTTCTTCAATAATAATTGAGGAAATATTGAAGAAATATTGAAGAAATGCCGAAGAAAAGACGGCGTTGAGAGCCACCGCCCGCCTCGCTGCAATCAGAGAAACAGCAGACCAGCCAGACCCGACGCCACGATGAGCACCAGCGGGCTGACTCGCCGACGGAGGGTCAGCACAAGCACGACGGCAAAGATGGCGATGGATATTGGGAGCCGAAGCCCTTGGTCGAAGGTGCCGAAGTTGTCGGGGGTGAGCAGGCTGAGGGCGGCAGCGGCCACCAGTCCGATGGCCACCATACGCAAGGTGCGCAAAAGAACCACCACACGCGGATGCTCTTGATGGTGCAGAAGCCACCCTCCCACCGTGAGCACCAAACTGACGGGTATCGCCACCACCGCCAACGAAGCCAGCAAGGCCCCCATGACGGCCGCCCACTGGGGGTAGCCAGCGGCTGCCACGGCCGCATAGCCGGCATAGGTGGCCGTGTTGATACCCACCGGACCCGGCGTCATCTGGCTCACGGCCAGCAGGTCGGTGAACTCGGCGGCCGTAAGCCATGCATGCCGCACCACGACAACATCCTGTATCAGCGCCACCATCGCGTAGCCGCCACCGAAGGTGAAGGCCCCGATATAGAGGAACGTGTAGAAGAGCTGGAAGAAAATCATGGCTGCTTGTCGGTTGTCAGTGTTTGGTTGTCAATCGGGAATAAAGCAACCCCAGGAGGGCCGCCGCGAGAACCACCAGCACGGGGTTGAGGCCGAGAAGCCACACCGCGAGGGCACACGCCACAGGTATCCATACCGTGGACCATGTGAGACGTGCCGAGCGGGCCATGGTGAACACCGGCGCCACCACCAGCGCAGCCACGGCAGGACGCAATCCGAGGAAGATACGTCCCACCACGGGATTCTCCCTGAAGGTGCGGAAAAACATGGCCAATAGAAGGATGAACACGATGGGCATCATGACATTGCCCGCCACGGCGGCGGCGGCACCCCACCCCCGGCGCAGCCGATGGCCCGTCAAGGCGGCTAGGTTGACGGCAAACACGCCAGGCATGGCCTGCGTCAGCGCCACGGCATCCTGAAACTCGTCCTCACTCATCCAATGGTGACGGTCGACCAGTTCGCGCTGCATCAAAGGAAGCATGGCATAGCCTCCACCGATGGTGAAGGTGCCCACTTTGAAAAAACTCCAAAAGATGTCACAATATTTTACCACGACATGCGTTAATGATGAATTAATAACTGACAACAAATTATATTATTGTATCGATGAACAACCTTTTTTTCATCATCTTTATGGTGTTCGTGTTGGTGATGCTGGCACTGGACCTCTTCGTATTCAATAAGAAAGACCACGTGGTGAGCGTCAAGGAAGCCGCGCGCCAGACCCTGATGTGGGTGTTGCTGGCCATGGGCTTCGCGGCGCTGCTCTACTTCCACGCCGAGTGGGTGCACGGCCGCTCGGTGAGCGATTTTGCTTCGCTGGCCGAGCTCAACGCCTACCGTCACGAGACAGCCATGCAGTTTCTCTCGGGCTACTTCCTCGAAGAGAGCCTTTCAATCGACAACATCTTCGTGATGATCATGATTTTCGTGAGCTTCGGTATCAAGAAAGAATACTACCATCGCGTCCTCTTCTGGGGTATCTTCGGCGCCATCGTGCTGAGGTTCATCTTCATCTTCGCCCTCGGCGCCCTGGTGACCCGCTTCTCGTGGTTGCTGGCTGTGTTTGGCGTCATACTCATCTATAGCGGCATCAAGATGTTCCGTCCGCAGAGCGACGAGCCCATCGACACCGCCAACCACCCCGTGGTCAAGTTCGCCTCAAAACACTTCCCCGTCACCAAAGAGAGCTTCGGACACGACTTCTTCCACAAGGACAACACCGGCAAGATGCTGATGACACCGCTTTTCCTGGTGCTACTGGTCATCGAGTTCAGCGACATCATCTTCGCCGTCGACTCCATTCCCGCCGTCTTCTCCGTCACCACCGACCCTGTGATTGTCTACACCTCCAACATCTTCGCCATCATGGGCCTGCGAAGCCTCTTCTTCCTGCTGAGCAACATCGCCGACCGTTTCTGGCTGCTCCACTACGGTTTGGGGGTCCTGCTTTGCTTCATCGGCCTCAAGATGATTGGCGGCGAGTTCCTGCACTGGCACATCGACACCGTCGTGTCGCTGCTCATCATCCTGGGTATCCTGACAGTCAGCGTAGTATTCTCCATGATGATTAAGAAACCTGCCACGAAATGAACCGACTGATATTCGCCACAAACAATAAACACAAAGTCGAAGAGGTGCGCCGTGCGCTGAACGGGAGCGTGGAGATTGTCACCCTCGCCGAAGCCGGTTTGCACGGCGAGATACCCGAAACCGCCGACACCCTGCAGGGCAATGCCTTGCAGAAAGCGCAGTGGGTGCGCGAGCGGATTAAGGACGCTGGCGTCTTCGCCGACGACACCGGTCTCGAGGTCGAAGCCCTCGGGGGCGCCCCGGGCGTCTACTCGGCCCGTTATGCCGGCGAACACTGCTCGTTCGACGACAACATCGACAAGTTACTCGCCGCCCTCGAGGGAAATGAGAACCGCCGCGCATGCTTCCGCACGGTCATCTGCCTTATCGAAGAGGGCGAACCGCGCTACTTCGAAGGACGTGTCGACGGACAGATTCTCACCGAACGCCACAGCAACGGCGAAGGGTTCGGCTACGACCCCGTCTTCATGCCCGACCGCTTTGCCGTGAGCTTTGCCGAGATGCCACTCGAGGTGAAGAACACCATCAGCCATCGGGGCTTGGCGGTGCAGAAGTTGGTCCAATACCTCAACACCCGCAGTGCATGAAGCAAGTCTATCCTCACTCCATCCAGAGCGGCATGTCGCAAAGCGGTAGCTGCATCCTGATGCTCCACGAGCCTATGGGGGGTCGGCAGGTGCCCATCATCATCGGCAGCAAGGAAGCCCAGAGCATCCTGCTGGCCCTCAAACCCGAGGAGATGGGCAAGATACGCCGTCCGATGACCCACCAGCTGATGGTGCAGGTGATGGAGGCTTATGGACTCAACCTGAAGCAGGTGACTATCGACCGAGTGCTCGAAGGGGTATTCTTCTCAACCCTGCATCTCACCGACGGATTCAACGACAAGCTTATCGACAGCCGCACCACCGATGCCGTCACCCTGGCATTGCTCACCAAAGCCCCTATCTATATGGAAGAGCAGGTGCTGGAAGAGGCCGGTGTGCGTAGCCCCGATGCCACGGAAAGCACTCCGCAACAGGGCATGAGTCGCGAGGCGTTGGAAGAGGAATTGCACCGCTGCGAAGAAAACGAAGACTACGAGCGCGCCGCCGAGATACAAGCCCTGCTTGACAACATAAAACAATAATCACCGGGTATGCAACGCTTCCGACCATACGTACTCCCCGCCGCCATCCTCCTGGGCTTGCTGCTACACCGCTACTGTGCACAGTTCTCATTCCTGGTGCCCTACATTATATTTACCATCCTCCTGCTTACCTTTACCGCCGTCGACCTGCGGCGGCTGAGAATACGCATGCTCGACGTGTGGCTGATGGTATTCCAGCTGGTGGTCAGCATCGGCTGCTACCTGCTGATACGCCTCTTCGGAGGCAACAACACCGTCGCCGAAGGCGTGCTCATTGGTGTGCTCTGTCCGGTAGCGTCGTCGGTGGCAGTCATCTCATGTCTGCTCGGAGCCAACCGCGAGACGGTGACCACCTATACCATCGTAGGCAACCTGATGGTGGCCCTCGTGGCTCCCATCGTCTTCTCGCTCCTGGGACATCATCCCGAGCTAAGCCTTTGGCGCAGCTTCCTGATGATGTTTGGCAAGATTGGCTCCACCTTGGCCCTACCCTTCTTCATCGCCCTTGCATTGCAGCGTTGGTGGCCCAAAGTCAACACTTTCATTGCACGACTGAACATCCTGGGCTTCTATTTCTGGGCGATGGCATTGCTGCTCACCCTGGGACAAACCATCGACTTCATCTTCCGCCACGGACAAGGCAACTGGGGCAACATCGCATGGCTGGCAGGACTCTCGCTACTGTTCTGCATCATCCAGTTCTCCACCGGACGCCTTATCGGACGCCGCTACGGCAACCGTATTGGTGGAGGACAGCTTCTGGGACAGAAAAACACCGGCTTCGGCATCTGGATGGCCAACACATTCCTCTCGCCTCTGTCGTCGGTATTCCTGGCATTCTACAGCGTCTACCAAAATATCTTCAACGCCTATCAGATGGCCCGTACTAAAAAGGACAAAAATGATTAAAGCTGCATTCTTCGACATAGATGGCACCCTGCTGAGCTTCCAAACCCATCGCGTTTCGGAAGGCACCATTCGAGCCTTCGACACACTCCATCGCCACGGGGTACGTACATTCATCTCCAGTGGACGCCCCATGGTACTCATCCCCCCGATGCCAGTCACCTTCGAAGGGCATATCACCATGAATGGAGGGTTGGTGTTCACTCCCGAAAAAGTGCTGCTTTCCAATCCCATACCTGCCAGCGACCTCGACGCATGGCTCGACTTCGCCAAGCAGTGGAACCTCTGCACCATGATATTTACGGCCGACGGGATGATGCTTGCCCAACCTAACGAGGTGGGTATGAAGCTACGCGACCAGCTGGAATTCACCATGCCGCCGGTAGTCAATATCGAGGAGATGCGCCACCACGAGGCATTCCAGATTATAGCCCTTATGCCTGCCGAGCTCGACAAGCAGGTGGAAGCCATCCTCCCCCACTGCCGCCTGCCACGCTGGCACCCCGCCTTCACCGACATCGTGGCAGCCGGCAACAGCAAAGCCCGCGGCATGGAGGCCCTGTGCCGCCACTTCGGCATCAGTCAGGAAGAGACCCTTGCTTTCGGCGACGGCGGCAACGACATCGAAATGCTGCAGTGGGCCGGTATAGGAGTGGCCATGGGCAACGCCGAACAGACGGTGAAAGAGCATGCCGACCTCGTCACCACCGACGTCGACCACGAAGGCATTGAACAGGCAGTAAACAAACTTTTCGCATGAACGACATTAAAAAAGATCTCGAAGAGGCCCGCCGCCTGCTGGCCAGCTACCAGGACCTCGCCGTCGACCAAGAGGACGACGACGCCTTTGTGGCCCGCGGCAACGGCTTCTGCGACCGCAAATACAGCGACGATTTCATCCAGATGCGCATCGCACAGCTTACCGCCCGTGTGGCCGATCTGGAAAAACGAAACAACCAATAAGACATGAAACAAAGAGAAAACTTCGGCTCCAAGTTGGGCATCATCATGGCCACCGCCGGTTCGGCCCTCGGCCTGGGTAATATCTACCGCTTCCCCTGCGAAGCCGGCGCCAACGGTGGCGGAGCATTCCTTATCGTCTATCTCGTCATCGCCCTGCTTATCGGCACTCCGTTGATGGTGAGCGAATTCGTCATTGGCCGCCGCGCCAAGAGCAGCCCCATCGGCGCCTTTCGTTTCCTCAGTGGCAAACGCAGCGCCTGGCCTGTAGTAGGCTTTCTCGGCGTGGGTTGCGCTTTCCTTATCCTCGCCTTCTACACCACAGTGGCTGGATGGACCCTCGGCTACCTAGGCAAGAGCATCGCAGGCCACTTCAGCGGACAAGACCTGCCTCAGATACAGCAGCAATTCGCCTCTTTCACCAACCACCCCTGGTGGCCGCTGGTGTGTCAGATAGCTTTCCTCGCACTCACCGCTTTTGTTGTCGCCCGCGGCGTTGCCAAAGGCATCGAGCGCTGGTCGAAAATACTTATGCCCCTGCTGCTGGTTATCATGGTGGTGCTATGTGTCAACTCACTCACTCTTAGTGGTTCTTCCGAAGGTCTGCGCTTCTTCTTCCGCCCCGACTTCAGTAAGATAACCGGCCAAGTGCTCATTTCGGCCCTCGGCCAAAGTTTCTTCTCGCTATCCATCGGCATGGGGGCACTCATCACCTACGGCTCCTATATTGCGAAGAGCGACAATATGACGTCGACCGCCGTCAGCGTGGTGCTGGCCGACACCCTCGTAGCAGTCCTCGCCGGCATCATCATCTTCCCTGCAGCTTTCACATTCGGAATTCATCCTGAAGCCGGTGCTTCGCTGGCTTTCACCACCCTTCCGATGGTATTCCAACAGATGCCCGGAGGTTATTTCTTCTGCCTTATATTCTTCCTCCTTCTGGTCATCGCCACCCTCACCTCGACCATCTCGCTGCTCGAAGTCATCGTGGCAGCCGTCACCGAAGAGACACGCCTCTCACGCACCCAAGCCGCCATCATCGGGGCCGTAGGCACTGCTGTCATAGGCATTCTGGCCACCCTCAGCTTCCGCTCCGGAAGCCCCTTGAATATCGCCGGACGCACCTTCTTCGACCTTCTCGACCACATCACGGCATCCTACTTCATGCCCATCGGTGGCCTGTTGATTGTGCTCTTCGTGGGGTGGCGGATGAAACGTGCCGACGTGCTCGACGAACTGACCAACAGTGGAACACTCGGTCGCGGAATCCGCACCGCCATTTACTACCTCATCCGCTACCTCTGCCCCATCGCAATCATTGTGATTTTCATCAGCCAGCTGCTCAAATAGCCAGCTGACACTTGATTATATTGTCGCCATGCCTGAAGCAGGTTTGGCGTATAACTGGTTTACTCTGGTTTGCAAATCTGCATTTGGTGATGATGCCTACGTTGTAGGCAGAGATTTCTGTGTCACACAGATAGAAACCTACCCTCACTATTTTTGGTGAGATTTTTTTGTAAAAATCCTTGTAATTCATTTTTATTTCGTATATTTGTTCCCGTCATACTCAGACGTATGTCTGTGTATGCTATTGATAATTAGTTAATTAAAATATAATATTAATCCTAAAAAAGTCACATCTATGACGAAAGTAAAATCTTTAGCTGACCTGAAAGCCATGCGCGAGAAGCTTCAGTCGAACCTCGACATTCGTGAGAAGGCCGAGAATCCCGAGAGTCTGGTGCAGATTAAGGTCGCAATGGCCACTTGCGGTATCGCCGCCGGTGCCAAGCAGGTTATGGAACACATGATGGCGAAGGCTGATGAGCTTCATATCCCCGCCGTCTTCACGCAAACCGGCTGCATGGGCTACTGCCACGCCGAACCCACCCTAGAGGTGCGCGTCCCCGGTAAGGACCCCATCGTCTTCGGTCACGTCGACAACAACCGCGCCGATGAAATCCTCACCAAGTACGTCCAGAACGGCGAACTCGTCGAGGGCATCATCCCCGTCAACTACGAAACCATTGACAAATAAGACTTAGAAAATTATGGCAAAATACAAAATGCATATTCTGATCTGCGGCGGTACCGGATGCAAATCCAGCAACAGCCTCCAGATCATCGACAATTTCCACAAGATTCTCGAAGAGAAGGGTCTGAAGGACGAAGTTCAGGTCATCAAGACCGGCTGCTTCGGCTTCTGCGAGAAAGGCCCCATCGTGACGATCATGCCCGACAACACTTTCTACACCCAGGTGAAGCCTGAGGATGTCGAGCGCATCGTCAACGAGCACATCATC
>JAEEGL014762557.1_pt1 | contig 15878 bp, 13 predicted proteins | sample 9134231 | NCBI WGS metagenome assembly JAEEGL01 (sample SAMN16246548, study PRJNA631951) | gut metagenome | biome: gut microbiome; feature: rumen; material: fiber-attached | host: Bos | place: Iran: Karaj | collected 2018-10
CACCTATCGTTTTGAAGATGGATGGAAAGCCATGAAGGCTCAAAAAGCCGACCTTGTCGATGAACATTTCTATAGAAATGAAGAGTGGTTCCTCACCCACGGGCTGCGTTATGACAGCTACGACCGCAAGGGTCCAAAGGTCTTTGCTGGAGAGTATGCCTGCCATGGAGACGGAAAGAAATGGAATCATTACGAAGCCGCCATTCTTGAGGCAGCCTTCATGACAGGCTTCGAGCGCAATGCCGATGTTGTTCATATGACAACGCCTGCACCCCTCTTTGCCCATGTCGATGGCTGGCAGTGGCGCCCCGATCAGATTTGGTACGACCAGACTGACATGTTCCGCACCGTCAGCTATTACGTTCAACAGATGTATGCCACTAATGCTGGCACCCATGTGTTGCCGCTGACCATGAGTAAGAAACCTGTGGCAAATCAGGAAGGTCAGAACGGACTCTTTGCAAGTGCCGCCTTCGACCAAAACACAAACGAGGTCATTATCAAGATTGCCAACACCTCGAAAAAACAGCAGGCCGTCTCTTTTAACCTCACAGGCATGAAGGGAGCGCGCACTGCAAAGACACTGACTCTCTTCCACAATGGCATGGATGATGAAAACTCTATCAGCAAGCCAGAACTGATTATCCCACAAAATGGGACTATTCAGGTGGATGAAGGCAAGGGAGCATCACTTCTGCTTGATGACATGCCCCCCATGTCGTTCCGCATCTATCGTATTCACAAATAAAAATGACAGTAGCAGACTATATTAAACTCGACACCAACGAGAAGCGCTTCTCATTTGAAGTACTACCACCACTGAAAGGTAATGGTACGGAGGCGCTGTTCCAAACTATTGACAAGCTTGCCGTATTCAATCCGGCATTTATCAATATCACTACCCACCATTCGGAGTATATCTACAAAGAATTGGCCAACGGACAGTATGAGCGGCAATGCATTCGTCGCCGACCTGGTACTATCGCCATAGCCGCTGCCATTCAACATCGCTATAACATCCCTGTGGAGCCCCACGTGATATGCAGTGGCCAAACCATAGAACAGATTGAGTACGAATTACTCGACCTTCAGTTCTTGGGCATTCGTAACCTCATGTTATTGAGAGGTGACAAGGCAAAGGAGGACAGCCGCTTTACGCCCACACCTGGTGGTCACACCCATACCACCGACCTTATTCGTCAGGTGGCACGTTTTAACGAGGGCTACTTTGCTGACGGTTCTCCCATCAAGCATCCTGGTCCCAAGTTTGACTTTGGTGTAGCCTGCTATCCTGAAAAACATGAAGAAGCACCCAATCTTGAGATGGACATGCAGTATCTGAAGGAGAAACAAGACCTTGGCGCACAATATGCTGTTACCCAGCTATTCTACGACAACCAGAAATATTACGATTTTGTATCTAAGGCTCGTCAGATGGGTATTACCATCCCCATTATACCAGGAATCAAGCCTATGGCCAAACTCAGTCAGTTGACCGTTGTTCCCAAGACTTTCCATTGTGACATCCCAGAAGCGCTTGCCAAAGAGATTGTCAAATGTAAGAACGACGAGCAGGCCCGCCAACTTGGTATCGAGTGGACGACCGCCCAATGTCAGGAGTTATATGCCAATGGCATCCATAATATCCACTTCTATACCGTATCTGCAGTAGACTCAGTGGCAGAGATTGCCAAACGGCTGCTATAACACAACCAAGGAGAAGATGTTCGAACAGGTTATAGGACAACACGATGTGCAAGAGCGGCTGTTGCAGCTTTTACGTGAGGAAAGACTACCCCACGCACTCATGTTATGCGGGCCACAGGGTGTCGGCAAGATGGCATTAGCCGTGGAATTCGCAAAAGTGTTGTTAGCAGGTCGCGGGCAAGCTATGCTTGACAAACTGGAGCATCCAGATTTACACTTTACCTACCCCACCATCAAGTTACCTTCGATGAGTGCTGAACATAAACCTGTCAGCGATGACTTCGCCAATCAATGGCATCAGTTGGTCATGAGCAGTCTCTATTTCAGTATGACCGACTGGTTAGAGCAGATGGGTGGTGAGAACCAGCAAGCTATCATTACTGCTGGCGAAAGTGATGCCCTCATCCGCAAGCTCTCGTTGAAATCGAGCCAAGGGGGCTACAAGGTCAGTATCATCTGGCTGCCTGAGCGCATGAATATCGAATGTGCAAACAAGATATTGAAACTACTTGAGGAGCCCCCCTCGCAAACGGTTTTCATTCTTGTATGCGAAGAGCCTGAGAAACTACTCGAAACCATCAGCAGTCGCGTACAGCGTATTGACGTTAAACGCATAGATAGCGCCATCATCGCTGAGGCGCTGAAGATGCAACGTGGACTTAGCGAAGACATGGCACAACGCATAAGCCGCATGGCTAATGGAAGTTGGTATCAGGCATTGGAATTACTCAATACGGATACTGAAAATGAGCTATTCCTTGATATGTTCCAGCTGCTGATGCGACTGGCCTATCAACGTAAGATAAAAGATCTCAAGCAATGGAGTGAGCGCATGGCTAACATGGGACGTGAGTGTCAGAAACGATTTCTCACCTACTTTCTACGCCTGATTCGTGAGAACTTTATGTACAACTTCCAACAAGAAGAGCTTTGTTACATGTCTCAGCGAGAAGAAGAATTTGCTCGCAACTTTGCCCGCTTCATCAACGAGGCAAACATCCTGCCTATCACGGAGTTGGCTAACCGCGCCATCCGTGATATCGGACAAAACGCCAATGCCAAGATTGTTTTCTATGACATGGCACTACAAATGATTGTTCTATTGATTCAAAAATAAATACATGAATAAAGATTATCCCATCATGACAGGTTGCGACCGAGGCCTGTGCAAGCATGCAGTAGGACGCCAAGACCGTCAGTTGAATACCTATGACTGGCTGGCCGATGTGCCAGGTAATACCGATACTACCGATTTGGTTGAGGTGCAGTTCAAGCATACCCGCAAGGGCTACTACCATAATGTTAACAACCTTCCATTAAAGAAGGGCGACATTGTAGCCGTGGAGGCAAACCCCGGTCATGACATTGGCGTCGTTTCGCTAACTGGACGTCTGGCCGTCATCCAGATGAAGAAAGCCAACCTTAAATCAGCTGATGACATTCGTCGAATCTATCGCATTGCCCGTCCTGTTGATATGGAAAAGTATGAAGAGGCTAAACGTCGCGAGCACGCCACGATGATTGAGAGCCGTCAGATAGCTAAGGGGCTAGGACTGAAGATGAAGATTGGAGATGTAGAATATCAGGGTGACTGCAACAAAGCCATCTTCTATTATATTGCTGACGAGCGTGTAGATTTCCGCCAACTCATCAAAGACCTTGCTGCCACCTTCCATGTCCGCATAGAGATGAAACAAATCGGTGCTCGTCAAGAGGCTGGTCTCATCGGAGGTACAGGCCCTTGTGGTCGCGAGCTCTGCTGTGCAACGTGGATGAAAAATTTCGTCTCTGTAGGAACCTCAGCAGCACGTTATCAAGATATCTCACTCAATCCCCAGAAACTTGCTGGTATGTGCGCAAAATTGAAGTGTTGTCTCAACTACGAGGTAGATGACTATGTAGAGGCAGGACGCCGTCTGCCATCAAAAGACATTCAGCTCCAGACACTGGATGCGGACTACTTCTATTTCAAAGCAGATATCTTAGCAGGTCTTATCACATATTCTACTGACAAGAATATAGCTGCCAATCTTGAGACTATTACAGCAGAACGTGCCAAGCAGATTATAGAGATGAACCACCGCGGAGAGAAGCCCGCCACATTGACAGTCGACGGTGGTAACAAAGCACAACAAGGGCCTATCGATTTGGCTACACAGGAAAATATCGCACGCTTCGACCGTGCCAAGAAGAAAAAGAAGAAGAAACCTCGCAAGCCTCAGAACCCTAAGTCTTGATTATGCGTAAGAGCCTATTGTTTCTATTGGTTCTTGCAGGCTGCCTTTTGGCAGCTTGCAAAAATACGCCTGTATATTATCATTTTGAGCATACGCCCGAAAATGGCTGGGAGAAAACCGACGCCCTTGACTTCAGCATCACGCCAATGGCATCAAACGGTTCGTATCAAGAGCAGATAGGACTGCGCATCAGTGCGAATTATCCCTATATGAGCCTGAGTCTTATCATTGAGCAGACCATATATCCTGCAGGTCAGACTTATTGCGACACCCTTGACTGCCATCTTATAGACAAAAACGGAAACTCCACAGGTTATGGTATCAGCCAATACCAATATCTTTTCCCTTTAAAGACCCTACAACTTCATCAGGGTGATTCCATACAATGTATCATCCGCCACAACATGAAACGGGAAATCCTACCAGGCATTACTGATGTCGGTATACGCTTGCAAAGATAGCATATTAACGCGTATTATTGCGTGCAGCGTCAAGACGTAAGAAGATAAAAAGCAGGAAAGTAAAACCCCATAGCGAGGAGCCACCATAGGAGAAGAACGGTAAGGGGATACCAATAACTGGCGTCAGTCCCAATACCATTCCCACATTAATAAACACATGGAATAAGAAGATACTGAGCACACAGTATCCATAAATTCTTCCAAAATGCATGGGTTGTCGCTCGGATAGATAGATGAGGCGCCATATTAGGGCAAGAAACAATAGCAGCACACCTGCTGAACCCAGAAATCCCTCCTCCTCACCAACTGTACAGAAAATGAAATCGGTATCCTGCTCAGGTACAAACTTGAGTTTTGTCTGTGTACCATTGAGGAAACCCTTTCCTTCAAGCCCACCCGAACCAATTGCAATCTCAGACTGATGCACATTATATCCTGCACCTTTCAGGTCTTCATCCAGTCCCAGCAACACATTAATACGTGAACGTTGGTGAGGTTCCATCACTTCTTGCATGATAAAATCGGCACCATAATAGAACGAGACAGAGCCCAGTGTGAAAAGGGCGATAAAAAAGTAGTTGTGAATGCGGCTGGCCAAAGCCTGCCATACAAGATACCCTATTAGCACAATTACCAAAGCCAACTGCACATAAACGATATCTGCAGGTATAAATAACAGGAACAATGACAATAACGTGATGCCTGCAGAGCACATCAGCATACGCCAAGCAAGTTTGCGATGACAATATACCCATACCATTCCTATTGAAAACAACTGTATGAGCAAGAGCACGACAAAAGGTCCCACCATCGTTGGTGATGTTCCTATCGCCACCTCTGCATAACGTATCCCCACCACGAAATACACTACCAAAGCGACTCCTGTAAAGAGTATGCTTCCTGGCATTCCCTCACGATAAAACATTAGAAAGAAGGAGAGGTAAACCAGTGCCGAACCTGTTTCTCGCTGTAAAACGATACACAGCATAGGTAGCAATATCACCAACAAGGCAGCGGCAAAGTGGCGGAACTGCTGAATATTGTAGCCGTAGGTCGACATCAGCTTCGACAGTGCCAGTGCAGTAGCGAACTTAGCAAACTCCGCAGGTTGTAGGCGTAGTGGTCCTAGGACAAGCCACGATCGGGAGCCTTTGATGCTATGCGGGTTAAATATCGTTGCAAAGAGAAGTAGGAGCAACAATGCATATATAATAAAGGCGAAGGTATCGTAGAAACGGTCATCAAGCAGCAAGATAAAGAGTCCGAGAATGATACTGGTGCCAATCCATACAATCTGCATACCCGAGCGTGTAGAGAGACTAAAAATATCGGTCTCACCATAGGAATAGCTGGCTCCACAGACGCTGATCCAACCAAAACTGAGCAGGGCGATGTAAATCAACACCGTCCACCAGTCGATATTGCGCAGCACGCCAGGATTTCGTCTATCTGCTTGTTGTACCATACGATATATGTCTGTTTTGCAACTCCTCGGCCTTCTGTTTAGAAGCTTCAGAGAGGTGTCCGTGAATATATTGTTCCATGATGAGCCCACCAATAGGTACACCATAGGTCGCGCCCCAACCACCATTCTCTACATAGACGGCTACAGCAATCTGTGGTTTGTCCATAGGTGCAAAGCCCATAAATACGGAATGGTCGTGGCCGCGGTTCTGCGCAGTACCTGTTTTGCCGCATGCCATGAAGTCATAACGGGCAAGTTCGTGACAGGTACCACCCGTTGCAGATGCACGCATGCCTTGCACCACGTAGTCGTAGGCTGAGCATGAGGCCATCGTTTGGCGTCGTTGGGTATAAAGGGTGTCAAGGGGTTCGCCCTGTATACGCTTGACGACGTGAGGCGTGATAAACCAGCCACGATTAGCGATGGTAGCACCGAGGTTAGCTATTTGCAGAGGTGTTGCATTGACCTCACCCTGTCCGATGGCAATAGAGATAATCGTTAGTCCGTTCCACGAGCCTTTATAAGCTTTGTCATAGAACTGAGCATTAGGAATGAGGCCGCGCTTTTCGCCTGGTAGGTCTATACCAAGCTTATAACCAAAGCCCATGCTAACCATATAGTCGCGCCACTTGTTCATGGCCTCCTGCACGCTGCCATATTTCTGCTTAGCTCCTATCATATAATAAAGTCCCCAACAGAAATAACCGTTACAAGAGGTTGACAAGGCAGGAACAAGCGGCAGAGGTGCTGCATGCCCATGACAACCTACATGGAGTCCCTTGTAGTTGAAGCCATGCTGACAGGGATAAGCAGTCTGTGTAGGATGAATGATCCCCTCGGTAATAAACGTTAGTCCCTGGGTTGTCTTGAAAGTAGAACCTGGAGGATACTGGCCCATGATGCTTCGGTTAAGCAGAGGTTTCCAGACATTCTGACTGAGCAGGCGGTGGCTCCTAGAGCGCTGTCGACCCACCATCATACGAGGGTCATATGATGGGGAAGAAACCATGCAAAGCACTTCGCCCGTCCGTGGTTCAATAGCAACGATAGAACCGATCTTTCCCTCCATCAACCGTTCACCGAGTGCCTGTAAATCGGCATCGAGGGAAAGCGTCAAGTTCTTGCCTGCCACAGGGCGTCTGTCGAAACGTCCATTCTGATAGCGTCCCTGTACACGTCCATGTGCATCACGCAGCAAAATCTGCATGCCTTTCTCGCCACGCAACTGCTGCTCATAGCTTCGCTCAACACCCAGTTTGCCGATATAATCACCAGGCTGATAGTAAGGATCCTCCTCAATATCAGCTGGAGATACTTCAGCGACATCACCGAGAACATGGGCAGCAATGGGATAGCGATACTGTCGTATCGTACGCCGCTGGATATAGATGCCCGGATAACGGAACATCTTCTCCTGAAAAACAGAGTAATCGGCATCCGATAGCTGACTCATAAAGATTTGCTGGGTAAAGCGCGAATAGCCTGGATTTTTCGACCGGTCTTTAATAGTCTCCATACGACGGTCAAATTCCTCGCGCGTGATGTTGAGTGCCTCGCAGAAATCCAAGGTATCAAGATGATCTTTAGCCTCATTCATCACAACCATGATATCGTAGGCAGGCTGGTTGTATACGAGTAACTTACCATTGCGATCGTATATTCCGCCTCGCGAAGGATATTCTATTTTCTTGAGGAAGGCATTTGAGTCGGCACTTTTCTTATAGTCGTCACTTGTTATCTGGAGGGTAAACAGTCGGATGATATATACGACAACTATCAGCAAGGCAACACCTGCTACCACATAGCGCCGATAATCCTGCGTATAGTCTCTCATCTGAATACTGTTATTAATAAGGTCAACGACGACGTCCTATCTCAAAGGTAAAAATGAGGACGAGGGTAATGATGCTGCTTCCGACTACGCACATCATCCAATAGAGAGCATTAAAGAAGCTAAACTGCTCTAGAGTAAAGAAAACGATACAATAGAGAATGACAAGTGGTGTGACGTAGTATGTATATTTGGCAGGTCCCATTGTTACAAGCGACGGTTGCAGGTTGTCTGCTCCATCACGTGGGATAAAAAGCTCAAGGAAATATGGCTGTATAGCTGCCAACAACGTAAGAGATGCTGCTGCCAGTCCTGGGGTATTGAGGAAAATATCGATAAGCAATCCGAGTGCAAAGCTCCACACCAATATGGCCCACTTAGCATGATTCCGTGGAAACATCAGTACGAAATAGACGTAGAAAAGAGGAGTTGCACAATGAAACAGGTGCATATGTCCCAACATCATCACCTGAATGATGAAGAAGAAGGCAAACCATCCCAGTCGCTTAAACAAATCTATTGTCATCCTCTAACTTATTCTCTTACATTCAATTTCAGCGAATCACGCGCAGCCTGCATCAGTCGCATACGTGCAGCAATAGAGCGGTCACTGATAACTACCACGTCGCGCAGGTTACCAAAATCGGTTGTCAGACGCACCTTTAGCTTGTACGACAGGCCGTCGCGCGAATTATACACCTCAACAATCTGGCCAACCTGGACACCAGGTGGGAAAATACTCGAATAACCATTGGTCTCTACCCAGTCGCCACGCTTAAAACGCGCATGACGGGGAATATCCTCTACATAGGCATAACCAGCATCCTGGCCATACCAGCGGAGCACACCAAAATAGCCATAACCACGGATGGCACAGCTGATGCGCGACAAGTGAGCATTAAGCACAGGGATGACTACTGCGTAGTGGTCGGAGACGAGATAGGTAACACCCACCACACCACGACCACAGGCCACGCCCATGCCGTCCTCCACACCATCGGCTTTACCCTTATCAATGGTCATCAGATTATCCATCTTACCCAACTCACTACTCACTACTTTAGCTGGTATCAGCTGATAGCGGCTCAGCGAGTCAAGTCCACGTAGTTCCTGCGGGTCCTTCTCTTGTGTTGCCTCCTGATAGAGACGGCGCAACTGTGCCACCTGGCGTTCCAGATGGTAGTTGCGTATCGTCAAGTCCTCATTCACCTTGGACAACTTAAAAAACGATTCCAAGGCAGAACTCCACGAGTACACCTGACCTGCCACAGCATTAGCCGACGAAAACCACACGCTACCTTGATAGCCGTTATAGCTGAACAATAAGGTCAGGCTAACGGCTTCCAAGACAACGAAAATCAACCAATGGTAGTGGCGTGTGAGGAACTCCAGCAGGTTGTGCATATCCGATTATCGCATCAGGAAAGAGAAACGGCCAACATTCTTCAACGCAATGCCTGCACCCTTGGCAACAGAATGCAACGGGTCTTCAGCAATATGGAAAGGAATGTTGATCTTGGCTTCCAAACGGCGATCCAATCCGCGCAGCAGAGCACCACCGCCAGCCAACCAGATACCATTCTTCACGATGTCGGCATACAGCTCGGGAGGCGTATTCTCCAAAGCAGAGAGTACAGCGTTCTCGATCTTTGCTACAGTCTTATCCAGACAGTGAGCAATCTCCTGATAACATACGGGCACCTCCATAGGCAGTGCGGTAATACGGTTAGGTCCATGTACCACATAATCCTCAGGAGCATCATCGCCCAAATCTGTCAAAGCAGAACCAACAGCTATCTTAATACGCTCAGCCATACGTTCCGAAACCTTCACGTTGTGCTGGCGTGACATATACTCCTGAATATCAGCTGTCAAGTCATCGCCAGCGGTACGAATCGAGTTATTCGACACAATACCACCCAGTGAAATCACGGCAATCTCTGTAGAACCACCACCGATGTCGACAATCATGTTACCCTCGGGAGCCTCAACATCAATACCGATACCGATAGCAGCAGCCATCGGCTCAAAAATCAGATAGACATCGCGGCCATCTGCATGCTCGGCAGAGTCGCGCACAGCACGCAACTCTACTTCGGTAGAACCAGATGGAACACCAATCACCATACGCAGTGAAGGTGAAAAAAGACGTGAGCCACTGTGCACCATCTTGATTAGACCACGCATCATCTGCTCACAAGCCGAGAAGTCAGCAATCACGCCGTCACGCAAAGGACGCACCGTACGGATATTGTCGTGTGTCTTTTCATACATCATCTTAGCCTGTGAACCTACGGCAATCATCTTGTCGGTATGGCGGTCAAGGGCTACTACTGACGGCTCATCAACTACAATTTTATCATCACTGATAATGATTGTATTGGCCGTTCCAAGGTCCATGGCAATCTCCTGGACAAAACTAAAAAATCCCATGCTAAATTGTCAATTATCTATTCTCTATTATCAATTATTTCTCAAACCAACTATGGATAGCAGTATCGTAATGACTGCTTACGCCAAAGGCACGAGTAGCAAACTGGCGGCGCTGAGCTTTTGTAGTTTCAGCCCCCTGAGCGTTAAGAATATCCAAGAGCATGCCGTATTCAGCTTTTGAGGGAACGATGACCACATCGTTAAAGTTCTTAGCTCCGGCACGAATCAATGAGATACCACCAATATCAATCTTCTCAATGATATCTTCCTCGGAAGCACCGCTGGCAACAGTCTGCTCGAAAGGATACAGGTCTACGATAACCAGGTCGATCTCAGGAATCTCATACTGAGCCATCTGCGCACGATCACCTTCGTTGTCACGGCGTCCAAGGATACCTCCAAAGACTTTCGGATGCAGTGTCTTAACACGACCACCGAGAATAGAGGGATATGTCGTCACGTTCTCCACTTTCTCACAGGGATAGCCCAAACTCTCGATAAAGGTCTGCGTACCACCCGTCGATAGGAACTTCACACCCTCGTCATTCAACTTCTTCAACAACTCTTCCAGCCCGTCCTTGTGGAATACCGAGACGAGCGCAGTCTTAATCTTTTTTGTATCTGCCATAAAAATAATATAACGTTATATCTCTTTTGAGATTGCAAAATTACAAAAAAGACAGCACACCACACAATGTTTACACGAAAAATTTCCTTACGCACGCAAAAATAATAATGTACATCAAGAGCCAATGTATGTCCGATTTAGGAAAATAATTCTCTAATTATTCGTTTTTTCGAGGAAAACATCGTACCTTTGCACCCGAAATTTCAAACAATTATTATCTAAATGAGAAAAAGAATACTTCTAATGGCATTGACAGCCATCATGGTCGGCACCGCACAAGCTGGCGGACTGATGACCAACACAAACTATCACATCGCTTTTGACAGAATGATGGCACGTAGTGCCACTTTCGACGTTGATGCAGCCTTCTCTAACCCTGCCGGTACAGTATGGGGACACGAGGGTTGGCAATTGTCGCTCAATTTCCAGAAGCCCTGGCAGAACCGCGACATTACAACCACCGTTCCCAACTATTTGGCTGTTCCCGCAGGAGCAAACCCATTATTCCCCAACGGCTATGCAGGTGTCAATATCGATAAGAAATATAACGGTGTGGCCTCTGCGCCTATCGTGCCAGCCCTCTTTGCCACATACAAGAAAGATCGCTGGGCCGTCTCAGCCATGATTGGTATTGTAGGTAGCGGTGGCTTTGTACAGTATGACGATGGTATCCCCATGTTCAACCTGATGACAATGGGCAAAATCTTCGAAGCATCCGTGAAGGCTAAGGCAGCAGCGCCTGCCGACCCCACTAAGGTTATCGTCACCCCCGACATGTACAATATCGATACTCAGGTGAAGGGTAAGCAGTACATCTATGGTGCTCAGGTCAACTTCGCCTATAAGATTACTGATGAGTTCTCTGCTGCCGTCGGTCTTCGCGCTAACTACTATGATGGCTACAACCGTGGTTATGTTACCGCCACTACCCTGCCTGGTCTGGGCAGTCAGCAGCTCATGGACCTTCAGCTCGATGTCACCCAGCGTGCTTTCGGCATCTGCCCCATCATCAGTGTCAACTATCATAAGGGGCCGCTGACTCTTACCGCCCGTTATGAATTCCGCACCAAGATCAATACCAAGAATAGTACCGATGCCCTCAGCGTCACCATGATGGGACAGAAGACCGACATCAAGGCCACTGCGGAGCAGATTGGTAATGAAAAAACATTGGCAGCCCTTGCTGCCAGCATGGGCACCGAGATGGCAAGCAAAATCAAGAACTATATGCCCGACGAATATGTACGCTACGACATGCCTGCACTCTTTGTAGCAGCCGTAGGTTATGAATTCAGTCCGAAACTCCGTGGCACACTGGAGTATCATTTCTTCGATGACAAGAATGCCCAGATGGCTGATGACCGTCAGAAGGAGCTAAAGCACGGCACCCATGAGATACTGGCAGGTATTGAGTACGACATTAACGACAAGTTCACCATCAGCTGTGGCGGTCAGCGTACCGACTACGGCCTCTCCGACGGCTATCAGCAGAACACCTCGTTTGCTTGCGACAGCTACTCTATCGGTCTCGGTGGTGCCTGGAACATTAACGAGAAGATTCGTCTCAACGCTGGTTATTTCTGCACGATTTATAGCGACTACACGCATGAGCAAGCCAAATACCTGGGCACCGACTATAGTGGCAAGGATGTTTACTCCCGTACCAACCACGTCATAGGTTTAGGCATCGACTATAAGTTCTGAACTAGTTTCAATAACCTACGCTTATCAGACAATAACCCGCCCTTATCGATGAATAAGGGCGGGTTATTTGAAAATAAGGGTACCTTATTGGATTTTGCTGAATTCGTTTGGCTTTTTGCCCGTTTAGTAGTATCTTTGCAGTCGAGATGTTATTGGTATTCGGAGGGACTACGGAAGGCCGTAAGGCTGCTAAGGTGCTCGAAGAAGCGGGCTCGCCTTATTATTACAGCACGAAGACTGGCGAACAGGATATCGTGCTGCACCATGGTATGCGTATCGACGGAGCACTGGACGGTGAAGCCATGCAGGCATTCTGTCGCGAACATGGCATCCGACTGATGGTGGATGCCGCCCACCCTTTTGCCGAGCAACTACACCAGACTATTACCAATGTTGGCAAGGCGCTGTCCATTCCCATCATTCGCTACGAACGCATCTACCCCCAGAGGGACAAGGAGATAACATGGATTGACGATTACGACGAGATTCCTCGCGACATCCACTCACTACTGGCGACTACTGGTGTCCAAACCATTTCGAAATTGAAGTTCTTGGAAGCAGAGGGCATCAAGGTCTACTATCGCATCCTAAACCGCGCATCGTCCATTGTCCTTGCCCACCAACAAGGTGCCACCGACAATCAGCTATGCTTCTACCAGGACAGCAACGACATCGATATCGAGGCTGATGCTATCCTTCTGAAAGAGAGCGGTCTCTCGGGCGGTTTTGTTGAAAAAGTAAATGCGGCAAAAGCCAGAGATATGCGTATCATTGCTCTCAAGCGCCCCAAACTCTCCATCTCCAATGTAGTAAATGGTCCCAATGGATTGCGTCGGACTATAGAGCGGCTGTTGCCCGAGTTCTATCCACTGCATAGCGGACTGACCACGGGAACATGTGCAACCGCAGCAGCCATTGCAGCAACAAGAGTTGCTTGGGGGGACAATTCTTTTGAGAAGAATGTACCAGTATTATTGCCCAATGGCGAAACCATCATGGTAGCAGTGGAGTATGGCGACGACTATGCCTACTGCATCAAGGAAGCTGGTGACGACCCCGATGTAACGAATGGATTGGAGATCAGGGCAAAGGCAGAGCTCTCTGATAGCTTCGAAATTCTGGGTGGTGAGGGCGTCGGCATATTCACGCTTCCAGGCTTTGACTATCCACCAGGCTCTCCAGCTATCAACAAGGCCCCCCGCGATATGATGCGCAACAACATCAAGGAGAATGTAAGGGTCACCATTTCTGTCCCCGAGGGCGCTGAAATAGCCCGCCGCACTTTCAATCCGCGTCTGGGCATCGAGGGTGGCATCTCGATTATCGGTGTTTCGGGCATCGTAAAGCCTTTTAGTGAAGAAGCCTTCATCGACTCCATCCGCAAATGTATGACGGTAGCCAAAGCCTCAGGTGCCGAGCGCATAATCATCAACAGCGGTGGTAAAAGCGAGCGGTTTGTAAAAGGCTGCTACCCCAACCTGCCCCAGCAGGCCTTCGTGGAATACGGCAATTATATCGGTGCCACACTTCAAATCGCCAACGAACTGAATATCCAACAGGTTACTCTCGGCGTCATGCTGGGCAAAGCAGTCAAGTTGGCTGCCGGTCATCTCGACACCCATAGCCGTAAGGCAACGATGGACAAGGCATTCATCCAGCAGATGCTAGACGAAGCCAATTGCCAGTTCTCTATTCTTAACTCCCAGTTATCCCTGGCTCGCGAACTCTGGGAGAAGATTCCCCAGGAAAAACATCAAGCCTTTGCCGACACCATCATCCGCCATTGCGAGACACACTGCCGTCAACTCCTGCCCAATGGACAACTCACCATTCTCCTCATTGACGACGAGGGACACATCTTCTCAAGATAACGCTATTACAACATGAAATACAAAACTCTATTCTTCGATTTCGACGACACACTCTACGACACCTACGGCAATGCTGTCATTGCCCTGCGTGAAACGTTCGAGGCTTTCCGACTTAAACGTTATTTCACCGATCCACAGGTATTCTACGATGCCTACTGGAAAGCCAACATTGACCTTTGGGGCCGCTATTCCAAAAGCGAGATTACCCGTGACTACCTAATCGTAGAACGCTTTCGCCGTCCACTAAACGAAGGACAAGGCCTGGAAGTAACTGAGGAACTGTGTCTGGAGATGAGCGACTGCTTTCTAGAATACTGTTCGTCAAAGCCCGGTGTGCTGGAAGGTGCACACGAACTGATGGATTATCTGCGCCAGCGTGGCTACAGGATGCATATCTGTAGCAATGGTTTCCACGAAATACAATATAAGAAACTGGCGGCCTGCGGACTGACCGATTATTTCGATACCGTCATCCTCAGCGAGGATGCGGGAGTCAACAAGCCCTCACCTCTGTTCTTCGACTACGCCCTACAAAAAGCCAATGCCCAACGAGAGACAACCCTGATGATTGGCGACAACATGCAGAACGACATCCAGGGGGCACTTGCCTCAGGCTTCGATGCAATGCTCTTTAACCGTTGGAGCATCGACCCTGCAGAAGGTCCTCTGCCACCCACCTATGTCGTCAGCTACCTGAAAGACATCATGAAGATTCTCTGATCATGAATCATGCATGCCTTCAGGCATTATTCACCGATTTCGTCTTTGCGCTTGCGGAACAACACAGCAGCAATGACGGGTGCACCGACCAAGGCTGTAACACTATTGACAGGAAGTGCGCCCTCGAAACCAGGCATGCGCGCCACAAGGTTGCAGAACAAGGCCAATAGAGCGCCACATACTGCCGTAGCCGGCATCAGGATACGATGGTCAGAAGTATGGAAAATGGTTCGTGCCAGATGAGGTACAGCTAGTCCGATAAACATGATAGGTCCGCAATAAGCAGTAACAATAGCCACTAGGATACCTGAGCTGATAATAACCAGCATGCGTGTCTGTTTCACGTTTAGACCTAGATTAGCAGCATAACGGTCACCAAGGAGCAGGATGTTCATGGCCTTCACCAATAGGAAACTCAGCGGAATAAGTATCGCCATCAGGACAACAAAGAGAATCATTTCGTCACCACTGACGCGCGAGAAAGAGCCCAGTCCCCATACCACAAACGACTTGACGTCTTCTTCGGGCGCCAAGAACTTCAGTACGCCTATAATCGCATTGGCTAAGTAACCAATCATCACGCCAATAATCAACAAGGTGACGTTACCCTTTACCTTCTGCGACACCCATAGGATTAACAACAGAACTGCCAAGGCACCGACTATTGCAGCAACACTCATGGCAGCATCGCCCACATAGCCCAAACGGCTGAGTGCCACGCCACTGAGCTGGCCAGACAACAAGACAACGATAGCGACACCCAGTGCCGAACCATTGCTGATACCCAATACCGACGGTCCTGCCAGCGGATTGCGGAAAAC
>JAEEGL013251305.1_pt1 | contig 15877 bp, 11 predicted proteins | sample 9134231 | NCBI WGS metagenome assembly JAEEGL01 (sample SAMN16246548, study PRJNA631951) | gut metagenome | biome: gut microbiome; feature: rumen; material: fiber-attached | host: Bos | place: Iran: Karaj | collected 2018-10
TAAACACAACATACAAAGATGACTATGACTGGAAAACAAACGAACCAGAAAATCCAGACGATGTATACAATCGTTCAAAGCATAATGCATTTGAAGGAGCATATAAAGAGCATATTCCAACATCATTAATTTCAACAATGAAAATGGATTACAAACCATTTAAAGTAAAACAAGATCCAAAACAAAAAGAAGTAGAAGAACCATATAAATTTCCATTTATGGGTAAATCAACATATAAAAGACAATATCCAAATTGGGGAGCAATGGTTCCAGTTCCAGATTCAGAAGAAGATAAAATACCTGAGATTAATGTTCCTTTAAGAGGTGTTCCTAATTATACTGAAAGTTATCCTGCTTATGATCCTAAATATTATAAAGGAAGGGAACCTTTAGATTTTGCAAAAGCTACTTTGAAGTTTTATGGTGATTTAGATCCTAGAACTACTTATAGAGATGATTATACTGAAAAAGATTTAAATGATCCTAATTATTTTCCTAAAGATCCTCTTATTAATAGTGCTAAAGGAGAAAATACTGCTTTAATTCCTGCTGATAATGCTCCTGGAGTTTTTGATACTACTTATAAGAAAGATTATATTAAGTATCCTGGAGATATGTGTGAATTGAGGAAATATTTAAATGCTAGAGGATTGAGGTATTTGGTTATTTAAAATTGTTTTGTTTTATTTTTTTTTTTTTTTTTGATTTATTTTTAGGCTTTTAACTATTATATTAAAATTAAAAAAAATGAAATAAATATTATTAAACTTTCAATAATTTATATTATATTATTCTCTTTTTATAAAAAAGAATTTAATATAATTTAAAATCAAATAAATAAATTGAATTATTTTAAATTTTTTATAATAATAATAAAGTAAAAGAATGAAAAAAAAAATATTAATATTGAAGACTATATTAAATTATTGAATAAAATAGGTAATATTTAGTATATTTTCAAAATTAATGATAGAAAAATGAAATAATTTAATTTCTTATAAACCTCAACAACCCCACTAAATTCAAACAATTTATATCCCTCATTTACACATAATTATTTTTATAATCTAAATTAGTTTCTAGATAATTAAGGAATAATTTATTGCTTTTGATTATATTATTTATATTATAGTAAAAAAATTATTTATATAACACTAAAATAAATAAAAATATTTAATTATTCCTGATTTCAAGAATATGAATGGTGAATCAATAAAAAATGAATGATTAAAAATTGAATAATTATTTTATATATTTAAAAATTACATTCAAACAATAAAAAAAAAATTAAAATAATTTTTAAAAATAAATCTCGTTAAAATGAGGTATTCAAAAACTTATAAAATAATTAAAAGAAACTTATTGACTGATAACAAAGGACATATTCCTTATAAAAATAATTCAAGGAAAAAGGATAAATATCAATTTAAATTGAATATTCAAAATTCATTAATTCCTTTTAAAATTAATAGATTAAGTATAAATGAACAAAATTCTTTAGATAGAAATTCAATTTTTTTTCGTTCAGAAAAAAATAGTTCTACAGAGAAGAAAAATCCTATTTTATATGAAAATTTAACAGAAAGAAATGAATGTAAAAAACTTCCAAATTTTAATTGTAAATATTTTAGTAAAAATAAAAGATTATTTAAAATTAAAAAGAAGAATAATATGATATTATTACCAATTAAAAAGTTAGAAATTAATAAAGAAAATGATAATAATAATATAACTCAAAAAAATAAAAAAAGAGTTTGTTCAGCAATATTTCAAAATAAAAATTTAGAAAAAAATTTACTTAAATATAAAATAGATAAAAATAAAAATAAAATTTTTTTTACAAATCCAATAATTTCTGAATCAATATCTAATGGCAAAATATCTAAAAGAAATAAACATCATAAACATCACAATTCATATTCTAAAAGAGAGCTTGAATTATTAGATAATCCTGATAGTTTTTTTTTCCAATTATATCATGGTTCAAAAGAAATTGAAAAGAATTATATAAATAATCATAAATTGAAAAAAGATGAAAAAATAAGAGAATATAAGAAATTTATTAAAAAAGATGAAGAAGAAGCAAATAAACAATTATTTTTATTAAAGAAAGATATAGGAATAGGAAATAATGAACAATTATATGGAAAAGTAATAAGTTCAAATACATTTTTTGACTTAAAAATAAAACTTGTATATAAAAACTAAAAATAATAATTATATTAAAAATAAATAATATATATAAAAATAATACAAAAAATAATATATAAAAAATTTAAAACAGTATCCAAAAAAAAAAAATAAATTAAATTAAAAATAATAAATAAACCAAAAAAAATGATAAAAAAGATAAAAAAAAATGACATCAGCATCCAAAAAATTCATAGGAGAATTTCTAGGAACATTCATCTTATGTTACATAGGTTGTGGTGGTTGTGTATTAACATCACAAACACCTCAAATGGGTCCAATTCTTTTTGTATTCCTAATAATAGGTTTAGCTTCAGGATTCGGTCCAATAAGTGGAGCTCATTTCAATCCAGCAGTATCATTAATTATGCTTCTAACAGGTAAAATGACAATAGTAGAATTTGTGTATTATCTCTGTGCTCAATTCACAGGAGCATTTTCAGGTTTTTATTTATTATATCTTTTATTATTATCAATTACAAATGGAAAAGTTACAAACTTAGCTTGTAATGGTTATGGTAATTTATCACAATATAAAATTTCAGCTTCTATTGCTTGTTTTGTTGAATGTTTTATTACTTGCTTTTTTACTTTTGTCATTTTAGTTGTTTCTAATAATCCTGCTGTTGGAGCTAAAGCTCCTTTTATTGTTGGTAGTACTCTTGGAACTATTGCTTTCTTTAGTGGAGGATTAACTGGTGGAAGTATGAATCCTGCTAGAAGTTTAGCTCCTGCTCTTATTATGGGAGGAGAACCTTTGAGACAAGTATGGGTATTTATGATTTTTCCTATGGTTGGTGCTTTCATTGCTGCTTATTTATATATGTTTTTACTTGGTGAAGAAAAACAAGATGAGAAAAAGGAAAATTATATTGAAATGAAAAATAAGGAGTAAATTTGAGTTTTGTTTTTTTTTTAATTTTTTTTTCTTTTCTTCCTTTTATTTTTTTTTTTTTGTTTTTTAGGTTGATTTTTATTTAATGATTAATGAATTAAGAATTTTTTTTTTAATTTTTGTTATTGATTATAATATTTAAATTATATATAAAGATTTTTATCTTTATTTTTTATAATTAATAACAATATATAAATTTAATAATTATTTTTAATTATGTATTAATTAGATCTTTCCAGTAGAAAAAATATAAAAAAATGGATTCTGAATTGATATCTAATACAAAAATATCGAATATAATATATATTCATCATAATAATAATCCTCCAATACCAAAACCTAAATTTTCTTTTACTCCAATTGAAACTAACTTATTTAATGTTAATTTCAATGAAGGAGAAATAATATCAATGTCTGATGATATAAAAACAGGTTCAAAAAAATATAATCAAGATATATTAGAAACAAATTCAATAATATCAAAAGAAAATACAAAATCAAATGAATCATTAAATACTACAAAAGAAGATTCATATAAAAAACTAAATTTAATTATAAAAAATATAAAAGAAGAAAATAAAGAATCATTAAAAAGAACTTCATCATCAATTGATGGCGTATCATTAAAAATATATAAAAATTCTCATGCAAGAAGATTATTTAGTCCTTCAACTTATACAATTCCAAAAAAAATGTTACATAGACCTTTACCAAAGCGAACATTATCATCTCAAAATTTAAATACAAATCAAATAGAAATTAAATCATTATCAAATATGGAAGATATATCAAATTTTTATTCATATACTGAAAAATGTTTTCAATTAATTCCTGAAATAGAAAAATCATATTTAATAAATAAATGTAGCCCTATTAATTTTCCTTTTGAAAACATTGTAAATGAAGGGAAAAAAAAAATAGTAATTTTTGATTTAGATGAAACTTTAGTTCATTGTCAAGCAAAAAATATTGAAGAATGTCAATTTCAAATAAGTGTAAATTTACCATCAAATAAAAAGGGAAATATAGGAGTTAATATAAGACCAAATTGGAAAAAGGCATTAAATTTAATAAAAGATAAATATATTATTATTGTTTTTACTGCAAGTCATCAAACTTATGCAGATGCTGTTCTTGATTTTATGGATCCTGGAAAAAAATATTTTCCATATAGATTATATAGAAATAATTGTACATCTGTAAAAGTAAATGGAAAAGAAATTTATATTAAAGATTTAAGTCTTTTTAAAAATATAAATTTAAAAGATATTATTATTATTGATAATAGTGTTGTATCATTTACTTATGATTTAAATAATGGAATTCCTATTTTACCATATTATGATTCAACACAAGATAATGAATTATTATGTTTAGCTTGTTATTTAAATGGTATTTTTGAATATAATGATTTAAGAGAAGCTAATAAGAAATTTATTAAGTTGGAATATTATAAACAAAAAGCTATTGATAATTTAAGTGTTGATGAAGAAGAAGAAGAATATGAAGATGATGATTCCGAAATAAATAATGATAATTTAAATAATTATTCTTCTAAAGATATTAAAAATTGTAATAATAATGATAATTATGTTAATTTAGGAACAATGGTAATTAATGGAAGTAATATAGAAAGAGTTTCAATATATAATAACTCTAATTTCAATAAAAAAGGTGTTATGAGTTATTCGAAAGAATTAAAAGAAGATATGAAATCTTTTCGAATTTTGTTTAATAATGATTTAAATCTTCTTCAAAAAAAAAATTATCTATAATTATAAAGCATTTTTCCCAATATTATCTGTTTATAACTTGGTTTAGATGGTTTAATTTTATTTTGTAATAGATATGAATTTGTTATTGTAAATAAAATAAATAGCATTTTTGATAATTTTATAGAAAATTTTAAATACGTTGGATGATTTATTCTCTCTGAAATATATTTAAAACGTATAAAGAGATTTATTTATAATATATATTTTATATTTAAAACAGACATTATATTATTATTATTATTATTAATTTACAATAAATTTCAAAAATATTTTTGCAGTTCTAATAATAATCTTAAATTAAAATAAATTTAAATAATTGTTTTTAATTTAATTTTTATTAATTATTTACAACCACAATGCCAAATAGAAAATCAAATTATTTATTTGAAAATAAATTCGAAGATGCAATTGAATGTAAATCAGAAATTAAGAAAACAAAAAAAGTAACTTTTCTTCCAACTGTGAAGATTATAAAAGTTGAAAGCTTTAAGAGATATAATTAAAAATAACTATTGAATTTATTGAAATTTAATTTAGAAATTGAATATAAATATTAAATTGGTTTTAATGAATCTATAATTGGAGAATATATAAATAAAATTGATTTATTTATTGAATAAATTTTCTAAATTTTATCATATATTTTAAACACAAGGAATATTAAAAAAGATTTTATTATTTATTTAATTGTTAAAATAATAATATACAAATGAGTATATTTAATAATTATTTATACAAAATAAAATATAGAATATTCTAAATAATTATAATATAATCATTATATTATAAACAAATTTTATTTTTTAAATATTTATATAAATTTATATTTTATTATAAAATAAGAAAAAAAATTTTTTTAATTATATCATATCATCATTAAACCTATTATCATAATTTGTTGCATAATTAATTTTAACCAATGGAAAATGATTTAAAATATTATTACAATAATTTTGACAATTCTGATTAATAATATCATATTTATTAGGAAGTCTTCTAATATAATTTATAATATGTTGAATTAATATACCAACTTTAGGAATCCAAATATCTCTAATTTCATAATTTTTAGTATTTCTATTCATTGAACAGAAAGAAGAAATTCTATAAACTGCATCTTCATAAGAAAAAGCATTTTGAAAAGTAATAGGATAAGTTTGAGTAACAAAAATTCTTTTACCAATAGTTTTTATTACCAATCCTTCATGAAAAGGAGAATTTCCAGTAACATAAACAACATTAGAAATTGTTTGTAAACGAATATTATCAAAAAATGGAATTCTAATTCTTCTAATTTCTTTAATAGTATCATTTAATTGTTCATTTGATAAAAAATCAATATTTAAAGCTTCCCCAGATCTAGATAAAGTTCTAATAATAGAATCTTTACCAAAAGAAGAAGAAGAACCAATTGAACCCATTCTTACTTTGTTTTATAATTAATATAAATTAATAAATTAATAATATAAAAAAATAAATTTAAATTTTGATTTCAAATTTATTATAAAAAATTCAAATTTCAAAAATAAATAAATAAATGTCCTATTTTTTATTATCCATCATACCCATATTCATAGGATTCATCATAGGAAAAGAATAAGGATTTTGAGCATAAGGATATTCTTGAGCTTCATTATTAATATTTTGAAAATTTTGCATATAAGGAGGATAATAAGAATAATTCATATTATTAAAATTATTAACTTTATCTTTATCAATTGTATTACTATCTGGAATATAAGGAACCATCATATAATAAATTGGTTGATTTGGATTTTTTGGATCAATTTGCATCATTGTCATTGGCTTAAAATTATTATAATACATTGGATATGTATAATTCATTCTTTGATTTTGCATTTGAGGAATTTGATTTTGGGTTAATGGAATATTACTTTGAATGTTATTACTTTGATTTTGAGATTTATTTGAATTTATATTATTTGTGTTATTTATATTTGAATTTTTTAATTTTTGATCTATGTTTATTGTTTGATTATTTTCTATTTTATATGATGGAGGATTTTTTGGTTGTTTTTCTATTAAAATATTTTCTGCTTGAACTGGCTGGAAATCTGTTTGTGTTGTTTCTGTTATTTTTTCTATTTTTGGAATTTCTATTTCTTTTGGCTCTAATTCTATCTTTTTTTTATGGGCTTTTAATATTTTTTTTTCATCATTTTCATCTTTTGGTTCTACAATTACTTTTCTTTTTTTTATTTTTCTTTCTTGATTTTCTTTAATTTCTTCTTTTTCTATTTCTATTTCTTTTCTTTCTTCATTTGGGTTATTTTCTTCTATTTTTGTTTCTTCTATTTTTTGCTCTTCTGTATTTACTTCTGGTAATTCTACTGCATTAGTGAATTTTTTTTTTCTATAATTTCTTTTTGTGTAATAATTATAATTGTAATAATTTTTATTATTATAATAATTATTATTATAATAATTGTTATCATAATAATTATTATTATAATATCTGCTGCTACCTCTGTAACTATTATAATAATTATTATTATAATTATTATAGTAACCATAATTATAATCGGAATCATTATTATTATAATTTTCATTTTTATTTATTTCTTTATTATCTTTTTGATTATTATTATTATTTTTGTAATATCTTTTTTTTCTTTCTTTTGTTTTTTTTTGTTTTTTATCTATATAATATATAATAAAAATTAAATAATATTAATTTACTTTTTCTAACTTCATGCCATTGATATTCTTCACCTTTACTAGCAATTTTTTTCATTTCATTTAATTCTTCTTTAATTTTAGTTTCATTATTGTCAAATCTAACCATTAATTGATAAATTTCATCATCATCAAATATATTTCCAGAATAATTTTGATAATTATCAAGAGCCTTTAATTCTTCTTTTGTGTATTCTTCTGCATCTAATATTCCATCTGGTGTATTTGTTTGAGTTGACTTCTTCATTTATTTAAATATGATTAAAAGTTAATTCCAGAATAAATAATTATTAATTTATTAAATTATTTAAATAAATAAATTAAAAAATAATTTACATATTTTGAATAAATTTTTAAAAAATAAATAAATGAAATATAATGATGATATAATTAGCTTAATTTCTGGAGATTTGAATTTATCTAATAATAATAATAAAAAAAGTTTTATTTATTATTTCAAAGAAAAAACTGGAAGTTACTTATTTCCATTATTTTATTACTTATTTATGTTTCAAGTTGAAAAAAAATCAATAGATTTACTTTGTATTATAATTGAAACAATTCAATTATTATCTTTTCCTCTTAATTATAGAGTAAGTAAATTTTATATTTAAATTTAATTAGTTTAAAGATATATGGAAAGGTGGAAAATTTTTTGATAAATTATCAAATTTAATTCAATATTCAAGAATATTTCCGTTTTTAGAAGGTCATTATGGATTTTATACATGTGTATTTTATCAAATTATTATTTGTTATTTTTTTCTATTATTTATAGTTATATATTCATCAAATAAAATAAAAAATAATCAATTAATAACAAGTTGGATTTCAGAAACTTTAAAATTAACTTTTTCTTCTTTTGGAAAAGTTAGTTATGCACCATTTATTTCTATATTATTATCACTTTTTCCTTGTAAAAAAGATGTTGTATTAATTTTAAATACTATGAAATGTAATAGTAATTTACATAAAACTTATAAAATTCTATCAATTATTATCTTAATAATTTATATACCTTCTAATATATTATTTATTTATTGTTATATTCATTTAATTAAAAATAAACATCAAAAATTTACTAAGAGAACTAGTTTTCCTGATGTTTATATGTTTTTATTAAATGTGATTTTTTGCTTATTTTATTCCCTGGAAACTAATCTTTTTAATGGATATATTTTATTCATAGGGACTTTATTATCAATTTATGTTTTTTTTCAATATTTTTATTATAAACCAATATGTGATGAATATCCTATGAAATTAACATTAATTAAAGTCTCAATTTTTGCTTTTACAAATATCTTATTAAATATCCTTTATTTTTCAAGAAATTATAATTTTAATGGTGGAATGATTATTTTTTTTATTGGTATAATTTTTATTATAACTTATTACTTAATTCCATTAAGTGATACATTTGAAATGGAAGAAATACTTAAATTACCACATAATGTAAATAGTCCTACAAAATATTGTTTCTTATTGGAAATTATAAGTAAAATTTTATTAAATATTCATAAAAAAAGAAATGAATATTTATTTCTTGAAACATATATTAATTATCATAATGTAACATGCTTAAATAAAAAAAATTGTGAATTGAAAAAATATATAGAATCTGAATGTAAAGAACTTTATTATGCTTATAAACACATTGATATTTTATTTAAATATGGGATTAATAAATGGAGAAATTATATTAGACTTCATTTATTATATGTTGAATTTTTATTTAAAAATATGGAAAAAATTAATAAAGCAAAAAGAGTTTTATTTTCAATTAAAGAGAATTCTAATACATCATTCTTAGAAAATTTTTATATTTTTCAATTAGAAAAAATGTTAGAAGGAAATGTAAGTTTATTAGAGACTAATTCAAAATCTTTATTAACAGAAATGCAATTTATAAACAAAAAACATATTTTTATTCAAAATATAAAAGATGCTATTGTCAATTATATTTTATTTTGGAATTTATTATTATCATCACATAAAGATATTATTCATGGATTAGGAAAATTGACTGATATTGGGAATAAAATTTCAAAATTAAATGATGAAATAAAAAATAATTATTCAAAATTATTTCAAGCAAATAGTAAAGATAAAGGTCTTATTACAATGTATAATTTATATAAATATGAAATATTAAATTTCAAAAAATATATACCTTATCATCAAGATAATATTAATCAGGAAAATAATTCAAAATTTTTTCTTTTCAAAGATAATTCTGGAATTATGGAAATTATAGAAAATAATCGTCAAAGTAAAATATTAATTATTTCAGCAAATTTTGAAAATTTTTGTAAAATTACAAATGTGACTTTAAGTACTTGTTTATTTTTTGGTTTATCAAAAGAAGAATTAATTGGTAAAAGTTTAAGTACTCTTATTCCAGATTTCATATTTAAACCACATAATGAAGTCATGTTTTCATTTGCAAATGAATATCATCAAAAAAGGAAATTTAATAGATTGAATAAAAATAAACTTGTTTTTCAAAATCTTCCTCATTTTGGTATTAATAAAGCTAGAATGTTAGTTAGTTTTTATATGGATATTATTTTTCATTATGATGAAAATGGAAATATGAGTTTTATTTTAAAATTAAATGATATAAGAGATAATGAAGATAATAATTATATTTTAACAAATTCAGATTTTCATATTGAAAATTTTTCTGTGAATGGAATAAAAAATCTTGGTTTAAAAAGAAAATTTATGAATGGAAATATTGATATTTTTAATCATATTAATCAATTTCATGAAGATTATATAAATAAAATAATGAATAGTTCACGTCACAAAAAAATGAATTCACTTCAATTAAAAAAAGAAATAATATCTAATTATATTTCAGGTAATAAAATTATTAATTGGACTATTGAACCAGTTAAATCTCATAAGTTTTTTCAAAATACGATAAGTGTATTAAAAAAATTTCCTAGATTTGAAATTTCAAAATATGCAAATATAGAAAATCAAAATAATAATAATAATAAAAATCTAATAAATGATAATAATAATAATAATATAGATACAAAACAGAATAATTATACTCAAATTTCAAAAATTCCTTTAAGTGAATCATTCCTTTCAGAATTTCATTTTTCAAAGAGAACAATAAATTCATCTGGGTTTTCTGATATTCAAGATCCAAATAGAAATTTAAAATTTAGAATTAATATTAAAGAAATTAAATTTAAAGAAAAAATATTTGCATATATTTTTATACTTAAAGAATATCAAGAAAATTCAAATTCAACTATATTTGACAATTCTGATAATCAAAATGTAGGAATTATTCAAAAAATAAGAGAATCAAAAGAAAAAGATGAAGACTTTGAAATTGACATGAATAATAATTGCAAAATTGAATTACCAAAAAAAAAAGATTTTTTTTTATTCGGAAAATATATTAATGATGGATTTTTACCAAAGATAAAAAATAAATTTATAATTGATATACAAAAAAGAAAATATGTTCAAATAAAAAATAATAATGAAAAAATAAAAAAAAATTATAGAGAAGAAATACAAAAAGAAGCATTAAAAAAAGTAAATGAAATAAATAAATATTATAAAAATTCAGATGATGAAGAAGAAGAAGAAGATGAAGAAGAAGAAGAAGAAGATTCTGAAATATCAAATTCAAATGAAAATGCAATAAATATAAAAATGATTAAAACAATTAAAGCTGAAATTAAAAGAGATTCTCTTCAAAATAAAAATCAAAATATATTAAAACCAATAATTAGAAAAAGAACTACTAAAAGTTCAAAAAGAATGAATGAAAAAATGAGTCCAAGAGAACTTTATATAAAAGGAAAATATTATGAAATTAATTTTAGTAATATTCATTATTTTATTTTTGATTATAATAAAGGAACTGCTATTGAAATTAATGGAAATGAATATATGAAATCTCAAGTTTTAAAAAGAATTGAAGATGAATATCATGAAATTATTACTCCTAAACTTATTAAGAAAAATGAGTCAAAAAATAATAAAAAAATAATATTTAGAAAATCAACAACATTAAAAAATGAATTTATTACTCAAGTAAATAAGGCATATGTTAAGAATGTTTTATCTAAAGAAATATTACAGAAACAAATAGAATATGCAATTAAAAAACAAGATACACAAAAATCCGTTTATCATATTAAATTAATTTCATATATAATAATTTTTTGTTTATTTACTGAAATAATAACATTAATAATATTTCTTTATGATTGGTTAAAAGATATTGATATTCATTTAAAATTAATAAAAGAAGCAAATTCATATTTTTCTTATATCATTTTTTCCTCACATGCAATAAGAGAATTAACTCTTTTATCTAATGAAAATTATACAAATTTTTGGGGAAGTAAAACTTATTATTCAGATTTTTATAAAGATTTATTATCAATTTTTTATCAAAATTTAATAGATAGTAGTCATATTGTTTCAAGTCTTATTTCTTATATTGATACATCAAATTTTTATACAATTTTCCAAAGTCCAGTAGAAATTAATTTTTTAGATGGTTTAAATAATAATTTAAAAATTAATGGAACTTATTCTGGTGTTCAATCTTATTTTGAAACTTGTTTACATTTAATAACAAGATTAGAACAAAAAAGTATTATTCCATTAAATATGAATGTTTATTTCTTTTTATCTAATTCATTTAATGTGATAAGTGGTTTTTCAGAAAATGAATTTGATATTTATGAATATGAATTATTTGAGACATATAAACAAAAATTAATTTTAGCATTAGTTATACTTTGCATTCTTTATTTAGTTAATACTTTACTTTTTATTCTATTTAAATATTTTTTTATAATAATTATAGAAAAAAGGGAAAGTTATATAGAAATCTTTTATTTAATTAATCCTAAATTAATATCTGATTCTTTAGAAAAATGTGAAAAATTTTTACAAAAATTAAACATTAAAAAATCGAATTTTGAAACTCTTGATAGTATTTCAATGTTAAGTAATTCAACTTTTAAAAATGATAATGAATCTATAATAGATGAAAATAATAATTTACTTGATTTTAAAATTAATTTAATGAATAAAGATGATAAACCAATAAATATTAATAAAAATTCATGTCATAAATATAGTTATTCAGTTTGGGGATTTATGATAAGTTTAGCATTAATCACAATGACAATATTTGTTTTAATTCAATTTTTAGTTTATCAAAATTATAAAGGATCTCTTAAATTAACTAAAAATGTTATAACACAAGAATTATCAATAGTTATGATATATAATTTTTTAAGAGAATTTCTATTTGATAATACAAAAACCTTAAATGGTATTAATTACAGTATAATTTTAGAAAAAGAATTGTCTTCATTCTATTTAACTTTCGGGAGTCAATTAAAAGAAATCGAAAAATCAGTTTTAAATAGGGAGGAATTAGTGATAAAATATGAACAAATTTTTTATGGTAATTTATGTAGTGATAATTCAACATTATTTTTTAATGCCTTTATGCCTAATAAAAATTGTTCTAATTATGCAGGAAATTGTGTCAAAAATGGCTTAAAACAAGTAATTACATATTTTATAGAAAACATAAGATATATTTATTCTCAATATTTGGTTAGAAAAAAAATAAAAGAACAATATAACTTTAAATATAATTTAACATTAAATGGTTTCCAAAATAATGAAGAATTATTATGGCCTAAAAATACTTCATTAAATAATTTATATTTTTATAGTCATCCAATAAATGATTTTAATTTAAAGGAATTTAAGGAATTAAATTATTTAATAATATTTGTAATTTATCCTTATTTTTCTGAATTTTATCTGTTTGCAAGAGAAAATTCTTTCATTTCAAAAAAAAATTTAATCATTTTTTTTTTAGGTATTGGAAGTATTGTAATTTTTATTGAGTTTTTTGCTTTTTTTATAATTTGGAAAAGATATGAATTAGAGTTAAATAATAATATTTTTAAAACAAAAAAAATGTTGAGTATTATTCCTATCGATACTCTTATTTATGTGAAAAATATTAATAAATTATTGGGAATAGAAGAAAATAAACAATTTGATAATAAAAATGAAATTAATTGGAAATAAGTTTAAAATAAATTTTTATAAATAAAAATTAATTTTATATATAAAAAAGTATATTAATTTACTATTTATATTTATAATTATTTTTTTACATGATATAATATTATTTCTTTAATTGTATTATAATATTCAATTATTTTTCTTTTAAAAATTAAAAAGTCATAATCAATAACACTTTTCTCAAGTTCATTGAAATGTGAAAAATGATTTTCAATATTATTTAAATCTTCAAAAGCATTTTTTGTTTTTTCCTTTTCATTATCTTCTAAATTTGAATTTTTAAGGATATCATCAAACAAATTATTATAATAGTCTTTATATATTTTACTTAAAATATAAATACTTTTAGATATTTGTTCTAAATTATTAATATTATTTCTTATTAGTTCATCATCTAACATTATTTTATTAAATAATAATGAAAGAATTTGTTTTAAATAATTATTTATTTCAATATCATCAAAAATAAATTGAATATTTGGTTGATTTTCCAATTTTAATTTTCCAATTATATAAATTATATCATTTATATCAATTAAAATTTCAGAAATATCATTTAAATCATAAATTAAAATTAACATTCGAAATATTAATTTAAATTTAGATAACTCACATATATTTGGAAATTCTTTAATAAAATCACAATATATAATTTTCAATGCGGTAAACAAATTCTTAAATTTATTAAAATATGCAAAAGTATCTTCTATACTTATACTAAATATTAAATCACTTAAATTATTAAACACTACTTTCATTAAATTATAATCTGAATTTAAAACAGTTGAAAATTGGATAATCTTATTTTTATAAAAATTTGAAAAAATTTTTATAAGATATGAAATAGGTAAAATTTGTAATTGATATTTTTCTTCTTCATCTTTAATTTCTTTAACCTGCCCAGCTAATTTATAATAATATTGAACAATTTGAATATAAATTGAAAATAGTTTAAATGGAATCATTGAACTAGGAGAAAATTGAATTCTATTACCACAATTTTTAGTTATATTTTTTAATAATTTTAAAATATAAATTATATCTTTTATATTTTTTAGATCTATTGACAAAAATATATTTTTTAAATCTTCTAATGATGGCATTAAAACATTTATCATATTTTCATAGTTATTTTGTTCATTTATTGATGAGACTAATGAATCTATTATATTTATTAAATAAGTTTTTTCTTTATTTTTTATTTTTAAAATTTCTCCATTTATAAATCCAATTTTCATAGTAAAAGGTAAAGATGTTTTAAAATATAAATAATAAAATATTTGGAGAAATTTTTTTCTTAATTTGAAAGATAGCCAATCTGAATTATTTAACAATAAAATAAATAATTGTTGAAGAGATTCAATTAATTCATTTTCTTTTAATATTATTTTACCAATATAAATCCTAAATTGATTTTCATTAATATTATATGATTCTTCTACAATTATATTCGATTTAATTAAATTTAATGATTTAATGATTAATTTTTTATTATTATCTTGATTTGATTGAGATAACATTACAATTATATGGATAAAATAACATAATAAATTACTGGAATTAGAAGATTTCACACTTTCATTAACCGAATTAAAAATACTTAAAAAATTATTTTTAAGATATGGATTCAAAAAATGTTTAATAAAAAAATTAATAAAATGGATTAATGTTGTATTAAAAAGAGGATTTTTAATTGGAAAAACTGTTTTTTTAATCATTGAAAAAATTAGACCAATAAATTTAGATATTAAAATTTCTTCTTCAGATTCACTTTCAATTTTAATAAATGAAAAATTTGATATATTTTTTTCTTCAATTGAATTCACAATTTTTTCCTCTTGTAAAATATTATAATTATTTTTTAAAAGTTCACAACCAAATCTAATATGAAAGCATAAATTAATAAAATTATTATTTTTTTCAGATTCATCAATTTTTAATAGAATTAATTTTATAATTTTTTCAAAAACTCCTTCCCCACATATTCCAAAAGAGGAAACAATATCATCAATATCCATAATAAAAAAAGAATAATTTAAATCTAAAAAATCAGTTAAAATTTTTATTAAAGTTTCCTCAATTTTTTCTTTTTTAATAGAATAATTTTTTATATTATGTGAAAAATATCCAAAAAATCTTAATAAATAAATATATCCTTGCATTAAATCATTTTTTTTATTATTTTTAATTTCAAATAAAGTTTCATTTGTAAATTCATATA
>JAEEGL014856671.1_pt1 | contig 15877 bp, 14 predicted proteins | sample 9134231 | NCBI WGS metagenome assembly JAEEGL01 (sample SAMN16246548, study PRJNA631951) | gut metagenome | biome: gut microbiome; feature: rumen; material: fiber-attached | host: Bos | place: Iran: Karaj | collected 2018-10
CATCTCGGCCACGGCGTCCATGTTGATCCCCGCCCGGGTGGAGCCCACGTTGACGGAGGAGCAGACGAGCTCCGTCTCCGCCAGCGCCTGCGGGATGGAAGCCAGGAGCTTCCGGTCCGCCTCCGTGAGGCCCTTCTGCACCAGGGCGGAAAAGCCGCCGATGAAGTCCACGCCGCAGGCCGAAGCGGCCCGGTCCATCGCCTTCGCGAAGGGCACGTAGTCTTCACAGCGGGAGGCCGCCGCCACGAGCGCGATGGGCGTGACGGAGATGCGCTTGTTCACGATGGGGATGCCGAACTCCGCCTCGATCTCCGCGCAGACGGGCACCAGGCGCTCCGCCGCGCCGCAGATCTTGTCGTAGATGGCCGCGCAGGCTTCTTCCGCGCTGCTGCGCGCGCAGTCCAGCAGGGAGATCCCCATGGTGACGGTGCGGATGTCCAGGTGCTGCTGCTGGATCATCTCGATGGTGGCCAGAATGTCGTTTCGGTTCATCATCTCCGGCACCTCTTAAATGGTATGCATGGCATCGAAGATCTCTTCCCGCTGCATCCGGATGCTGAGACCCATCTCCTGCCCCTGCGCCTCCAGCGCGCGCGCGACCTCCGCGAAGGGCAGCGTGCTGCCGCTCACGTCCACCATCATGATCATGGTGAAGTTGTTCTGCAGGATGGTCTGGGAGATGTCCAGGACGTTGATGTTGTAGGCGGCCAGCTTGTTGCAGATGGCGGCGATGATGCCGACTCTGTCCCTGCCGACCACGGTGACGATCGCGTTCATTTCAAAGAGCTCCTTTTGTCTTGTTTTTTGCTGCGGGGCAGGCCCGCTCCGCTATTCGATGCCCAGGACCTGATAGTCCTGCGCTTCCACCGCCGCCTTCAGGACGGCATCCTCTACGGGCCCGCTGAGCGTCAGCACCGCGGTGCCGGCGCTGTGGTCCGCCACGGCGCTCTCCACGCCGGGGATTGCTTCCAGCGTCTTCTTGACGCGCGCTTCGCAGTGCGGGCACATCATGCCCTCGATCTTCATGGTCTTTGTCATTTTGCTTTCCTCCTGCTGTCGGATGGCAGGCGCGCCGCCTGCCGCTCTATGATGGATGGGTCTGTCCTGCGCCGGGTCACGCAGCCTGCAGAGGTTGAGCCGCAGCGCGTTCATACAGACGAAGAAACTGGAAAGGGCCATGGCCGCCGCGCCGTACATGGGCTGCATGGCGATGCCGTAGAGCCCCATGGCCAGCGGGATGCAGACCGCGTTGTAGAAAAAGGCCCAGAAGAGGTTCTGGTGGATGTTGCGGATGACGGCCCGGCTCAGGCGGATGGCCGCCGAAACGTCCGTCAGGCGGCTGTGCATGAGCACGATGTCCGCCGCGTCGAGCGCCACGTCCGCGCCCGCGCCGATGGCGATGCCCGTGTCCGCCACGGCAAGCGCCGGCGCGTCGTTGATCCCGTCGCCCACCATGGCGACCCTGCCCTGCGCTTTCAGAGCGCGGATCCGCTCGGCTTTTCCTTCCGGCAGCACGCCGGCGATCACTTCCTCCACGCCCGCCTCGGCGCCGATGGCCTTTGCGGTCTTCTCGTTGTCGCCCGTGAGCATGACGACGCGGATCCCCATGCCCGCGAGCTCGCGGACCGCCTGCGCGGAGTCCTCTTTTATGGTGTCCGCCACGGCGATGAGGCCGAGCGCCCGGCCGTCCGCCGCGAAGAAGAGCGGGGTCTTTCCGGCCTCGGCAAGCGCCTCCGCTTTCTGCAGCAGCGCTTCCGGCAGGGCCATCTGCCCGGCGAGGAAGCGTCTGTTCCCGCCCAGGACCTCCCTGCCTTCGATCCGCGCGCGGAGCCCGCTGCCCGGCAATGCGCGGAAGTCTTCCGCCTCCGGCAGTTCCATGCCCGCCGCGGCCGCGAGCACCGCCTTGGCCAGCGGATGTTCGCTCTGCTTTTCCAGCGCGGCCGCGAGGCGCAGCAGCGTGCCCTCATCTCCGTCCACGGCCGCAAGGTCCGTGACGAGCGGCCTTCCCTCCGTGATGGTGCCGGTCTTGTCCAGCGCCACGATCTCCGCGCGTCCGGCACCTTCCAGCGCGGCCGCGGTCTTGTACAGGATGCCGTTCCGCGCGCCGACGCCGCTGCCGACCATGATCGCCACGGGCGTCGCGAGCCCGAGGGCGCAGGGGCAGCTGATGACCAGCACGGAGATGGCCCGCGCGACGGCGAAGCTGAAGCTCCTGCCCGCGAGCAGCCAGCCGCCCAAAGTCAGAAGGGCAATGCCGATGACCGCCGGCACGAAGATGCCCGCCACCTTGTCCGCGATGCGGGCGAGCGGCGCCTTGGTGGCCGCCGCGTCCGAGACGGTCTTGATGATCTGCGCGAGGGTGGTGTCCTCCCCGACCCGCGTGGCCCGGCACTGCAGATAGCCTTCCCGGTTGATGGTCGCCGCGGAGACGCTGTCCCCCTCGGCCTTGTCCACCGGGATGCTCTCGCCCGTGAGGGCGGATTCGTCCAGGGCGCTCTGCCCTTTGACGATGACGCCGTCCACCGGGACGCTCTCTCCCGGCCGCACCGCGAAGAGATCGCCGGGCCGGACCTCTTCGATGCCGACCTCGATCTCCTCTCCGTCCCGCAGCAGAACGGCCGTCCTGGGCGCGAGGCGCATGAGGCCCTTGAGCGCGTCCGTGGTCCGCCCCTTGGACATGGCCTCGAGCATCTTGCCGACGGTGATGAGGGTGGGGATCATGGCGGCGGACTCAAAGTAGAGGTCCATGCTGCCGGCCATGAGCGCCGCGTGATCGCCCGCGCCCAGCGCGAGGACCATGCGGAAGAGCACGGCCAGCGAGTAGCCGAAGGACGCCGCGGAGCCGAGGGCCACGAGCGTGTCCATGTTCGGCGCGCCGCGCAGCAGGGAGCGGAAGCCGGAGCTGAAGAACTTGCCGTTGATGAGCATGACCGCGATGGCCAGAAGCATCTCGACCAGCGCCAGAAAGACCGGCTGGTCGAAGGCCGCCGGGGCCGGCCAGCCCCACATGCCGTGGCCCATGGAACAGTACATGAGCAGCAGCAAGATGGGGATGGAGAGCAGCAGGCGGCGCTTCAGCTTCGGCGTCTCATGGTCTTTGAGGGCCTCCGCGTCCGCCCAGGAAGGGCCGTCTCCCGCCGCCGCGGCGCCGGACGCGCCCTTCGGCGCCGCGCCGTAGCCGGCCGCCTCGACCGCCCGGACGATCTCCTCGGGAGGCACGCTGCCTTCCACGCCCATGGAGTTGGTCAGGAGGCTCACGGCGCAGTCCGTAACGCCCGGAACGGCGCGGACCGCTTTTTCCACCCGGCTCTGGCAGGCCGCGCAGCTCATGCCTGTAACTGTGTATTGCTGCATGTCTTCCTATCCTTGCTCACACTTCGCTTGCGGCATTATTATACCCGCTCGCGTCCCGTTTGCCAATGAAGGGGATTGTCATTTTTGCCCGCCTCCCGTAAAATCGACTTGGAGGAAACTGCCATGAACAAAGCCCCGCGCATGATCAAAGAAGAGAGCCGGACCCTGCTGGACACGCCTTTCATCAAGGTCTATCGGCTTGCCATAGAAGGCGGACGCTGCTACTACGACGCCTCACGCCGGCCCCTGGACGATCTGCTCGCCTTCAAGACGGACGAGGAGGTCGGCGCGGAACTGCCGGACGCCGTCACCATCTTTCCCATCATAAAGACGCCGGACGGGCCGCCCCGCCTGCTGCTCTTCTATGAATTCCGCTACGTGACGGGACAGTTCCTGCTCTCGCCCCCCGCGGGCCTGATCGACAAAGAGGCGGACAAAGGCGAAGATCCGGTGCTGGCCACCGCGCGCCGCGAGCTCTTTGAGGAGACCGGTCTTCTGCCCGGCCCGGAGGATCGTCTGTTCACGATAAACCCCTTCGCCTTCAGCACCCCCGGCTTCAGCGACGAATGCAACGCGCTGGCCGGCGCCGTCCTCCATCTGCCGGACCTCTCCGTCCTGAACCACGGCGGCGCGGAGGGCACGGAATGCTTCGGCGACTTCGTCCTGCCGGACCGGGAAGAGGCCCTGCAGATGATGCGGAGCGGCAAAGACCCCAAAGGCAGAGCCTACTCCATGTACACCTGGTCCGCCCTGCTCTACTTCGTCTCGGGTCTCTGGGAAGAGCAGGCGCGCTAGCGCTATCTTCTGTTTTCGTTCCCCCAGTCGCAGAGCTTGTCCAGCACCGCCACCAGCGACTTGCCGCGCGGCGTCAGGCTGTATTCCACCCGCGGCGGGATCTGCGGATAGACCGTGCGGCAGATGAGCTCATCCGTCTCCAGTTCCTTCAGATTCTGGCTGAGGGTCTTGTCGGATACGTTCTGCAGGTAGCGCCGCAGCGCGTTGAACCGCACGGGCTCGTATTCCATCAGACAGTAGAGGATGACCGGTTTGTATTTCCCCGCGATCAGCGAGAGCGTATAGCTGTATCCTGTCTTAGAAAAATCCGCCTCTTCGATGCACTTCTTCTCCATTACGAACCTCCCGGTAAGTCACTTACCTAAAAGCCGGTACTTGCTATTCATTCCATGCCATGATAGCATGCTGACAGCAAGCATACAAGAGGGAAGGTCCCTTCCATATAAGGACCTTCCGGGAAAGGCAGGTAAGACATGAAAAAAGATCTCGGAAGCATCCCGGCAGTTTACCCGATGCCGGTCCTGATGGTAGCCGCCTATGACGAGAACGGCAAGGTGAACGTGATGAACGCCGCCTGGGGCCAGATCTGCGCCATGGACAAGATCGCCCTCTTCATCGACGAAGAGCATAAGACCACCCAGAACATCCTGAAGAGCAAGGCCTTCACCGTCAGCCTGGCCGACAAGGCCCACATGGACGTGGCGGACTTCTTCGGCATCGCCAGCGGCAATCAGATGACGGACAAGTTCGAGCGCACCGGCTACACCGCCGTCAAGAGCGCGTTCGTGAACGCCCCCCTCATCGACGAGTTCCCGCTGGTCATGGAGTGCGAGCTCGCCGAAGTGGTCCGGAGCGACAGCTTCTACTGCATCGTGGGCAAGATCGTCAACGTCGGCGCGGAGGAGCGCGTCCTCAACGAGCGCGGCAACAAGGTGGATCCCTCCAAGCTGGAGGCCCTCATCTTCGACCAGTTCCAGCACGGCTACTACCTCTGCGGCGAGCAGGTCGGCAAGGCCTGGAACGCCGGCAGAGACTGGATGAAGAAATAGCGCGGCGCATCGCGCAAAAACAGAAAAAAGCGGATCCCCTGCGGGATCCGCTTTCTTTATGTGCTTTCGATCTAACAGTCGCTCCACTTCCACTCCGCCACTTCGGGCAGGTCCACGCCGTATTCGGCGATGTATCGCTTATGATCGCAGAGCTTGTCCTTCATCTGCTGGATCAGGTAGGCGCCGCGGTTGCCGAGCTGCGGCAGATTGTAGACCGCGGACTGCACCAGGCTGAAGCGGTCCAGGCCGTTCAGCACGCGCATGTCGAAGGGCGTGGTGATGGTGCCCTCCTCGATGTAGCCGCGAACGTGCAGGTTCTTGTTCTTCCGCTTGTACGTGAGCTCATGGATGAGCGAGGGGTAGCCGTGATACGCGAAGAGGATCGGCTTCTCCGTGGTGAAGATGGCGTCGTATTCCCGCTGGGATAGGCCGTGCGGATGCTGCTCCTCCGACTGCAGGCGCATGAGGTCCACCACGTTGACCACGCGGATCTTCAGCTCGGGGAAGGCCTCCCGCAGGATGGTGACCGCGGCCAGAGTCTCCAGGGTGGGCGTGTCGCCGCAGCAGGCCATGATGAGATCCGGCTCGGCGCCGCGGTCCGTAGAGGCCCACTGCCAGATGCCGATGCCCTGCTCGCAGTGCCGCTCCGCCTCTTCCATGTTGAGCCACTGCGGGCGCGGATGCTTGGATGCGACGATGACGTTCACGTAGTTCCGGCTGCGCAGGCAGTGATCGAAGATGCTGATCAGGCAGTTCGCGTCGGGGGGCAGATAGAGCCGCACCACGTCCGCCTTCTTGTTCGCCACGTGATCCAGGAATCCGGGATCCTGATGGGTGAAGCCGTTGTGATCCTGCTGCCAGACGTTGGAGGCCAGGATGTAGTTGAGCGAGGCGATCTCCTCGCGCCAGGGCAGCTGGTCGCAGACCTTCAGCCATTTGGCGTGCTGGGAGAACATGGAGTCCACGATGCGGATGAAGGCTTCGTAGCTCGTGAAGAAGCCGTGGCGGCCGGTGAGCAGATAGCCCTCCAGCATGCCCTGGCAGACGTGCTCGGAGAGCATGGAGTCCACCACGCGGCCCGAGGGGGAGAGGTGATCGTCCTCCGGCAGGATCTCGCCGGCCCAGATCCTGTTCTCGATCTCAAAGAGCGCGCCGAGCCGGTTGGACGTGGTCTCGTCCGGGCCGAAGGAACGGAAATTGCGATGGTCTTCGTTCAGGCGGTAAACGTCTCTGACGTAGGCGCCGAGGGCTGCCATGTCCTGCGCCTCCGCGCCGCCGTGCGCGGGCACGTCCACCGCGTAATCGCGGGGATCCGGCAGGCGGAGATCCCGCAGGAGCTTGCCGCCGTTGGCCTTGGGGTTCGCGCCCATCCTTCTGCGGCCTTCCGGCGCGAGCGCCAGCAGCTCCGGCACGGGCACGCCGTCTTTGTCAAAGAGCTCTTCGGGGCGATAGCTGCGCAGCCAGTCCTCGATGATCTGCAGATGCGCGGGGCTGTCAGGCTGCACTGGCACCTGATGGGCGCGCCAGTAGCCTTCCACTTTGTTTCCGTCCACGCTCGCGGGGCCGGTCCAGCCCTTCGGCGTACGCAGGACGATGAGCGGCCAGCGGGGACGCTCCGTGACGCCGTCCTCTCTGGCGGCCTTCTGCGCGGCGCGGATCTCCGTGACGCAGCGGTCCAGGACCTCCGCCATCTTGCGGTGCATGGGCATGGGGTCATCCCCCTCCACGAAATAAGGCGTCCAGCCGCAGCCGCGGAAGAAGCTCTCCAGCTCTTCGTGCGGGATGCGGGCCAGCACCGTGGGGTTGGCGATCTTATAGCCGTTGAGGTGCAGGATCGGCAGCACCGCGCCGTCCGTGACGGGCGAGAGCATCTTGTTCAGCTGCCAGCTGGTGGCGAGGGGGCCGGTCTCGGCTTCGCCGTCGCCCACCACGCAGGCCACGATCAGCTCCGGATCGTCCAGGACCGCGCCGAAGGCATGGGCCAGGCTGTAGCCCAGCTCGCCGCCTTCATGGATGGAGCCCGGCGTCTCCGGCGCGACGTGGGACGGGATGCCGCCCGGAAAGCTGAAGCGCTTAAAGAGCTTGCGCATGCCGTCGCGGTCGCGGGTGATGTTCGGATAGACCTCCTGATAGCTGCCGTCCAGCCAGTCCTGCGCCACCATGGCGTTCCCGCCGTGGCCGGGACCGGACATGTAGATCATGTCCAGATCGTATTCCTTGATGACGCGGTTGAGATGCGTATAGATGAAGTTCTGACCCGGGCAGGTGCCCCAGTGGCCGACGATCTTCTTTTTGATGTGCTGCGGTGCAAGCGGCTCCTCCAGCAGAGGATTGTCCAGCAGATAGAGCTGGCAGGCGGTCAGATAGTTGGATGCGCGCCAGTAGGCGTCCATCTGCCGCAGCGTGGTCCCGCTGAGGCTCGTCTTCTTTCTCTTAGGCATGTTCGACCTCCGGATGGATCTTTGAGTTGCGTCGGTTTATCTGTCGCGGCCTCTTCCTCCCCGGGAGGGAGAAGTGCCTCTGGATGCGGGGCTCTTGCCGGCGCTGCCGCCGCTCCGGCTCGTGGGATTGCCGGTGCCGCTGCGCTTCGCGAAGGCGCTGTTCAGCCCGCTCCCGCCGCTGCTGCTGCGGGCCTTGGACGCCTGCTTCATGATGCTGTCGAAGCTGGCCGGGCGGGCGCTGCCGACATTGGAAGCGGGTCTGGCGGCAGGCTTGGCGGCGGGCTTCGCGGCAGGTCTTGCCGGCGCCTTGGCGGCGGCGGAAGGCGCCGCGGGCCTTCCCATGGTGGTCTTGTATCCGGGCGGATACTGTCCGTAAGCATTGCCGTAGCCCTTGTTGTAGGAGCTGCCGTAAGGGTTCTGCGCGCTCCGCGCCGCGGCGCCGCCGGCGATGCCGGCCACCAGCGTTTTCAGGAGGGACGAGGCCTGGTCCATCTGCGCCTGCGCGGCTTCCATTTCCGCCATGCGCAGGGCGTCCTCTCTGGCAGCCTGCGCCGCGGCGGCCTCTTCGGCCGCGAGGCGAGCTTCTTCTTCTTTGATCGCGTTGCCCAGCGGGGCGCCGCAGCAGGGGCAGGTCGCAAAGCCCTCGGCCGCCTCGACATCTACATAAGAATCGCAGTATTCGCAAGTCACTTTCATTGCCCTTCCTCCTTCTCACGCCGTGAAGCGCCTTCCGCTTTCATCTGGTTCTTATTCTCATACATGGCGTTGTCCGCCGCTTTGATCAGTTCGGGAACGCTCATGCCGCTGGCGGGGTCGTAGACCGCAAGGCCGCATGCAAGGCCCAGAACGGCTTCGGGAACGTCCGGCAGTTCCGTGGATGCCGCCATCCGGCTCCGCAGCTCCTGCAGGAGCTCTTCCCGTCTCTCATAGTCCTCGCCGCTCAGGATCACCACGAACTCGTCGCCGCCGATGCGGTATACGGGGCTGTGCTTGAAGACCCGGCAGATCATGCCGCAGCAGTACTGGATGTAGAGATCGCCGACGTCGTGGCCCTGTCTGTCGTTGACCTCCTTCAGGTCGTTGATGTCGCAGCCCACGACGGCGAGCTTCATCTGCGGATCCGACTGCAGCGTCTGGCTGAGCTGCTTGACGGCGTCCTTGTACGCGGCCACGTTCTTCACGCCCGTGAGGCCGTCCTGCTTGGCCAGGATCTCCGCGCGGCGCAGCTTCTTGCGCATCAGCTCGGAACGGCTGCGCATGCAGTCCAGCAGCACGCGGGTCAGCGCGGCGATGGCGACCGGTTTCGTCAGATAGGCGTCCATGCCGGCCTCCAGGCAGCGCTCGACGTCGCTGTCCTCGGAGCTGGCGGTCAGGGCGATGATGGGCACCGTGGCGGCGCTGGGGGTCGGCAGCGCGCGGATGGCCTCCGCGGCCTCCGGCCCGTTCATCTCCGGCATCTGGATGTCCATCAGGATGGCGTCGAACTCGTCCGGCGCGTCCCGGAAGGCTTCCAGGGCAAGCTGTCCGTTGCCGACGGCGACGACCGCCGCGCCTTCTCCTTCCAGGATGTCCACCGCGATCTCGCGGCTGAGGGCGTTGTCCTCCGCCAGCAGGATGCGAGTGTCCGCAAGGCTCTCCGTGCGGATCGCGCTGCTCCTGTCCGCGTGCCTGTTCTGGGAGAGACCGCTCCCGGGATCCTCGGCCTGGGTGGCAAAGGCGTCCAGACAGGCCCGGAAACAATCCAGCAGCTCCGGCGAGAAGCAGCCGCATTCGCCGTTCAGGATCATGTCGCAGGCTTTTTCGTGGCTGAAGGCTTTCTTATACGGGCGCTCCGTGGTCAGGGCGTCGTAGCAGTCCGCGATGGAAACGATCTGCGCGGCGATGGGGATCTCGTCCCCCGCCAGGCCGTCCGGATAACCGCGGCCGTCGTATTTTTCGTGATGATGGCGGCAGATGTCCATGCAGACGGAAAGATAATTCGTGTCCCAGTACTCCGGCGTCTGCTCCAGGATGCTGCAGCCGCGGGCGCAGTGGGTCTTCATGAGGCTGAACTCTTCGTCCGTCAGCTTGCCGGGCTTCAGCAGGATGGCGTCCGGGATGGCGATCTTGCCGACGTCGTGCAGGGCGGCCGCCGAGGTCATGAGGCTGATCTCGCGCTCCGTGAGGCCGTAGCGCGGGATGCGCTCCGCCACCTGCTCCGCCAGGAGCTTCGTGAAGCCCTTGACCCGCCGGACGTGCCAGCCGCTGTTTTCGTCGCGGCCCTCGACCACGTTGCCGAGCAGCTCGATGACGTCTTCGTTCATGAGGTTGAGCATGTGGTTGCGTTCCTGCAGCTCCGCGGTGCGCTCCAGGATGGTGGCCTCCAGCTGCTCCATCTGCGCCGCGTCCTTGCTGCGCACGATGTCCGCGCTGCGGTCCGCCAGCAGGATGACGAACTCGCCCTCCTCCTCCGCCTCATAGCGCATGATGCGGGTCTCGTAATAAGTGGGCCTCTCGCCGTCCTGAACGCGGTAGGAGATGGTGTAGACCGGCTCTATGGAAAGCGCCTCGCGCAGATAGTCCGTGGAGAGCAGCAGCGCGACGTGATCCCGGTCGTCCGGAAAGACCCGCTCTTCGATGTAGCTCTTGCAGTAGGCGTCGTAGCCCTGCGCGATGCGCGCTTCCAGCGCGGCGCGGCCTTCCGGCTGCGCTTTGTAGATGGACATTTCTCCGCTGTCCGGCTTCACGAAGAGGATGTCTTCGTACTCGGTGGCGAAATGCGCGATGGTCGCCCGGTCTCTCTGGTCCTCCAGACGGCTCTCCTCCGCTTTTCGTTCCGCGCTGCGCAGCTGCCCGCGCAGCCGTCTGACGTAAAGAGCCAGCGCGATCGCGAGGATCAGCAATAGTAGACAGAGAACGGCCCAGCCTGCGGGAAAGACAGGATTGGAAGCAGTTTGTGGCATGAGGCTCTCCTTAAGACAAAAAGTAAATAGAAAAATGAGCAGGCATCGCTTTTTCCCTGTCGTGGACAGGTGGGCTTCCTGCGCCCCTGTCTCTGTCTTCCGCTGATGCGAGGCGGCCTGACATAACACAGGACCGACGTCCGGATCCCCTTATAGCAAGTGTAGGAAAATGAACTGCCTGCTCGTCTTTATTATACGGCTTTCGCCGGAGCTTGGCAAGTGTTCCGGCGCTAGCGCTCCGGCTCCGCCTTGGTCTCGCAGTAGAGGCAGCGATAGATCTTGTTCTCGCGGTCCGTGAGCTTGAAGATCTGCGGCAGCTCCTGCTCCGTGGAGCTGATGCAGCGGGGGTTCTTGCAGACCAGCACGTTGGTCAGCGTCTCCGGCATGGGGATGCTCTCCTTGCTGACGATCTCCCCGCTGCGGATGACGTTCACCGTGGCGCCCGGATCCACGTAGCCGATGAGGTCCAGGTCGATGTCGATGGCCGCGTCCACCTTGATGATGTCTTTTTTGCCCATGCGCTTGCTGCTGACGTTCTTGATGAGCGCCACGGAGGCGTCCAGCTTGTCCAGCTGCAGCAGCTCGTAGAGGCGCATGGCCCTTCCCGCCGTGATGTGATCGATGACGACGCCGTTCTGGATGGAATCTACGTTCATGAACTTAGGCCTCCTTCAAAAGCTTCAGGATGAGCGCCATGCGGATGTAGCGGCCGTTGCGCACCTGCTTGAAATAGCAGGCCCGCGGGTCGTCGTCCACGGCCACGCTGATCTCGTTGACCCTGGGCAGCGGGTGCATGATGCAGAGGTCCTCCTTAGCCACGCGCAGCTTCTCCGGGGTGAGGACGTAGCTGTCCTTCAGCCGCAGGTAATCCTCTTCATTGAAGAAGCGTTCCCGCTGGACGCGGGTCATATAGAGGATGTCCAGCTTCGGCAGGACTTCCATCAGATCCTCGGTCTGCTCGTAGGGGATGCCGCGGTCCTTGATGGCGTCTTTCTTCACGTAGCTCGGCAGCTTCAGCTCCTCCGGGGAGATGAGCACGAAGCGGATGCCGCTATAGCGCGAGAGCGCGTTGATGAGGGAGTGGACCGTGCGGCCGAACTTCAGGTCGCCGCAGAGGCCTACGGTCAGATCGTCGAAGCGGCCCTTCTCGCGGTAGATCGTCAGAAGGTCCGTGAGGGTCTGGGTGGGGTGGCAGTGGCCGCCGTCGCCGGCGTTGATGACCGGCACCAGCGCGTTCTTCGCGAGCACCAGCGCAGCGCCCTCCTTCGGGTGCCGGATGGCCATGATGTCCGAATAGCAGCTCACGGTCTTGGCGGTGTCCGCCACGCTCTCGCCCTTCGCGGCGGAGCTGGAGGCGGCGCTGGAGACCGAGATGACGCTGCCGCCCAGGCTCTGCATGGCCGATTCGAAGCTGAGACGGGTGCGGGTGGAGGGCTCGAAGAAGAGCGCCGCCAGGATCTTTCCGTCGCAGGCGTGGGCGTATTTTTCCGGATGGGCGATCATGTCCTGCGCGGTATCGACCAGCTCGGCGATCTCCTCCTTGCTCAGATCCGTGATGTCGATGAGACTTCTCATTTCGCTGCACCTCCGATCCAGCTCTCATCCTCCGGGCAGGCCCGGAACGCAAGCAGGCGCGGCGCGTCTTCCGGCTTGATGTAGCCTTCCGCCGCGGCGCGCTCCACGATGGTGTCAAAATCCGTGAGGGAAATGTTCTTCACGTTCGCGGCAGCCAGGCGCGCAAGGCCCTTCTGCATGCCGTAGGTGAAGATGGAGACCACGCCGAGCACCTCGGCGCCGGCTTCGCGCAGGGCCTCCACCACTTCGATGACGCTGCCGCCGGTGGAGATCAGGTCCTCCACGACCACCACCTTCTGCCCCGGCTCCAGGCGGCCTTCGATGCGGTTTTGCCGGCCGTGGTCCTTGTTGCCGGAGCGCACGTAGCCCATGGGAAGGCCCATGATGTGCCCGCAGATGGCCGCGTGGGCGATGCCCGCCGTGGAGGTCCCCATGAGGACTTCCGCCTCCGGGTAGTTCGCCCGGATCAGCTCCACCAGGCCGTCCTCCACGTGGCCGCGCACCTCCGGCGCGGTGAGCGTGAGCCGGTTGTCGCAATAGATGGGGCTCTTGATGCCGCTGGCCCAGACGAAGGGCTCCTCCGGCCGCAGGAACACCGCTTTGATGCGGAGCAGATCCTCCGCGATCTCCCGTTTCCGATCCATGTCTTATGCCTCCTTGCCAAGAAACTCGCTGAGACAGCGGCGGTAGGCCGCCACCGGGTCCGCCGCGGCGGTGATGGAACGCCCCACGACGATGTAGTCGGAGCCGAGCTCCCGCGCCATGGCGGGCGTGGTGACCCGTTTCTGGTCCCCCGCGGCGCCGCCCGCGAATCGGATGCCCGGCGTGATGGTCAGGAAGTCCGCGCCGCAGGCCGCGTGGACCTTGCCCGCCTCCAGCGGCGAACAGACCACGCCGTCCAGGCCGGCCGCCTTCGCCCGCGCCGCGTAGTGCATCACCACTTCGTCGATCGGGCGCTCGATGAGCAGGTCCTCTTCCATGGTCTTCTGATCGGTGCTGGTGAGCTGCGTCACGGCGATGAGCATCGGCCGGCTGCCGTCTGGGCGGCGCAGCCCCTCCAGCGCGGCCTGCATCATCGGCACCGTGCCCGCGGCGTGCAGATCGCAGAGATCCACGTCCAGCTCCGAGAGCACCGCCATGGCCTTCTTCACCGTATTCGGGATATCGTGCAGCTTCAGGTCCAGAAAGATCTTGTGGCCGCGCGCCCGGATCTCCCGCACGATCTGCGGGCCGGCCGCGTAGTACAGTTCCATGCCGATCTTCACGAAGGGCTTCTCCTCCGTAAAGAGGTCCAGGAAGCGAAAGACTTCCGCCTCCGAAGCGAAATCACAGGCGATGATCACGTCTTTTCCCATGTTGTATACTCCTTTTCCAAAAGCGCAGGCCGCTTGACGCGGGGCGGGCCCCCTATCGGGCGGCCTGCCCGATGATGTCTGTCAGACGGTCGATGCCGCAGCGATCCATGACCTCCGGCAGCGCTTCGATGATCTTTTTGCAGGCGAAGGGATCGACCAGATTCGCCGCGCCCACCTGCACCGCCGTGGCGCCCGCGAGCATCAGCTCCAGCACGTCCTCCGCGCGGGAGACGCCGCCCAGGCCGACCACGGGGATCCGCACGGCCCGCGCGACCTGATAGACCATGCGCACGGCCAGCGGCAGCAGCGCGGGGCCGGAGAGGCCGCCGGTGCCGTTCGCGAGCAGCGGGCGCTTCGTCTTCAGGTCGATGCGCATGCAGAGCAGCGTGTTGATGAGGCTCAGTCCGTCCGCGCCGGCGGCCTCGCAGGCCCGCGCGATCTCGCAGATATCCGTCACGTTCGGCGTCAGCTTCACGATGACGGGCTTCCGGGTGACCGCCTTCACCGCGCGCGTGACCGCCGCGGCGCTCTCCGGGTCCGTGCCGAAGCTCATGGCGCCGCCGTGCACGTTGGGACAGCTGATGTTGACCTCCAGCCAGCCCACCTGTTCCTCCTTGTCGAGCAGGGCGCTGACCGCCTCGTATTCTTCGATCGAAAAGCCGCTGATGTTCGCCATCACGGGCTTATGGAAACACCGCTTCAGCTTCGGGAGCTCCTCCGCGATGACCTTCTCCACGCCGGGATTCTGCAGGCCCACGGCGTTCAGCATGCCGGAGGGCGTCTCCGCGATGCGCGGCGTCGGGTTCCCGTAGCGCGGCTGCAGCGTGGTTCCCTTGAAGGAAAACGTGCCGAGCACGTTGATATCGTAGAGTTCTGCAAACTCGTAGCCGTAACCGAAGGTGCCGGAAGCGGGAATGATCGGGTTGTCCAGTTCGATGCCGCAGAGATCCACGCTCAGTCTTCCCATGTGAGTTCCCCTTTCCGCAGCACCGGACCGTCCCGGCAGATCCGTTTCCATCCGCTTACGGTTTTGCAGGTGCAGCCCATACATGCGCCGAAGCCGCAGCCCATCCGTTCTTCAAAGCTGAACTGGCCGTCAGACGCGCTTGCGTGAAATACTGCCTTCAGCATCGGTTCCGGCCCGCAGGTGTAAAAATAGTCGTACTGCAAATCCTTCATCGCGTCCGTCACGAATCCGCGGACGCCGCGGCTGCCGTCGGCAGTTGCGATCACGGTCCCGTCGCAGATTGCGGAAAACTCAGATTCGTAATAGATGTCCGATTCCGTGTTGAAGCCGAGGACCGCCGTCGCCCGGACCCCGTTTTCCCTGAGACTGCGCGCGAGCCAGTAAAGCGGCGCAGCGCCGATTCCGCCGCCGATGAGCAGCGTTGCGCCTTTTGCCGCGGAAACGTCAAAGCCGTTCCCTAGCCCGGTCAGAACGTCCAGCGTCCGGCCCGTTCGCATTTCCGCCATCTGCGCCGTCCCCTGTCCGACGACCTTGTAAAGGATCGTTACGGTATCCTCGCTGCGGTCGCACACGGAGATCGGCCGCCGGAGAAAACGCCCGTCCAGCGCCAGATTGACGAACTGCCCCGGCGTCGTGACTGCGGAAACGTCGCCCTGCAGCACCATGCGGAAAACGCCGCGCGCGATCGGTTCATTCTCTTTGATTGTAAGGAAACGCTGTTTCATACGTGCATTCATTCGTTAATGAGAGAGACCGTGATGGTCGTTTCTTCCAGAACATCCAGAAGGATTCTTACCGTATCAAGCGCGGTGAACAGCGAAACGCCGTTTTCCGTCGCCAAAGCGCGGATCTGTGCGCCGTCGGTCGCCTCATTGGTGGAGTTCACGTCCCGCGTATTGATCACATACGCAATATAGCCCTGCCGGATCGCCTCCGGGATCTCGTCGCTGCCCTCGCTGAGTTTTCGGACCGTATGCGTACGGATGCCGTTGGCCTTCAGGAACTTTGCCGTTCCCTCCGTCGCCAGGATATTGAAGCCGAGCTGATAGAAGCGTCTGACAAGCGGCAGCACCTCATCCTTGTCGCGGTCAGAGACCGTGACAAGCACGCTGCCGTATGAGCGCACCTGCATGCCGGAGGCCTGCAGCGCCTTATAGAGTGCGCGCGTCAGCGACTTGTCGTAGCCGATCGCCTCGCCCGTGGACTTCATTTCCGGCGAGAGATAGGCGTCAAGGCCGTGGATCTTCTGGAACGAAAATACCGGGACCTTGACATAGCAGCGCTTTTTCTCCGGCGGATAAATGTCGAAAATCCCCTGCTCCTTCAGGGACAGCCCGAGGATCACGTCGGTTGCGATGTCGGCCAGAGAATAACCGGTGGCTTTCGAGAGGAACGGAAC
>JAEEGL011155519.1_pt1 | contig 15876 bp, 8 predicted proteins | sample 9134231 | NCBI WGS metagenome assembly JAEEGL01 (sample SAMN16246548, study PRJNA631951) | gut metagenome | biome: gut microbiome; feature: rumen; material: fiber-attached | host: Bos | place: Iran: Karaj | collected 2018-10
GATGACTTCAAGCGTTGATGAAAGCTTCTTCTCGTATGAAGTCGCAATCACGCAAAGCGGCGTTTCATCGCTCTCGAGCTCGAGGGAATAAAGCCGTCTTGCCTGCATCGCGCTTGCCGGAACGGCATTCGACGCGAAAACAAGGAGGGTATAGAGGAAACGGATTCGGTCGTTCCGGTAATTCCTGTGGGAAGCCGGAAGCACGTCGAACACCATGAAGCGCATTTTGTCGAACAGCATATTGCGGTCGACAAACTCGGAATAATCATTGCCGGAATGGATATTCCAGTACGGTTCGGGGTTAAAGAAGCCGTTCTCCGTTATGCGCTCCGAAATGCAGTAGATCTCCGCGGGGAGGGCGATGTTGATCGACCTGCCGAGGGTGAATTCCCTGCGGATGGTCTCCTTCAGCCTAAGCTCGCGGCGGTACTGGTCGCGCTCCATGGCCTCAAGATGCGAGCTCGGCTTTTTCTCGTCCTCGCCGAGAGCATTCATTGCCCAATCGGTCGCGTCCTTCTTTTCATGCACGTCTTCGAGAACGAAGTCGGCCGGGCGGAAACAGAGCCACGTGGCCAGCTGCGTCAAAGGAAGGTTGAGAGCGCTTCTGAAAACGGATTCTTTTGCAGCGGACAGTTCGCTGAAATACCTTTGCCAGTCTTTCTGCCAGGCCCCCCATTCGCCTTCGGGCTGCGATGACGGCCTCGCGAGGGCGGTGATGGCGCTGTGATCGACTTCATCATAAGGGTTCTGCTCCTTTTTGAGTTCGTCACTGCAGCTGTGGACTATCACAGCGCGCCACTCCCTGTTGCGGCCGACGGCATCGAGAAGGGAGGGAACAGACTCGCGAAGAGTCTGCCCTCCGGGGTTCCATGCGCAGAAAACAAGATCCGGATTCGCGAAAAACGGTTCGAAGAACAGACGGTTATCCTTTTGTATGGCGTCAATATGATGTTGTTCAGCTATTAACACCGTAAGCATAGCTTATTCTCCGTTCCTATACTCATTCCTTGGCGTTGAATTCCTTGGCAATTTTGTCGAGAAGAGCTTCGTAGTCTTCGGGCTCGGGAGCGGACATGATGACGTCCCTGATCTTGCGCTGAATGATATCGATGACGGGATTCTCATTCGCGGCGGGAGCATGCATGTTCTCCTCGAAATACTTGTAGTTTTTCTTGAGCAGATTCAGCTCGTCGGTCAGCCTTGTGCAGAGCACGAACTTGACGTCCTCTTCCTTCTCCCACTTCGTGAATTCCTCGCGGAATACGTCGATGACGGAATCGACCATCGTCGTCATTTCCGAAATGAAGCGTGCGGAGTTGGGCAGCGAGCAATAGTACATGAGCGGGATGCAGAACAGGCTCGTCGGGTTCTCGACATAGAGATTGTCGTCGTCTTCGGGAACGGTCTTGTTCACGTAGTCGATCGTGTTGCCCTCGCGGATCCTGTTCAGCTTGTTCTTCTGGATCTCCTCCTTGAGCTCATCAAGGCTCCTCTGCGTGCCGTCGTAATGGCTTTCGGCGTCGGGATCCTCGCAGCCGGGCATGATGCGGAGAAGGTTGAAGTTCGCCATATCGCGGAAGAACTCGGTGTCCTCGTAGTTGCAGTTCTTCGCTTCGCTCATCGCCCTCTTGCGCGCCTTGATCATGCCGATATCTTCGACGACCTTGGAATTGACATAGAGAGCGTCGAGGATCTCATAGAACTCGTCGCACATGGTGCCGTTCGGAACAACGAGCTCGACGTCGCGGTTATCGGAATTCCTGTAGAGGAAGACCTTCTTGCCGTTCGCGACTGCGGAGAGGGACCTCTGCTGGATCGCGTTGTGGACAAGACCGTAGATGAAGGCCTTGTGGATCTTTTTGATGACCTGCTGCTGATAGTTGAAATCAAGCTCGGGCATGCTCTTGATCGAATCCCAGCGCTTGTCGATATGTGTGGAGATCGCCGCGTTCTTCGTGGAATCGGGGCCGATCAGCTTCGCATATTCGGAATACGCCCTGTGGTAGGTACCGGAATCCTTGCGGCCGGTCTCGGTCTCGAAGGGAGCAGCGAACTTCTTGATCTTGTCGGGGGTGAGGTTATACAGCGCGTTGTAGAAGTGGATCTCGTACTTGGAAACGGTATCCACGGGCTCGCCGTTGGGCATGAGGTCCTTGACCCGGTAAGTCCTGTTGTCGAGCAGGGACTTGTTGTAGGCGCAGACCTTGATCTCGCGGGGTTCTTCGTTCGTTGCGCGCTGAATGGACGGCGCGGCAATCCTTGCGCCCATCGCGATGACTTCGAGGATATGGCGCTGCGCGTCCGCGGGGGTGATCTTCTCGAAGATCTGGACGTCGCCGTTGTTCTGGCTGCGCAGGCGCAGACGCTCCTTGAGCCTCTGCTCGAGCTCGATCGCGCCGATGATATCCTTGTCGATGTCGTCGCACTTTTCGCGGACGCTGGTCTTGAAGTAGCCGAGGAGGATGTCGTCGAAAATGTTCACGCGGCGATCCTGCTCGATGTATCCGCCGCTGTTGTCGAGCTCCATCTTGAAGATTGCGTTCTGCTTGACGGAATCGAAGATATCGCCGTTGACTTCGGAATTGAGCATCGTGGTCTCCTTCTGGGCCTTCTGCAGGGAGAGCTTGCTCAGCTCATCGAGCAGATTGTCGGTGGCGCAGATATTGACGAACGAGTCGCCCTTCTTGTACTTGAGCTCGTCGGCGAGGTCGACCTTGTTGCGGTTGAGGGACTTGACCTTGTAAACGAAGGTGCTGAAGAATTCCTCATACTCCCTGATGAAGGCCTTGATGTAATCGTAACCCTTGACATAGACCGCGTGCTTCGCGAGTTTTTTTCGCAGGTCGTCGATCGCCATGAAGTAGCCGGGGATCTCCTGGTTCGCTTCGTCATAGAGCTTCTTGTAGCCCTTCAGCTTGTCCATCAGGCTGGGCTCTTTTTCGAGCATCGCAAGGTTCTCGACGCCGGTGATCTTTTCCTTGGTGAACTTGAACTCGTATTCCTTTTCCTTCAGGCTCTCGAGATATTCGGCGGCCTGGTTGGCTTCGGTGGATTTGACTTCCTTGAGGAACTCTTCCTCGAGCATATAGAGCGCGTACCTGACTGCGCAGGGATGGAAGACTTCGCCCTGGGGATTCTTGATCAGCTGTTCGATGCTGTAGGCGTCCTTGATGACGGTGGTCTTCTGCTCGTTGGTGAACACGGCCTCTGCCCAGCGGCCGACGATGCCGGCGATGATGGGGTTGCCGTCCTTGCTCTTCGCTTCAACGATCTCGCGGTAGTTGGCAAGCGCCTCGACCGCGTCGGCGATCTTCTCTTCGCCGGTGCCGAAGGAGTTGTAGGTTTCCCAGCCCTTCGCCGCGTCGTGGATGCCGTTGAAACGCTTGTCGTTGAGAACTACGCGGTAAGCCTGCTCTTCGAGGCTCTGCTTATAGCGCTTGACCCTCTTGTCGAGCGAATCGAGCTCGAAGGTGTTGATGAGGTCGGTGGAGAAGGGATCCTTCGCGTTGCGGAGAGTGTCGTTGTAGACCTTTCCGTCGCTGTCCCAGGTCGACATCGGAACGCCGCGCTTTTTCTGCTCCGCCTTGTAGGCGCGAACGGCGTTGTCGTATTTCGTCCACTTCGTCGCGTCGCCTTCGCCGCCGATGCTGTCGATGGCGAGATCGTATGCGACGTAGTCGGCGATCTTTTCATAGGGATAACGGATGACGCCGGCGCCGATGCCGCCGAAACGGTTGCGGCCGTAGTTGCCGGGCTTCGTCATTTCCTTAATGATATTGTCTTCAACCGAGAATGCTTTCTTCTGCATCGGGCCGACGTTCTGCTCATAGAGCGCCTGAGCCGCCTGCTCAATGTACTGGTTGATGCTGATCATGGTGCTGTCTTCGGCGTCCTGACCGTCCATAAGGAAGCAGAAATCCATCGGCAGCAGCGAGAGCGATTTCTGCCTGTCGGAACCGGCGACGGAAACGTCGACGCGCAGGCCGCTGAACTGCTTGAGGTCCTCATCGAGATCGATGAAGCCGGAGCCCTTCATCATGAATGCGTTGAGCTCCTTGACGGTCGCGTAGGCGTTCCTTGCCTGGCTGTCGCGCTCGGTCTGGGAGTCGATAACGCTGTCGAGCGTCTCGGGGAGGAGGATGAGGGAACGGACGATGAGGCTGGTGTTCGGATACTTCTCCTTAACATAGTCGCGGATGAACATGGAGAGGGGAAGGATGATACCGGAACCGGTACCGCCGGAAGCGGTGGATGCGATAACAACGCGCATTGCCTGCTTCATTTCGCGGCCGGTCTTGCGGAAAAGATCGTCGATCGCGTCGTACAGCGGACGGATCTTGCCCGTTTTGATCGTCGAGTTCAGCGCGAGCCTGGAGATCGCGCGGACCTGACCGGCGCCTTCGGAGACCGTCTTGTCGTACATGACGGCGTTCTTCGGAAACCATTTTTTGCGTGCATCGTCATCGTAGTCAAGGTAACTGCCGACGGTCTGGGTGTTGGAAGTCTGGACCCAGTAGATCTTGGACTTGCCGTTCGCAACACTCGTCAGATCGTTGACGTTCGTGTCGAGGCAAAGGAAGTTGATGTTTTCCTTCTCCTCGTCAAGGCACAGATCAGCGACCTTTTTGACGATCTTGCTGCCGGTGCCGCCGACGCCCACAAACAAAGTCGGTGCAATGACTTCATTTGCTTTGAGTTTCTCTTTGCTAACTGCCATGTTTTACCTCCCGCAAAGAATTTGTTTTAATTATTTTTTCTTTTTAAAATTGAGCTTCACCGAAGTCGAGAAATCCTTGTCATCGCCGTTGGACTGGAATGTGCCGCGGTAGACGACCGTCGCGCCGTTGCGAAGGTTGAAGGGCTTGTCGCTCTTCGGCATACGTTCGAATTTCTTCGTATCTTCGTTGAAAGCGTATTTAACGGAACCGATCAGGATCTCGCTGACCTGGGCGTTGCCCTGCTTCTTGACGCTGCTGCTCGCGACTTCCGCGATGCGCTTGACCTGCGGCGTGCGGACATAGCTGCCTTTGCCGGGCTTGACGTCCATCACAACGCCGATCTTCTTGCCCGCGTATTTCGACATGACCGTCACGCGTTTCTTTTCGAGCTTGGCGTCGAAAACGGTGTGCGGCGAAACGTCCTCGCCGTCAACGGTCATCTGGCACTGCCTCTTTGTCGTATGCAGCTTCGTCGGGAGCGCCTTGATATGAAGGATCGCGAGAATGATCAGAAGCAGAAGAAGCGCAATCAGTGAAATGATCAGGATCTTCAGCCAGCGGGGGATCGTGCTCATCGAAACGCTCATGACCTTCTCCTTAGCGGGGACGGTGTGGCCGAGGTCGTCGATCGTGGAGGCGTTGAATTTGATCGTGTAGGAGCCTTCCTTCAGCGCGTCGGAGCCCTTGAGCCAGATCTCGTAAACAGGCTCGTTTTCATTCGGCTGGCGGACGATGATATCGATGCCTTCCTTTTCGCAGACGGCGGAGAACTGCAGCGCCTGCATCTGCTCGGGCGTCATCTCGCCTTCCGAAAGCTTTACGGTCGCGGTCGTGATCAGCTCCTCGCTGCCCTTGATGTCCCTGATGACGAAATAATCCTGCTTTTTGTCGAGAACGATCTCGATTCCGATCGAATTAAACTCGATCGTGTAGCTGAAGCTTCCGGAAGCGTGCGAGGGCTCGCTCGCCGGAGCCGTATAATCCGCGCTCAGACTGACGCTGAAAGTGCCGACGGGAGTTTCCTCGGGAACAGCGGGGTTTTTATGTTTAAGATATATAATGTAGCAGTTGTCGCCCTTCTGAACGTCCAGAACAGCGCCTTCATCCTGCTGACAGTTGAATTCGACTGCGTCGAACTCCGCGCCGGTGAGAGGATTGCCGTCATAGGTGAAGTACACCCTGAACGGCTCGCCGTCCTCAAGCTCCGAAAGCTGATAGGTCGTGTTCGCCGGCGATTCGACGTTGATCGCGAGGGTGCTTGCCGCATAGGGTTTGATCACGATGCCGATATCCGGCCAGCCGAAGTCGGTGGAATCCTTGTGGATCGTATAACCGCCGAGGTAGGTAACGTCCATATCGGCGTTGAATTTATCGCCGACATTGAGGCGGACGTCAACGCTGCCGCTGTTTCCGGTGTAGTTGATCGGATATTCCTGATCGTTGATGTAATAATGCCCGGAATAAGTGATGTCGCCGAGCAGGTCGGACTGCGTGTATTCGCCGGTCACGCCGTCCTTCATGCCGAAGCTGAGTTTATAATTACCCTCGTAAAGGTCGTTGGGGTCGACCTGATTGCCCTGTTCGTCGGTGAAGGTGAACTCCATATCGACGTTGGGCTCGTAGTAAACTTCAACATTTGCGTTTTGACCGGAATAGCTCAGAGTGTAGTCGTCGCCGGGGATGCCTTCATAGGTCAGAAGCATGCCCTGGAGACTTTCATCGGTTACGATCTCGGAGTAATTCCCGGCGCCGTTTTCGGGATATTTTGTTTCATAACTCTGCTTAGCGGCAACGGACTGGCCTGCGGAACTGCTGAGCACCACGTTCGAAACGTTTTCGCCCTGGATAAACACTATCAGCTTGTTCATGGAGACATCGAGATCGAGAGTGTTGCCGCCGTTGCTGAAATGGTTTTTCGGAAGTGTATCGCGGCCGAAGATAGTGTTGCACATGTCGGTGAGCTTTGAAAGCACCTGGGCGGTGTCCCGCGCGCTGTCGACCAAAAGGGTGTGATTCGGATTTTCCGTACAATTGGGTATGGCAGCCTTTTGGCCGATGCCGAGATACATGACATTTACGCGCTGGTTGTACTGTTCAAGGCAAACGCGCAATTCCTCGACGGTGTTGTCGAGGGGATCGTCGTTCCTGTAAAAAGTATCGCCGTCGGTAAGAACGATGAGCCACTGTTCGCCGGATTCGCCGATAAGACCGTCATATGCTGCCTGGATGGATTCGATATGCGTGTCGCCGGGAAGAGGAGTGTAGATCGTGCGGATCTTTCCGGCGTCCTGGGGACCGGTAATGCGAAGCGGCTTGAAATTGTTGAAATCGAAGAAGTAAGGATTGTCGTCGAGCGGAGCGGGGCCGTATTCCTGATTGTCGACCGTGATGGGAACCATCGGGTAAATCGAAAGGGAGTCGCCTTCATTCAGCATTCGGGCGAAAACCTCCATGGCATAGGTCGCTCTTGCCCATGCCGTATTCCGCTTTGAATACATCGAACCCGAGTTATCGAAAACGATCGCGATCGAACGTTTTTCCCGGGGCTTTGATGTTGCCGCCGAAGCAGGCGCATTCGGAAGAGATGCGAGAATAACGCCGCAAATCAGCAGGAATGCGATCACACGAACGACAGTTTTTTTCATAGCTCTGTCTCCTGTTTTAAATTCTTAGCTTGATGCTGTATCTTTAAAAAGCTTCCGTTTCGCGGCCATGATGCGGGGGGCGGGTGATGCCGCTTTATCCGAAGGGGGTGCACGGGAAAGGGTAAGGCGGTGCCGATACGAAACGAACTGCGACAGTATACTTTGCCGACAGTACTAACAATTATATCATATCTTGAGGAAATTTCAACCCTTTTGCCGAAAAAAGCCGTGCTGCGGCCGGGTTCGAAAAAAGAAGCCCCTCCGAGGCGGGGGAGCTCCTTTTTGCTTTATCAACAATTATTTTTTGGCGTCCATCGTTCCGAACCAGGGCACGAATTTCGAGACCCTGCGCTTGTATTCCGCGTAGAGCGGGTACTTCGATGAGCTGATCTCCTCGCCGAAATTGGAACTGCCCATAAACAGCACGATCAGCAGCAGCGCGCCGATGACGCTCCAATTGAAAATGCCGATCCCGGCGCCGATGCTGAAGATATAGAGCGAGACCCAGATGCTCTGCTCCGCGAAATAATTCGGGTGGCGGCTGTGCCCCCAAAGCCCCGTTGTGTTGAACCCCTTTTTCCAGGGTTCGGGGATCTGGCCGAGCTTTTTTCCGCCGGCGAGGAGCTGCTTTTTCTTTGAATGGAAGGCCCATTGCTGCTCGTCCGCGACGGTCTCGAGAACGATGAACCCGAGCATCAGCGCGGCGGCCGCGCCGTCAACGGCGCCGAACGGCACTTCCGAACGCATCGAGATAAGCGCGGGAAGCGTTGTCGCGAGCACGAGCGCGTTCTGATAGATGCAGATGAAGAAAAGATCGAACAGCGTCCATTTCCACCGCGGCCGGAACTCCTTCTTCTCGCGCAGGACCTTCCAGCGGTAATCCTCTTCGCCGGTCCAGAATTTGAGCCGGTACGCGCCTTTGCGTGCAAAATTGAAGGTCAGCCTCGCGCCCCAGAGGGTGACGAGGCAGGCGATAACGACGAGCCGCGCGCTCATGCCGCCGCGAACGGCGATGATCCATGTGTACGCGATGGGCAGGATGCTCCAAAGCTTGTCCATCTGGCTGTTGTTCTTCGAAAGCTCGCCGACGACGAAACAGAACAGCGCGGAGGAGCCGCAGACGATCAGAAGAAGCTTCAGCGTGCCGAGCTGAACTTCGTCGAGAGCGGGGCCGACGGCGAAATACAGGATCGGGCAGGCAAGCAGGGAGAGGCCGAGTATAACGGCAGTCAGTGCTTTTTTCATTTTTCTCAGAATACATCGGACCGCGATCGGGATGATGACGGATAAAGTTTGAAAATGCGGACCGATCTCCTTTCGGAAAGAATAATAGCACTTTTCGGCGAAAAAGTCCAGAACCGGAGGATGAAAGGCGGGAGAAAGACGGGGTAAAAGCGAAAATACGGAGGTTGAGCCTCCGCGGATATAATTGAGCCATCAAAACAGGGAGGACATCAGCAATGAAAACCGAATCCGTCGCAACGATCAAAAACATCACGAACCTCAGCATCTCCGACCCGACCTTCTTCGCGGGCAGCCCGTACCGCTACGAGCTCTGCGTTTCCGAAGGCGATTACGGCGTCACGACTTACGGCGAGGACACGCCGAGCGAGATCGTGATCGTCAACAAAGCAGTCGATATCTCCGGCCTCGAGTGGATCGACCTTGCCGACGATATCTTCGTCCGTTCCGGCAGGCTTTCGATCACCGCCTCCGGAAAAGACCGCAGCCCCGCGCGCGTGCTGATCGGAACCGAGCGCAGGTGCAGGGCAAGGATCTCCTGCATCGAAAAGGATATGAAGGTCCAGGGCATCCGCATCGAGCTTTGAAGGGCGGAGCCCGCCGAAAAAGTTTCCGGTCCGGCCGAAACGGCAAACAGTGATTGAAAAATCCGTCCAACTGTGATAAAATGCCGTCAGAACCCGGAAGGAGCGATCATTATGGAAACCAAAAGAATCAAGCGAATCGGCGTTCTGACGAGCGGCGGAGACGCGCCCGGCATGAATGCCGCCGTCCGCGCCGTCGTGCGCACGGCTGTATCCCGCGGGATCGAGTGCATCGGCATCCGCCGAGGCTGGCAGGGCCTTATCAACGGCGATTTTGTGCTGCTGACAAACGAGAGCGTCAAGCATATCCTTCCGCACGGAGGAACGATCCTCTATACGGCGAGGAGCGAAGAATTCATGCAGCCCGGCGGAAGGCAGAAGGCCGTCGCGACCTGCAGGATGCTCGGCCTTGAGGGCATAGTTGCGATCGGCGGCGACGGAACTTTCAAAGGCGCGCTCGAGCTTTCCCGCTGCGGCGTTCCCGTCGTCGGCGTTCCCGCAACGATCGACAACGACGTCGGCTGCTCCAACTACACCATCGGCTTCGATACCGCCTGCAACACCGCCCTTGAATGCATCGACCGCCTGCGCGATACGATGCAGTCCCATGAGCGCTGCTCCGTTGTGGAGGTCATGGGCCGCAACGCGGGCTTCCTTGCGCTCTATGTCGGCATCGCCGCCGGCGCATCGGCCGTGCTCGTTCCGGAGCGACCCGTCGATTTCGAAAAGGACGTCGTGGAGCGGATCCGCAATTCAAGGCTCGCGGGCAATACGCACTTCATGATCGTTGTCGCCGAAGGCGCGGGAAGCGCCGTCGAGATCGGCAAAAAGATCGAGGAAGCGATCGGCATCCAGCCCCGCGTGACGGTCCTCGGTCATATCCAGCGCGGCGGTTCACCGAGCGCGAGGGACCGCGAGACCGCAACAAGGATGGGCTATACCGCCGTCAACGCGCTTGCGGAAGGCAGATTCAACTGCATCGTCGCAACGCAGGAGGGCAGCATCGAGGAGATCCCGATCGAGGAAGCGCTCAAGATGAAGAAAAACCTTCAGATGGACCGCTACCGCATCATGGAAACGATGCAGCTCGGCAATAAACTGAGCCTGACCGACGATTATTGATACTGTTGATCTGAAATAAAAACGCTTCGGAACGATTTGTCCGAAGCGTTTTTCACTTATTCTGTTCTCAGGCGGCCGGGACCTCATCCTTTTCGGTCCCGTCCTTTTTCTTCCTTCGGACCGTCGTTTTTTCGATCAGCTTATCGCAAAGAACGATGAACGGCGGCAGAACGGAGAGCACCATAATGACGGAGATCAGCGCGCCCCTGCCGACGGCAAGGCCGATATGCCCGATATAGACGTCCGAAACGCGGAACGCAATCACGAACCCGGCGACGGACATGATCGCGCCGGAGGTCAGAACGGTGGGGAAGCTTTCGTTGACGGCGAGCGCCATCGCTTCCTTCTTCGGGTAAAGTTTGCGCAGCGCGCGGTAGCGGCTCATCAGTACGATCGCGTAATCGATCGTCGCGCCCATCTGGATCGCGGAAACGATCATGTTCGTAACGAACAGGCTGCGCATGTTCATGATGTACTGGAACGAGAAATTGATGAAAATGCTGCCCTGGATCACGAAAACGAGGATCGCCGCCGTCACGGGGCTGCGGAAGGTAAACAGCAGGATGATGAAAACAAACAGCACCGTCAGCAGGCTGATGAGCACGGAGTCGCTGTTATAGGAATCGTGGAGGTCCCTCGCGCTCGTGATATCGCCGAGCAGGTAAACGCTGCCCTCGCCGTAGCGGCGCTCGGCGATCCCGCGAAGCGTTTCGACAAGCGCGGTGCTGCTTTCGCCCTCAACGGGAACGGAAGCCGTCAGCACAAGGCGGTCGTAATTCTTTCCGCGCAGCTGCCTGACGCCGTTTTCGAGTTCGGCGCGCAGCGGCCCGACCATCGCCTCCTGATCCTCCGTAAGCGGAACGACGCCAGTGTCGAGCACGTCGAAAAAGCAGAGCATAAGGTCGACGAGCGGGACTTTGTATTCATCGGGAGCAGCCTTATAGACATCCGCCTCGCCGTTCTGCACGCTGTACAGACGGAAAAGCATATGCACCTGCTCCGGGTCGATCCCGAGATAATCGGAGACCTTTCCCGCGGTGATCTTATCGGTCAGCCCGACGCCCTCCGCGGCGGAAACGTTCGCGAGCCCGACCGCGGATTTGATCTCCGGAAGCGCTTCCGCCGCCTCGAGGATCTCTTTTTCGTATTCATAGTTCCCGGAAGGAACAAGCACGGCGATCGGCGTATTCGGCTCGAAGCTTTCCTCGATCCTGTGCATCGCCTTGCGGCTGTCGGAATGCACGAGCTCGGAAACCGAATTGCCGGAGAAAACGAATTTCGCTTTGCGCGAGAAGATGATCGCAAAGGGGAGGATCAGCGCGAAAACGACGAGGAAGATCACGCCGCGCTTCATCAGGAACCGTCCCCAGCGCTCGATATTCGGAATAAACGACCTGTGCTGCGTTTTCTTCATCGCGCGCGGGAAGAGCATTATCAGCCCGGGCATCAGAAGGAATACCGTGATCATGCTGCAGAGGATACTCTTTGAAAGCACAAGACCGAGGTCATAGCCGAGGCGGAACTGCATCAGCGTCAGGGCCGCAAGCCCGGAGATCGTTGTGAGGCTCGAAGACGCGATCTCGACGATGGATTTCGAAAGCGCGCGGATCAGCGCTTCCTTCTCGTTCGGACCGGCGGAGGCTTCGTCCTGATAGCGGTGCGCGAAAATGATCGCGTAATCGATCGCGAGCGCGAGCTGCATTATGACAGCGATCGAGTTGGTGATCGACGATATCTCCCCGAGCCAGCAGTTCGTGCCCATATTGAGCAGCGCGGCGACGGCGAAAACGATCGCGAAGATCACGACTTCGAAATAACTGCGGGATGTGAAGAGCAGCACGGCGATGATGACGGCGAACGCGATCAGCATAACGCCGGTCATCTCCCCGGCAAGCTGCTTGTTGTAGTCGCCGCCGACGTCGCTCGCTACGGCATGGTCATAACGCGCAACGCGCGCTTTGACGGCTTCGAGCGCTTCCTCGATCGCGGGATCATCGGCCGCTCCGTCGAAGGAGAGGGAGAAAAGCGCCGATCCGTTCTTGAAATGCTGCTCGGTATCGTCGAAGGTGACGGTCAGAACATGATCGAGCGAGGAAAGCTCGTCCTTCATTTCCTCCGCATGTCGGAGATCGAGACCCGAAACCATGACCTGCGCCGTGGCATAGGTCGAAAATTCATCCTCCATGACCGTCAGCCCGCGCCGGGTCTCGGTATCGTTCGGCAGAAAAGCGGTCAGATCGCTGTTGATTTTGACCCTGCCGATCGAAAGCGCGCAGTAAACGCAGGCGAGCGCGAACAAAACGAAGATCACATAACGCGAGTTGACGATCAGCCTCGCGATCCTGTCCATTATGCTGCCCGAGCCGCGCAGGTTTTTCAACTTATCAAGCTTCAAAACAGATCCCTCCAGATGCCGCATGAAAGCAATGGTATTCCACTGCCTAATCATAGCGAAAAAACGGGGGAATGTCAATCGGCAATTGCCGGGCAGAGCGCGTTTCCGGCGTTCCGAAGCCGGGTGAAAGCAGACAAAATAATTTTTATATATTTTGTAATTTCGCTTGACAAAAACGAGCCGCCGGTTTATTATTTAGACAGTTAGCGGATGCTAACTAATTATTTGCCGCTGAAGTTAGCAATAACTAACCGAAAACGGAATCAAAAGGAGGAAAAGATGATGCCTTTAACACTGGTCTCCCCGGGGGAGGAAAACATCATCAGGCACGTCGGCGGCTCGCAGGAGCTCAAAAAACACCTGAACGATATGGGCTTTGTTCCCGGCGGTACCGTGACGGTGATCTCCGTCATGGGCGGAAATGTGATAGTAAACGTGAAGGAAAGCCGGATCGCGATCAGCCGCGAAATGGCTCAGAAGATCATGGTATAAAGAAGGATCAAACGGAGGCAATAAATGAAAACGCTTAAACAGGCAAAGGTCGGCTCGACCGTCCGCGTCGTGAAGCTCCACGGTGAAGGCGCTGTCAAACGCCGCATTATGGACATGGGCCTCACAAGGGGCGTGGAAGTCTATATCCGCAAGCTCGCTCCTCTCGGCGACCCGATCGAGGTCACCGTCCGCGGCTACGAGCTTTCCATCCGCAAGGCGGACGCTGATATGGTCGAAGTGGAGTAATTTTTTTGCGCGTCGAGTTAGCGGACACTAACTCGAGCAACGGTAAACACAGGGAGAAAAACTATGGCACAGAAAATCAGGATCGCCCTTGCGGGCAACCCGAACAGCGGCAAGACGACGCTGTTCAATGCGCTGACGGGCTCCAACCAGTTCGTCGGCAACTGGCCGGGCGTTACGGTCGAAAAAAAGGAAGGCAAACTCAAGAAAAACGAGGATGTGACGATCACCGACCTTCCGGGCATCTATTCGCTCTCGCCCTACACCCTTGAGGAGGTCGTGGCGAGGAATTATCTGATCACGGAGCGTCCGGACGCGATACTCAACATCGTTGACGGCACGAACATCGAAAGGAACCTGTACCTCACGACGCAGCTCACGGAGCTCGGCATCCCGGTCGTCGTTGCGATCAATATGATCGATATCGTCCGCAAAAACGGCGATAAGATCAACACCGAGGAGCTTTCGAAAAAGCTCGGCTGCCCGATCGTGGAGATCTCCGCGCTGAAAGGCACGGGCGTTAAGGAAGCCGCGGAAGCCGCGATCAAGGCCGCCGGCACAAAGAGCGTTCGTCCAGCGTCCGCATTCTCCGGCAGTGTCGAGCACGCGCTCGCGCATATCGAGGAAGCCTGCGTGCACGATCTTCCGGAGGAGAGGCAGCGCTGGTACGCGGTGAAGCTCTTCGAAAGGGACAGCAAGGTGCTTGAGGAGCTGAACCTTCCCGCGGACGTCCGGGCGCATATCGAAAAGGATATCGCCGCAGTCGAGAAGGAAATGGACGACGACGCGGAATCCATCATCACCAACGAACGCTATGTCTATATCGGCGAGCTTTTGAAGGGCATTTATAAGAAAAAAGGCCACGGTCAGCTTTCCGTTTCCGATAAGATCGACAGGATCGTAACGAACCGCTGGCTCGGTCTTCCGATCTTTGCGCTCGTAATGTTCCTCGTCTACTTTATCGCGATGGCGCCGAACGCGCCGGGTACGAAGCTCACCGACTGGGCGAACGACGGTCTTTTCGGCGACGGCTGGCATCTTTTCGGAATCGGCGGCAAGGCCTATGAAGAAAAGTCCGAAGAATACTCCGATGCAATGAATGCGATCAACGCCTTCTATCTTGATGAGGAAGGCAACCCCGCCCTCGATACGGAGGCGGAGGATTTCGACCCCGAAGCGGCGCTTGCGGAGATCAAGGCCGTTCCCGGCGAAGGTACGAAGACCGTCGTCGTTGAGGATGAAGAGACACTCGCGACCGAGGAGCTGACCGTCTATTTCGACGAGGTCCCGGAGAATGCGGAAGATGATGTCGTTGGCATGAGCTACCGGGACGCCGTCAAGTACCTCGAAGAAAAGGGCTTTGATGAGCCCGACCCCGCGGAGGACGGCGTATGGGTGCCAAGCATCCCCGCGCTGCTCGATAAGCTCCTGCTCGACGGTGAAGGCAATCCACGCGTTCCCGACTGGCTCTACGGCCTGATTCAAAATGGCATCGTCGCGGGCGTCGGCGCGGTGCTCGGCTTCGTTCCGCAGATGCTCGTGCTGTTCCTGCTGCTCGCGTTCCTTGAATCCTGCGGCTACATGGCGCGCATCGCCTTCGTGCTCGACCGCGTCTTCCGCCGCTTCGGCCTTTCCGGCAAGAGCTTCATCCCGATGCTCGTCGGCACCGGCTGCGGCATCCCGGGCATCATGGCCTCGCGAACGATCGAAAACGAACGCGACCGGCGTATGACGATCATGACAACGACGTTTATCCCCTGCGGCGCAAAGATCCCGTTCATCGCGATGATCGCAGGCGCCCTTTTCGGCGGCAGCGCACTGGTCTCCGTCTCCGCGTATTTCATCGGCATGGCGGCGATCATCCTCTCCGGCGTCATCCTCAAGAAAACGAAGATGTTCGCCGGCGACCCCGCTCCGTTCGTCATGGAGCTGCCCGCCTACCATTGGCCGACCCTCGGCAGCGTCCTGCGCTCGATGTGGGAGCGCGGATGGTCCTTCATCAAAAAGGCCGGCACGATCATCCTGCTTTCCACGATCGTCGTTTGGTTCCTCAGCTTCTTCGGTGTTGTCGACGGCACGTTCCGCATGCTCTCCGAGGATGAGCTCGATCATTCCATCCTTGCCGGAATCGGCAATGCGATTGCTTGGATCTTCTCGCCTCTCGGCTGGGGCAACTGGAAGGCAGCAGTTGCTTCCTTCACCGGCCTCGTTGCGAAGGAGAACATCGTCGGCACGATGGGCATCCTTTACAGGACGGAAACCCTTACCGTTTATCAGGCCCTCCGTCAGGCCTTCACGGGCGTGACCGGCTTCAGCTTCCTCGTATTCAACCTGCTCTGCGCGCCCTGCTTTGCGGCGATCGGCGCGATCCGGCGCGAGATGAACTCCGCGAAGTGGACCTGGTTCGCGATCGGCTATCAGTGCGTCTTCGCCTA
>JAEEGL014456982.1_pt1 | contig 15876 bp, 18 predicted proteins | sample 9134231 | NCBI WGS metagenome assembly JAEEGL01 (sample SAMN16246548, study PRJNA631951) | gut metagenome | biome: gut microbiome; feature: rumen; material: fiber-attached | host: Bos | place: Iran: Karaj | collected 2018-10
GAAACGGGCCGGATTGCCTACCCACAGTTCGCCTGCGGGCACATTTTTCGTCACAACGCTCCCGGCCCCGACCATGGCGCCTTCGCCGATCTCAATCCCGCACAGGATGACAGATCCGGCGCCGATGCTGGCGCCCCGGCGTATGACGGTCTCCTCGAAGTGCTCGGGATAGTGCTTGGAACGGGGATACCTGTCATTTGTGAATGTGACATTTGAACCGATGAATACGTCGTCTTCAATCTGGACGCCGTCCCACAGTTGGACGCCGCTCTTGACCGTGACCCGGTCTCCGATGCGGACGTCATTCTCTATGAAACAATGGCTGCAGATGTTGCAGTCTTCTCCGATGACCGCCTGCGGCAGTACGACGCAATACTGCCAGACCCGGGTTGTCTCGGGGATTATCGCCTGGCAGTCAGACAGGGGATGTATCATTTGATGAAGTCTAAGTATTCTTGATAATCGCGGATGTAATCCGCCTCATCGTATGCCTCGGAGGTCAGCACCAGGCAGACGGCGCCGGAGGAAAACTCCTGCTCGGCGGCCCAGATGCCGGGCGGGATGTGCAGTCCCATGAAAGGGCGGTTCAAAAAGACGGTCCGTTTCTCGGTCCCGTCGTCCAGGACGACTTCGAAACTGCCGCTGGCGGCAACCAGGAACTGGTGGCAGGCCTTGTGGGCATGGGCCCCGCGGGCTTCGCCTCCGGGGATGTCATAGATGTAGAACACGCGCTGGATGTCGAAAGGGACGGTGCCCTCGGACTGGACGACAGTCAGGTTGCCACGGTCGTCCTCGATCTTGCCCAGCTGGATGATGGCGCAGTCAGATACGCGGGGTTTCTTCATCGCTTGATGCGTTTGAATTCGTCGTAATCGCGGATGTAGTCGGAGGCGTCGTAGGGTGTGGAAGAGAGAACCAGCGCCAGGGCGTTGGTGGAGAAGTTCTCCATCTCGCGCCACATCAGGCGGGGGACATACAGGCCGTAATAGGACCGGTTGAGGGAGAAGGTATGCTTCTGCGTACCATCATCGATGACGACGTCGAAACTCCCCGACAGGGCGATGATCAACTCCTCCGTCTCACGGTAGGCGTGCCCGCCCCGCGTCTCACCTCCGGGGACGTCATAGATCCAGAAGGCACGCTCGATCTTGAAGGGGATGTGGCGGAATTGCTCCACGACGGAGAGGTTACCGCGGCGGTCGCCGTTCTTAGGCAATTGAATGATGCGAGTTTCTTGCATTATTTGATCATTGTTTTCCCGTCCAGGCATTCGCGATGGATGAGGCTGGTCCCGCTATCGTTTTTCATGCCATCGACTAGAACTGGGACCAGGTTTTGTTGTTGCAGGTGATCAATCTGTTCTTGCCTCCACAGCCCTGATGCAAAAGCGTAGAAGGGGACTTTGCCGGACAGGACATTCAGTGTCTCTTCGGATTTCTTGACATTGTCTGCAAATTCTTCCGGTGTCATTTCGGTACATGACTGGTGAGTCCAACCATGTGAGGCGATGCTGATAAAGGGGCGAAATTCGTCGGTCAATTGACGGAGATCATCCTTTGTAAGCAACTCGTCTGTCTCCCGGCTATGCTTATGCCTGCCGTCGAGACAGGAGGGATTCAGAAATAGCGTGACCGGAATCTTTTGCTCCGTAAGCCAGGGGAGAATCTCTTTTAGGGAAGCCCAGCCGTCGTCCGAAGTCAAGACCGCATAGTCTTTTAAGCGCAGGAAATTGTGCTGAAGGCGCTTGTAGGCCTCTTCGAGAGGGATGAAGGAATAGTGCCGTTTCAGTTCCAGGAGATTGTTTTTGAAGACATCGATTTGTGTCCAGTCGCACTCCCACATCGTCTCAGGCTTGAACTGCTCGCTGACCTGGTGAAAGACGAAGACCCGGATCGGATGCAGGCGTATCCGCATCAGGCGATGTCTGATTCGCTGGTACAAAGGCTTTTTCATCCTTGTTTCCGTTTCGTCTCCCATCGGTTGAGCAGTCTTGCCTTGAGAATCCAGTAGTTTTTCCCCAGGCTTGTGTCAAACAATAACTTGCTTTTCCGGTTCATATAGGGGGAAAGTCCTAGGACTGCGTTTTTGTGGCGACAGATTTCAGTGTAGTAGTTTTCTATTTCCTTCGCGCTCATCTGGGAAAGCACCTCCAGGTTTGAGTTGGCCGTCCAGGAGATGGCCCTCATCATTTCTTTCCGGATCTCGGGCAAAATGTCATCGGCTTCCGGACGAGTGATTATCCGCACGATTTCGTAGCCCCGCAGAACCCTGTCGGAAAAGGCGACCTTCGCTTCCAGCTGGTGTTTCATCACCGAATAGGGATTGTTGCGGTAGAGGTAGTATGCCTGGGAGACGGAGCAGACACGGTTGGCCTGCAACAGGGCGTTCCATAGGAACACCACATCCTGAGCTTTACGCATGATGGGATAGCGCAGGTCTTTTTCTTTCAAGAATGCCGTCCTGAACAGCGCCCGCCAGATGATGCCGAAGGTCGCAAGACGCCCGGGGAAATACTTCTGGGCATATTCCTGCCCTCTGAGGACTTCGCTGTCAGGGTAATGGTCGTCGCGTCTTCTGGACTCCAGTTTCTCGTCACAGTCAAAGTAATTGAAGAAAAGGATGTCTGCCTGCTTTTCTACGGCCAGGTTGTATGCTTCGGATGCCGCTCCGGGCAGGATGGCGTCATCCGGGTCGACGAACCAGATATAATCTCCCTTCGCGGCTTGAATGCCCGTATTGCGGGCGCCGCCTGCCGTGAGATTCTCCGTATGGTCGATCACGCTCAGGTTGGAGTGACGGCCGGCATATTCCACGAGCGTCGCGCGCGTCCCGTCCGTCGAACAGTCGTCGACGCATATCACCTCAAATTCATCAGTCGGAATAATCTGGTGATAAATGCTGTCAATGCATTCTCCCACGTATCTTCCGACATTATAACACGGCAGTATGAATGAAATCATCATATTTTAATCCACTCGCCCATTTGAAGGCCTAATTCTTTCGGCCGGAAATCCTCTGTTCCCGCCCCATGGATAAAAGTCATTTCACCGAAATAGACACGTTTTTGGACAAGATAAAAATCTGTCCTCACATGACGAAAACCGTAACTGAGCTTCCGGGATAGATCTAATAAGAGATCTAATTGTTCCGGTCTTTTTAAATAACGGGTCCGACAAGAGGGATACTGTATCTCAGCATTCAGGAGATTCCAGGACGTATCATACAAATTACGCTTATGTTGCGTAAAACGGTCAAAATCCACTTGAATTAATTTCGGTACACCATCAAAGTTAAAAACCTTATAATCAGGCAAATCACCGGAAACATCTCCTGCTATATACTGTTCGGCCAGAATCTTCCGCTCAACCATTTTATAGGGCCATTCCCGGTATTCTTGATAGAAGTCATGCCCAAGCCTCTTATTCAAAATGGCCCGAGCCTCTTCCAAGTTAAACGTAGTCTTTTCCTTGCAGATGACGACGCCGCCGGAATCGTGGTTGCACTTCAAGACAAACTGTTCAGGAAGAGTGTGCAAGTCAATTTCATCAGCGTTGTCATAGACGGCCAATGTGGGAATGACAAATTCCTGTCCGATCCTTTCCGAAACCCAATCTTTTACCTTCACCTTATCTACCAGGACAGGATAGATTGGATTCCGGTCATATAGCTTCATCCACTGCAGTTTTTCATTGAAGGTCTTCGGATGCTTTAAATCCAAGGGGTATCCCATCATCTGTCGCCAAAACACCCGGATAAAATACCGATCCGACATCCATTCCGGATGAGTCTTGACTAAATCGTCCCCTAATGCATAATAAGGGCTCTTTAAATAGCGTAGGATTTTTTTAAACACTATTTGAAAAACAATTTCTTAAGGTTCACCAATACTCGAGTTAAGAGCTGGCGGTTTGTCCTATTTCGGTAGTCGTTCCGCGATGCTTCAATCCGGGTATATTGCCGTTTGAAATAGATGTCGTTGTCAAAGATGGGCGATAAACGAAAATAATGCCACCATGCATCCGAAAACGAGCACTCAATTGTCTTCCAGGGCTTATTCTGAAAAGTGTAATGCAGTGTCGCTTTCTTAACCAATTCTGCAAAGTTGATCTCAGAATGGTCCCGCCCCCACATGTAGTTCGCGTAGTGGTTTGTCTGGAAGTTATACATGGAGGGGAGCCACTGGACGCGTCCGTTGCAAACGATGTTAAGGACATCCTGGTCATTCTGGGGGAACTTTTGCTTGGATAGCCGTTGGAACTCTTCAACCTTGTTCTCTGCCCGGAGCTGTTTCAAATTCATCAGCAGGAAACCGGCGTTAAAATAGTCCTCGACACTTTTCCCAATCTCGGCCGGCAGGGATGATGAGAAATAGAACTCACGGTCAATAGCTTGATCCAGCACTGCCGCGATCAACTCGTCATTTGGGAACGAACGACTGTAAAGTTCGGACAGGTCCTGCTGGAAGACAATATCTATGTCGGAATAAATCACCTTGTCATACTGCGGAAACAGAGTAGGAATCAGTAAACGATAGTAAGTGGCCTTGGTAATCCTTTGCATCTGGGGAACATCAGAAAAGACATTTCCGACATTCACGAATTGAATATCTTGATGGTAGTTATCAAGGAAAGCACGGCTCAATTTGCTGCGGTTTTCTTCAGAGAGGGAGGCCTCTTCATACAGGATATAGATACGATAAGAAGTCTCCTCTGATGCATTCTCCAGCAGAGAGGTAAGCGTAACCCCACAGGGAACGACGACATTGTCATCTATTGAAAATACAATCGGGATTTGAAGCATAGGATTCCTTTGTTTATCACTGATATACGGGTGCTTTCGGGTACACTATTTCTTCAAGAATCGAAGGACGCGTCTAGAGATGCGGTATTTTGTTATTGATCCCAGCCCCCAGTATTTCAACTTATCATAGCCGGAAGGGGTTCCGTAGTCGGAGATAAAATGCCAAACTGTTGTCAATGGGAAGTCGTCATACCATGCGTGGCAATAAGCCTCATCGAGAATAAAATGAGATTGCTTCCTGAATATGGATCGTACAACGGAGGTTCTGTCGGCTTTGATTGCATAGTACTCTCTGACTCTCATCGCGTCCAATTGAAACAATAATTGTTTCTTCAAATCGGCATAGTGGCTTGCGGACGAAGAGAGGCTTCTGTAGTTGGCTGTGACATCGTGCAGGTACTTCACTTTCCCTTTCATCGCTAAATGACACCAGAGGGGGAGGTCTCCCATGGGCAGGTCGGGGAGGGGTACCTGGTAGTCCGCAATGGCATCGTTGCGGAACAGGGTGGTCAGCGTTCCGATCCATGCCCCTTTCAAGATGTCCTCCAGGGTGATGTCGTCATAACCGAATGCGATTTCGGCGGGATGCTGCTCGTCTCCATTCTCTGTCTGGGTGAACGCTGTACAACAGAGTGTATAATCCGGATGCCCTTCCATGAAGTCAACTTGTTTCTGAATCTTCAGAGGGTCCGTCCAGTAGTCATCTCCTTCGCAGATCGCGATATACTTGCCTTTTGCTCGGGCGAATTGAATGTCACACCAGATGTTGACGCCTTTAGAATACTGATTTTCAGACTGGTAAATAGGTTTGAACAGTCCAGGATAATTCTTTTCGTATTCCCTGATTATGGTCGCCGATCGATCTGTTGAGGCATCGTCATGAATTAAAACCTCAATTGGGAAAGAAGTTTTTTGTGAAACAAAGCCATCCAGACATTGTCGGATGTATGGCTCGTGATTAAAAACCTCACAAATAATGCTGACGAGGGGTGTACTCATGGAAATAGAAAACGAACAGGTAAAATCACCCCATCTTTGACCGGAGGAATCTTATAATGTCATTGTAAGATTTCATCTCTGCGATTTCCTCTGGATCAAATGAAACGTTGAAAGCATCTTCGAGTTCAATTATAAGATTCAGTTGTCCAAGAGAATCCCACTTTTTACATGTCTCTTGTGAGCATGTCGTGTCAACGGAATCAAGTTCAAAGACATACTTGATGATTTCCAATACTTTATCTTCCATTTTGATGCAATACGACGTGATGATAATCTTTAATTACTAAGTCAAGTGTTTCCAAATTTGCCTCATACTCTTTTATACCGTCATTATCCGCTATACAAGAAAAGCCAATTTGATCATAAAAACAGTTAACAAGAGCATTCTTTGGGGTCGGAATATACTGAGCTCGAATTGTCTTTATTCCTTGGTTCTTTAGAAGGTTAAGAATAGTACAGATAAACGATTCTTCAATCCGTTTACCTAACACTCGGCAACTTATCAGAAATGAGTCAATCATGTCTCCATTGATTAAAATGGCACCAGTTATCCCATCATCGCCGAACCTATCTTTTACGCTAATACACCAAATCTTCCAGCCATCCTGCAGCCGTGAGCGGATATCTGACTCGGTGTAACGTCTCGTTGTAAGATTGAACTGGTTGGTCTTCTGTGTCAATTGGGCTATTCTGGGGATATTGAAATCACTTGCCGGGTCGATAGCGATTTGGATCTCAAGGCTTACAAGATAAGACTCATGGTCCTTGAAACTATGCTGAGCTTGTGCCCGTTTCCTGTTGGCAATATACTGTTCGGTCTTTTTTCTATCTTCTGATGTTAGTGAATAAACTCGAAAGTACTTTTCAACAATCTCTTGAATGAAAACAGGTAATTCATAGGGATGTGCAGGAAACTCAGGCACCTCAACCATAGGCAATGCCTGCCGAATTAACTCCCGTTCGGACGGGTTATCATCAATGAAAACAAAACTATCTAACCCGATATTTAGTTCGTTAGCAATGTCTTGGATATTGGTCGCCTTGTCCTGCCAGTTTATTCTCCATGTCGCGAAATGATCCTTCTTCAAAACCATCAAAGGATGTTTCTGCCAAACTTCCATGACATCATCCTCATTGTTCTTGCTGCAAATGGCTAAGATAATACCGCTCTTGCTTAATTCAAGAATAGACTCCTGAAAGAGAAGAAATGCTTTTCCTGGATAATCGCCACCCAGTTTAATACCATATACTCCATCTTCACCAAGGACCCCTCCCCAAAGCGTATTGTCTAAGTCGAGAACGAGACACTTTTTCCTCTTTAGTGCGATCTCGTCCAATTTGTGAGAATACCATTGGGAAAATGGTTTTGATAAGCGTGGATTCATTCCCGTTTGCGAAATGAACCAATATTTCCAGTCAAAAACATCTCCAGCAGGATACTGGCGAGTAAACTCATTTATATCTAGAATTCTGACGTTTGCGTGCTCTTTTTCGAGTTGAGAGAGTGTGGAGTTATATTTGGAAATCGCATCCCTTATTTCTATTCCAGATGTGATAGGGACGGAATAATACTCATTAAGGGTAAAAATAAGAAACGGCCTTGAAGGATTAGCGTGAGCCAGTACGAACTGTAATCTTTTGATGTATTCCTCGATTTCTAGACAAATTAAGGTGGCGTCATATTTTATTGGAAACTGATAGAACCACACATAACCATCGATCTCGTATGGAATGTCAGAGACACTATCATAGCCAGAGAATGAGTAGCTCTTGGGGAAGAACAACTCTACGGTATTATTGCGGAAAACGAAATAATTCATGCGATGATTTGCGCAGGAGTCTCAACCAATTCGATTAGCCCCACATTTTTGTTGTATAAGAAACAGACGCGGCTTCCGCAGAAGGCAACTGCTTTTTCAGGTTTACTGACCAGAATATAATGCTGTTTCTTGAGCTCCGATATTGTCTCCTCCATATCCTCCACAACATAACAAAAATGATATGGAGTAACTCCATTCTTTTCAAGGGTCTTATTAACCGGTGAGTCGGCATCAGCCGGGGCGAGTAATTCTATCGTGGGGGATCCTTGCTTTGTTAACCAGCAGATGTTCACATCCTGTGCCGGGTCGAAGACGAACACGGAACGCTTATACCCACCTCGTTCATAGACTGACGCTGTAGCTTCCAAATCTACGACAGCAACACCAATATGGTGAAATCTGAGTGATTCCAACATGAACTAGTACTCTATAATCGGGGATAACTTGCAGCCATTCATTGTCATCATGGCAACACCCCATGAGAGACCGGCACCAAAACCAGCCATTAATAATCGATCGCCATCCTTCATTCTCTCATTCAGTTCGCTGGCGATTGTGAGAGGAATGCTGGTCGAGGAGGTGTTCCCATAGCGGTCGATGCTATATGGAACACGTTCCGGATCGAATTTCAGTTTTTTTACAAAAAAATCAGTCATGAAACGATTGGCCTGATGAAATACCAGCCAGTTGATGCTATCCATGGTCAGATGCGTCAAATCAATCATTTCTTTGATTGTTTTGGGGACGCGTTTCATGGCGAAATTAAAGACATCCATGCCATCCATATAAACTTCAAGCCCATTATGTCTGTCTCCGTTGTCCGTAATACTCTCAGTCAGCGAGTCTGCAGTTATGGGATTGCGCATTCCATCTCGAATAATCACAGAATCCCGGCCTGAGCCATCGCTACGTAAAATGAAAGATGATTCTCCAAACTCTCCTTTTTCTACCAAAGTGGCGGTTGCTGCATCGCCGTATAATGGCCAGTCTACCTTGTCGTAGCGGTTGACAATTTTCGAAAAAGTTTCGCCATCAATCAGGAGAACCCTATTAACATCAGGTAGCGATGCGTAGGCAAAGGCGGTTGATAATGCATAGACATAACCGGAACAGCCCAGAGATAAGTCCATCGCCATAGTATCAATAGGCAGTCCCAAACGGTCCTGAAGCAAAGGGGCCGTTGCCGGGATACGATAATCGGCCGTTTGGCTCATAAAGAGTAACACGTCAATACTATCCCGTTCAATGGCGTTATCATCCATCAGTTTCAAAGCTGCTTGAACCCCAAGGTCGCTTGCACATACGTCAGCATCAGCTATCCTGCGTTCATGTACTCCTATACTGCTGATCGTTTTTTGTATTTCCCCCTCAGGAATCAAGTATCCAAGATCATCGTTCCTTACGATTTGCCGGGGTACGCAACCAGCTATAGCTTTGATGCCGACATTGCTATATTTAATTACGGCCATGATTACGATACTAATGAACCAGGGAACATCCACCATCAATCATTAGACTTGCACCGGTGATAAATGATGCAGCGTCACTTAACAGAAAGGCCACGGCGTGGGCGACTTCTTCCGGAAGACCGTAACGGCCTAACAGATAATGGTCCTCGATGTCTTTTTGATAATCCATTTCACTGATACTACCCGATGGGACGGTCATATTTGTGCGTATCATGCCAGGGCATACGGCATTGACACGGATGCCGCGATTGCTGAAGTCGACTGCGCATGACTTGGCAAACGCGTTAATACCGGCTTTAGTGATGTCATAGACGGAGTTGGCAATGAAATGCGTCGCGACGCCTCCAATCGAGGAAGTGAAAACATAGGACGCGCCCTTAGCTAGTTTTTTATTTCTCAGAAGATTCCTGGCAAGTTTGACATGAGATACTACATTCGTGTTAATGATGTCAGCAATTACCTCGTCTTTCAAAAACTTGATAGGAGCTTGTCCTTTCTGAATACCAGCATTGGAAAAGACACCGTCTAGTTGCGGTAACTCATCAATCAGATAAGCGAGTCCATCGTTACTCAAAAGATCTGCTACGATATAACGATGTGACTGGCCTTCTGTCACGTCCAGGCGATTGAGAGTGTCTTGTAGACGCAGCTCGTTCCGGGCTGTAAGGATTATAGAGGCGCCCAGCTTGGAGCATTCTATGGCCGTGGCCTGCCCAATGCCACTGCTCGCTCCCGTAATCAGGATTGTTTTCCCTTCTAAAGAGAATGGATTATAGTCTTTCATTGATAAGTGATTACATCTGGAATGACAAGATTATTCGTCTCCATATAAACTGATGCCCAAGAGAGACCGGTACCAAACCCACATGCAATGGTCTTCATCTTTTTGTCGCGATACTCGTTGGCACATTGGCTGACGATGGTCAAAGGGATGGTCGCGGAGGTGACATTGCCATATTCACCCAGTGATATTGGAACTCTCTCCTCCTCGACTTTTAGCTTTTTAGCTATCTTTTGCACCATGAATAGATTGGCTTGATGCAAAACCAATTTGTCAATGCCTCCCAAATCAATAGAGAAGGCCTCACAAAGCCTTTTGATGCTCTTCGGAGGAGTGCTGATCCCAAAACTAAACACGCTCATGCCGTCCATGCCGTTTTCAATCGGAGCAAGCTTCCCGCTACGCAAGTCGAGCTCGTTACGAAGGCTCTCCAATGTAAACGGATTCCGATATCCGCCTTGCTCGTGAATCAAGGCTTTGCCATCCTCACTGCTGGTTCCGGTATCAAAACTGAGAGAGCTGGCGTTCCTGTCAAATTCGAGTGCGGTAGCTGTACCACAATCTCCAAAGAGAGGGCGGCTTTCATGATCCAATCCCCACTGCATCGAAGAGATGTTGTCTCCGTCAAGAAGAAGACATCGACACATTGATCCGTGGCTGATCAGACTGCTGGCAGACATTAAGCCAATGACCCATCCCGGACAACCGTGAAAAATGTCGAGGCTCATGCACTCCTTCTTCAATCCAAGCCGTTCATGTGCGATGAAAACGTTGGGATGGTTGAGATAGTCCGATGTCTGTGTAACATTAACAATGAGGTCTATTGATTCTCGGTCCCATCCCAGTTCGTCAAGAAGACGAACTGCGGCTCGAATACAAAGATCGATGCCGGTCAATCCAGAATCTTTTACCACATGTTTCCGCACGACACCGGTTGTCTCTTCAACCTTCGCTGCTTCTTCAGGTGAAGTGTAGAACTCTATGTCTCGCGTCGCCTCCGTGAAAGGAGGAACACATGCAGCTATCCCTCGGACAGCAACGCAAGGAATAGACAAGATGGCCATTGATTACGCGATCTTGGATCTGACGATGTTGAACAGGTCTTCAACGGTTATAGCTGCCCGCATATCGTCACCCTTAAGTTGGACGTCGTATTCTTCATCTACCATTGCGATAATGGAAAGGGCAATTAGCGAAGAGTACTCGTCAAGCTCATGAAACACGGTCGATGCCTTGATGTCGTTGGGATCGGTGTCTTCAAACTGATCTGCGAAATTCTGAATAAAAGAGTCAATGTCCATAATTATGTTAGTTTAAAAAGTTAGAATCTTTGCGGGATTGCCGTATACCGTGGTCCCTGATTTCACTGTGCGAATGACAACAGCTCCTGCTCCCACTGTACAATTCTCTTCTATCGTAACGTGAGGCAAGATGATAGAACCCGGATGAAGGGTGGTGAGAGAATGGATATGCGAAAAACCGCCCACCATTGAAAACGATCCAAGATGACAATGGTCACTGATCACAACATCGTGTCCCAGGACGGACAGAGCCTGGCATGTAACAAAATTCCCTAAGGAAATATCACACGAAAGGATTGCATCCCGATGAATAATACATCCTTTCCCAATCTTTGTGTTCTTACCAAGGATAACGCTTGGATGGATCAGGCTGATGAATTCTCCACCCTTCTGCAATATCAGTTCGGCATAATGTTTTTGCCATTTTGGATTGCCGAGGGCACAAATAAAGACATCATTGGCTTTAGGGATGTAGTGCTCTACGCTGTCAAGGATGGGCGGATAGCCTGCCATCCCGCTCAGGGCATCAGAATTATCATCCAAAAATCCTTTTATGACAAAATCATTTCTGGCTTCCTGACAATCCTTTGCCAAAGAATAAACTTCGCGACCGAATCCTCGTGCTCCGATTATGATTAATTCTTTCATCTGACTACTTCTGGATAATACAAGAAAGGGTTCTATTGATGTCTTCGTGGCTTAAAGAATGGTGCAACGGCAGGCAGATGACGCTGTCCGCCAGTTTATTCGCTTGTGGCAAGTTCTCCGGGGCGGCGCTGGGCAGGTCCCGGTAGGGGCTGAAACTGCTGATGAGTGGATAGAAATACCGGCGCCCGTAGATGCCCTGTTCCTGCATCTTGAAATACAATGCATCCCGGGACATCCCGAACTTCTTTTCTTCCACGAAAACGGGGAAGTAGGAGTAGTTGTGCCGCACACCGGGAATCTCCTGGAAGAAAGCGATCCCTTCGACATCCTTCAGTGCCTCCCGATACCGGGCGGCTGCCTCGCGCCGGGCTTCGATGGCCGCATCGACCTGCCGGAGGTTTAGCAATCCGTAAGCGGAGCGGATCTCATCCATTTTGCTGTTGATGCCGGGCCCCACGACCTCTACTTCGTTGGCAAAACCGAAATTCTTTAAGAAGTCAATGCGCTTCTTCATATCTGCGTCGTGCATCACCATGGCACCGCCTTCGATTGTGTTGAATACCTTGGTGGCGTGGAAACTCAGGGTGGACAGGTCACCTGCCGTGAGAATACTTTCCCCGTCCACCTCGACACCGAACGCGTGTGCGGCGTCGTAGATGACCTTCAGGCCGTGCCGCTCGGCAATCTCCCGGATGCGTGCCGTATCGCAGGGGCGGCCATAGACGTGGACGGGCATGATGGCAGCTGTACGGGGCGTGATGGCCTCCTCGATCCGGTCCGGGTCCAAGTTGCCTGTAGCGGGGTCCACGTCCACGAAGACGGGCTGGCATCCGTTCCACCAGATGGAATGTGTGGTGGCGACGAAACTGTAGGGCGTGGTGATGACCTCCCCATGGATGTCAAGCGCTTGGAGGGCCGTTAGCAGCGGTAGAGTGCCATTGGTAAAGAGGCTTACGTATGGGACTTTCAGGTATTCAGCCAAGGCTGCTTCCAACCGCTGGTGGAAGGAACCGTTGTTTGTGATCCACTTGCTGTCCCAGATCTCCCGGAGAAGGCCGTCGAACGCATCCAGGTCAGGGAGCAGGGGAGAGGTGACGGTAATCAAATCTTTCATTGAGCGATCCGTTCTTCCGTGAAATCAAATCTGGGCGTGACGTAACCGGGTTCTTTCCCCATAAAACCTCCTAGCTCTATGGCCTTATTGGCAACGGTAAAAGAGATTAGGTCACTTTCATTGGCAAGTCCTTGAATGTTATGTGTCTGCTCGAGAGCCATGAAGTCAATCGCGTAGTTGCCCCAGTTTAAGAAATCCTTGGGGATTAGGCACTTTTGGATGTATTCGCCCGCTTCGTGATGCTTGTCATAACATCTTGAGGCACCGCTGAATGAGAAGATTTTTGTACCTTCCTCATTCTTCATGTGGCAAGTAATCCAAAAAGACTCTATGGGACGCGACAGTCGGTAGTGGATGACAAGTTCCAGTTCGTCATCCATCCTCATAACATCGTTAAATTCCCCGCCTCTTTTTCGAATACCAAATTCGAGAAGTTGGAATCCGTCGCGACCGATAGAGGGATGCTCCCAATACTTGTAATTCTCCACCTCATTGTCACCTTTCAGGTAGTGACTTACGATGGGGTCGATGTCTCCCTGATCGATGATTTGTCCGTTCTGGAGGATGATACCGTGCTTGCAGAGCGACTTGATGCTCGTCATGTTGTGACTGACAAACAGGACCGTGCGTCCCTCTCCCTTACTGACTTCACGCATCTTTCCGATAGCCTTCTTCTGGAACTCGGCATCGCCTACAGCAAGCACCTCGTCCACGACCAGGATCTCCGGATCCAGGTGTGCGGCAACGGCGAATCCGAGGCGGACTGTCATGCCGGAGGAGTAGCGCTTGACAGGCGTGTCGATGTAGCGCTCGCAGCCGGAGAATTCCACGATCTCCTCCAGCTTGCTATCGATCTCGGCCTTGCTCATCCCCATGATCGCGCCGTTCAGGTAGATATTCTCGCGTCCGGTCATCTCGGAATGGAAACCGGTGCCGACTTCCAGCAGGGCGCCGACCCTTCCGCGGGCGCGGATAGTACCGACAGTCGGGCCTGTGACCTTTGACAGAAGCTTCAGCAGGGTGCTCTTGCCGGCTCCGTTCTTGCCGATGATACCGACAACGTCGCCCTGCTCGACCTTGAAGTCGATGTCGCGCAGCGCCCATACGTAATCGCTATGGCTGGCGGCCGTTGTGCGGTCGTTGGTCTCTCCGATACGTAGATAAGGATCCTCCTGCTTGAGGACGGCCGTGTGCCACCAGCGGTTAAGGTCGTGGGAAAGCGTCCGGGTGGATACGAGTCCCAAGCGGTATTGCTTTCCTACATGGTTAAATTCGATAGCAGTAGACATTATCGTGAAATAAAGGAATCGTGATGATATTTTTTCTTCCGGGTAATCTTTCGGATCAATTTATGGTACCAAAACGAAAGGGCGGGCTTCATGTCTCTTGGGTTGAATACGTAAAGCATGTCGGCTTTAAACAGATCCTGAATCCACTTCCATAGGGTGGAGTTGCCCATGACTACTTGTCGCCCGAAATCTCCCGGTTCACTCATTGCCGTAAAACTCTGCCTGATAGGTAAGGATGAGAAAGCAGAATCCTCAGGATGAATAAGTTTCCCGGCGAGTGTTGACTCCGCCCACATCGTGGGATAATTAAGTCCGCCAAACGTGAGAGCATAGTTCCAAGCGGAAAAACGGAAATTCACTTCAAGGAACCATAGGCCGTCATTGTGATCGACTAAGAATTCGATCTCGAAACAACCGGAATAGCGACACCGTTTGAGCAATTCGCGGAGTTTCTTCATCATTTCCGTGTCATCAAATACTTTACAGGTCGTATAATGCCCATAGGACCCTTTGGGTAAGCGGATGTACGTAATCTGGTAGGGGATGAAGACTTCTTCTCCGCCCCTGATGGAAAAACCTTCGAAATCCAGTTCGGTTTTCTTCTCAATGAATTCTTGCAAAAGCAGATCCTCGCCAGAGATTTTCGTGTATGCTTCACGAAGCTCCTCTTCGTTCTGGCAGATGAAAGAGTCTGCCTTCCATGCACCCCAGATTGACTTAAGCGTCTTTGTAATAATCGGATACTGAAGCGTTTTTGGAAACTCTCCTTTTTTGACGACTTCTTGTTTCGGGATACGGAAACCACAGGATTCTGCCAGTTTGCAAATGACATGCTTGTTCATCAATTCGTTGATCCGCCCTTCTTCTCCAGCATTAAAAAAGAAGAACTGGCCTTCCAACTCAGAATACCGATTGTCAAAGATGGATTGGATCGTATCGTCGCACGTGTAGACGAAAGGCTTTGACTCTCTGTTGGAATAAGACTTAATCAAGAGATCTACCCCTTCTTCGTAGGACCGGACTTTATGTACCGTGGTGAGATACTTACTGCGAATCAACATCGGAAGGTGATAGTCTTCTTCCAGGTAGATGAGGATAGGCTTGACACCAGCCTCGCCCAGACCTCGAATAACTCCAAGTGCATTTGCGTTATCTCCGGAGATAACGATAAACAGGTGATCTCTTACCGTTGATGTCATAACCAGGTTCTACTTCTGTTTTAGCAGCCGTTTGATCCCCAGAACGCTTTTTTTTAGGAGTTTACCGACAATGGGATAATCATAACCTTTCACATCGATGACTACCAGCCCTTTATATTCATTGAAAGTATGTAAGGCTTCCTTGCGTGTCTTGTGCGGTGATCGAAGTTTCTTTACCAAAGAAAAGTGAAAACCGTTCTCATCCCGAGCCACACGGCAGATATCGGTTGCACCACCGTAATTGTGCGAACAATCTTGTCGCGGGCAATAAACTTCGTCATTGTATTTGAAGAACTGGCCGGCCATTCTTGAGTTCTTTTCCGGGGATTGCAGGGTAATGTAAGGGAGGTAACGCGACGACTCCGGAGACCATTTGTAGCTGTCAAGATAGTAGTCGCTTTTGTTTGCCGTGAAAAGCAAATCCTCGCCAAATAAATCCGTAATGACCGAATCCCA
>JAEEGL014982508.1_pt1 | contig 15876 bp, 10 predicted proteins | sample 9134231 | NCBI WGS metagenome assembly JAEEGL01 (sample SAMN16246548, study PRJNA631951) | gut metagenome | biome: gut microbiome; feature: rumen; material: fiber-attached | host: Bos | place: Iran: Karaj | collected 2018-10
CCGACGGAACGTCGAACACAATGGTTGTCTCCGAGGCGCGAATGCAGCTTTCGGCGTTTACGAGCGCGTCGGACGAGAAGAATATGGATCGACTGAGCGTTTTGGGAGAAGGAACGGTCGCCGACTACGTCGATCCAGATTTGGAAGCGATGAAGGCTTCGGTGAGCTTAACGCATCGCGGCTCGCCCTGGCTTGCCGGTCGTCATTACGCGACGGGCTACTCGGCGTACGCGTCTCCAAACGCGAAAGTACCCGACGTGTGGCTTCGCGGCTCCGAACTCCTCTTTGAAGGCGCGTCGTCGAATCATCCGGGCGTCGTCGTCGTCGGACTAGGCGACGGCAGCGCGCGCGTCGTATCGGATACGGTAGCGTCGACCGTATGGCGCGCGACGTCGACGACGAGCGGCGGCGAAACGACGCGTATCGACTAACTAATCGCAAGATGAAATGCGAAGATCATAAATTAGCAAAGGATTATCAAGTGAGAAACATAACCAGAATTTTAACGTCGACTCTCCTTTCGGCGGCGCTTTTTGCCGTCGCGGACGCTTTCGCGCAAACCACCGAACGTCCTAACGTTTCCGTTCCCCCGGGGGGTACGGCAAATTTAAGGCGATACCCACAAGGGGTATCGGACGGCGCGCGCAATCCCGAGGCGCGCGGCGGCCGCGGCGCGACGGACGGCGCTCCGGAACGACCGGCGCCGCCGAAGAAACGCGAGAAGCTTGCGCCCGAGACGAATTACGAAGCGTTGCGTCGAGAAATGATTGCGGACGGGATCGCCTACCTCTCGAAGGCGCAGTTGGAGTCGGGCTCCTTTTCGGCGTCGCCGCGCGTTGGGATAGGTCCGACGATCGTCGATACGATTGGACTGCTTCGCGCTGGCGTTCCAACGACGAACCCGACGGTCGCGAAGGCGCTCGCCTATTTGGAAGCTTCAATCCAAGACGACGGCGGAATCTATTCTCAGGGCGGTCGTTTGTCGAGTTACGAATCGTGTCTCGGTCTCGTTTGCTTTTCGCTCGCGAATAAGTCTGCCGGGGACGGACGTTACGATAAGATCCTCGCGGACGCGGAGCGTTTTGTTCGCTCGACGCAATACAACGCGTCCTCCGGCGTATCGCAAGAGGACGAGCGATTTGGCGGGGTCGGTTACGGCGCCGGTCGCGACACGCGTCCCGACTTGTCGAACACGCAATTTTTCATGGAAGCGTTGCGCGAGATTGGCGCGGGCGAGGACGATCAAGCGATTCAGGACGCGTTGGTTTTTGTAAGCCGTTGTCAGAATCTCGAAACGGAATACAACGCGGGCGTCGGAGGCGCGAAGAGTTCGGACGGCGGTTTTATCTACACGTTTATTGCGCCGGACGAGAACCCCGCCGGTCAGGAGGCGAACGGCGGTCTTCGCAGTTACGGCAGCATGACGTACGCGGGTTTGAAGAGCCTCATTTACGCCGGTCTTACGGCGGACGATCCTCGCGTAACGGCGGCGACGGATTGGATTAAGAACAACTACTCCTTGACGCAGAATCCCGGACTTTGTAAAAAGGGACTCTACTACTACTACCACACGCTTTCCAAATGTTTCATGACGCTTGGAGCGCCGACTTTTACCGATAAGGACGGAGTCGCCCACGATTGGCGACGCGAATTAATCGAGACGCTTGCGCTCGCGGAGAACGCCGACGGGTCGTGGGTCAACGACGATCGAATGTGGTTTGAAACGGACGCGAATCTTGTCACGGGCTATGTCCTGACGGTTTTGTCCTATTGTGCGGAAGGAACGAACGAATGACTGAACGCAACGAGAGCGCGTACGCGGTCGAGACGCGCGGGCTCGTTAAGAGCTACTATCGAGGGGGCGCGAGCTTCAACGCGGTCGACGGAGTCGATTTGCGAGTCAATCCCGGCGAATTCGTCGCCGTCATGGGCGCGAGCGGGTCTGGCAAGAGCACGGCGTTGCATCTTATCGCGGGCCTAACGCGCGCGACGGCCGGCGACGTCTTTGTTGAAGGAACGCGTTTGTCGTCCCTTGGCGACCGCGCGCTCACGATCTTTCGTCGTCGTCGACTTGGAATCGTCTTTCAAAGCTACAATCTTATCCCGCACCTTACGGCGGAAGAGAATATCCTTTTTCCCTTGCGCGCGGACGGTCGTAAGCTTGACGCCGAACGCCGCGACAAACTTTGCGCGCTCGTTCGCGAGTTGGAACTCGAAGATCAGTTGCGTCAGTATCCAGATTCTCTCAGCGGCGGTCAACAGCAACGCGTAGCGTTGGCGCGCGCGCTGATAGGCGATCCCGCGGTAATCCTCGCCGACGAACCGACCGGCAATCTCGATTGGACGAGCAGTCGGCGTATTTGCGAGATCTTCGACAAGCTTAATCGCGAGGAGGGACGCGCGATCATTCTGGTAACGCACGAGCCTTCCGTCGCTATTTGGTCGAGTCGCATCGTCGTTCTTCGCGACGGCCGTATTGTGAGCGACTCTCCGCGCGCCGCGTATGACGACGCCAGCGAGCTTGCCGCGCGTTATCAAGAGCTTGCGCGCGAAGCGGCGGTTCGATAGCGTATGCGAGGATAATGAATTATGAAGTTCACTTTTGTTTTAACGACGCTTTTGTCTCGAATGCGTCGTCAGCGTGCGCGCGCGTTCTTCGCATTGCTGGCGATAGCGGCGTCTTCGTGTCTGATCGTCTGGACGATCGGGGGTTTTCAAGCGCTTTTTCTCGACGCGACGTCTCAAGACGCGCCGTATTTAGGCGAGTATGATCTTCGCGTTTCGCGCGCGAATCTCGAGACGTTGAAATCGGGCCGCGGCGGCGCGTTCGCATCGCCCCTCGCGCGCGAATCCTACGTCCATAACGAGCCGAGTAAGTCGGAGGACGCGTCTGCGCGCGACGGCGAGAAAGAACCCCAAAAGGGAGGACGACGCGACGGCGGCGGACGCGGACGACGCGGTTCCGAGCCGCTCGGGATTCCGCAGGAGATTATTGATCAGTTGCGCCAAGACGAGGCGGTCGCCGTTTGCGACGAAATCTCGGCGCTGTTAATGTTTGTCTACTCGCCCGGTTCCGCGCGCTCGATTTTAGAAGACGAGGACTCCGATCCGGAAGGCGATAAGCCGGGCTATAAGCGCTCGCTCGAGCTCGCGGACGACGAAGAATTGCCAGCAAGCGTCGCTCACGGCGAGATCGATCCCGAACTGCGCCGTAAAGCGTTCGGCGCGTACCGCGCGACGATGGGAACGCCGCTTGGCATGGGCGAGCTCTTCTTTGTAACGACGGCGTGCGAACCGCATTACGAGCTCAAGAGCGGTCGCTGGCTTAACGTCGCGCTCGTCGACGGTCGCGCGCCGCGCGAGGCTGTTCTGACGGCGCAGTGCGCGGAACGTTACGACGCCAAGGTCGGCGACGACCTCTTTTTGATCGGTCGCGAGTCCTTAATAGGTCGAACGACGGAGTACCAGCTGAAGGTTGTCGGGATAATCGACGAGGCAGAGACGTCGAGTTTTTACGTATCCTCTTCGCTTGGCGAGGAACTTGCGTCGGAGACGGCGCTTCCCCTCGCGCCGCAGGCGCTTATGTTGAAATTGCGCGGCGAAGTCGCGTCCTTTCGCGCGCGTTGGCAAGAGCGGCTTCAAACCTCCGAGCTTGTAACGACGACGTCGTCTGAAATAGCGGAACGTCGCGCGGAGGCGTTTAAGCAAGATCAAGCGTTTAAATACCAAGCGGCGAGCGGAACGCTTTTAGCGTCCCTTGCGTCGTTGCTCATCATATTTACGGCGCTCAACGTTAGCTTGGACGATAACAAGCGACTTATCGCGCTCTATCGCGTAGCGGGTCTTACGCGCGGTCAGATAGCGCTTTCAACGCTTCTTGAAGCCGCGTTTTTGGCTTTTCCAGGCTGGTGCGTCGGCATGGCGGTCGGTTGGGCGATTACGTGGCGCGTTTCCGGTAAGACGACGGTTTTGAATTATGAAACGGTCGGCTTTTCGTTTCTCTGCACTGTCGTCGGCGCGTTTCTTGCCGCGCTCTATCCGACGCTACGCAGCGCGCGCGTTCGTCCGCTCGACGCGTTTGGCGAACGCGTCGAGCGCGAGTCGTACGCGACGCGTTTGCGGCGCGCGCGCGTCCGGCTCGTCGTAACGACGGTCGTCGGGTTCGCGCTGATAGCGTTCGACTTCTTTTTAATTCGCGACGTTTCGTTGGACGCGCCCCGCCGCGCGGCGCTGCATTCCGGATTAGGCGTGCTCTCACTCGCGCTGGGAGTCGCCTTTTTAACGCCGCTTGCGATTCGACTCACGGAGATTATTCTCGCGCCGCCGCTTTCCTTCTGTCTACGACTGGACGCGCAGACGATGCGACGCGAGCTTTCCGGCAATTCCTATCGCGTTATTGCGGTCGCGCTCGCGTTGAGCGTCGGCGGAGGGCTCTTTGTGACGATGCAGATTTGGGGGTATTCGATGCTCGATCCGTTCCTACCCGGTCGTCGTATGCCCGACGCATTCGTTGCCTTCCTACCCGGCGCACTAACGCCGGAGAGCGTCGCGGAACTTGAAAAAGAACCGTTCGTCGATCCTCAGCGCTTTATGCCGGTTGCGGTCGAACAGGCGGCGTTTGCTAAAGACTCGGTAGAAATACCCGAGGGGAAGGCGGCGTTTGCGAACGTGGTTTTCTTCGGGGTCGACGTTTCGCGCGCGTTCGAGGGGGACGCTCCGATGGTTGGCGTTCGCTTTCGTCAGGGAAATCCCCAAGACGCGCTTCAGGCGCTGAAGAACGGACGCGGCGTTCTTATAACGGACTCTGCGTTTGTCGATTACCGTCTGAGCGTCGGCGACGTTCTTAAAGTAGCGCATCCTCGCAATCCCGGCGAGACGTTGGAGTACCCGATCGTAGGAGTCGTTTCCTTTCCCGGTTGGCAATGGCTTTCAAAGACGGGCGGAGTACGACGTAATTTTGGTCGTTCCGGAGCGCTTGTTTTCGCGCGTTCAAGCGTAATCGAGCGCGATTACCAGCTCGACGCGCCGTCTTACTTTTGGTTCGACGCGCCTTCCGGGGTCAAGCTTGATTTCCACGCGACGGAAAACGCGCTCGATCATTTGGCGTTAAAGAATCTTCGTCGCGCCTCCTCGTCTTCGCCGCTCGGTTCGCAGGTAGCGTACGCGAAGTTGTCGACGCGCGATTCGCTCACAAACGCGATAATGAGTCGTGCGGAATCGGTGATTTGGGGCTTGAGTAAGATTCCGATCACAACGCTGATCATCGCGTCGATAGCGGCGGTCGGCGCGGTCGCGAATTCCGTTCGCGCGCGTCGGCAGCGTTACGGCGTTATGCGCGCGTTGGGCGTAACGCGCGGCGCGCTGACGCGTATGATTCTCGTGGAAGCGTCCCTTATCGGCGTCGTTGCGGCCGCGACAAGCTTTGCGTTTGGACTCCTTGCCGCTCAAGGCGCGCTCATGTTGGGACGCAGTCTCTTTGGTACGGAGAATCCCCCGCTCGTCATGCCTTACCGCAGTCTTGCGCTCGGCTTTTCTCTCACGCTTGCGCTTTGCCTTGCCGCGGCGCTGTATCCGGCGTTCCAGGCAGGTCGCGCCGAACCGATCGCGCTCATTAGGAACGGACGTTCTCCGGATTAGTCCATGAGCCGTTCGCAAAGAAAAACGCGCTCTTCGAAGGATCGAAGAGCGCGTTTCCTTTTATCGGGCGCACAACGGCGCGCTACTCTTGTTCAGAGGTTGGGGACGCTTCTTTGGCTTCGTCGTCGCCTTCGGCGTTTTGCCCTTGCTGAATTTTAGCGACGACGTCCGGGAACTCGACGCCGCCGATTTCCTTCATGACTTCGAGCATTGGCGGCAGAGTTTTCGCCATATTGCGCAACCAGTTTGCGGTCGCGGTTTCCGAGGAAGTCGCGCTTCCGCCCGCGCCGTCCCAAACGACGACTTTGTCGAACTTGATCGAGGAAATAGCCTGAGCGGACGCGGCGATGAGTTCGTCGAAGTGATCGAGCATGAGCATTTGGAACGCTTCGTTCGCGCCTCCGCACGCTTGGATAATCGCTTGCAAACCTTCGCCCTTCTTCTTGAGGATTTCGAATTGTCCTCGCGCTTCCGCTTCGAGTTTTGCGTAGATCGCCGCCGCCTCGCCTTCCGCTTCGATGCGTTTCTGTTCCGCAATAGCCTCCGCCTCGACGATAACGCGCGCCTTTTCCGCTTTCGCTGGCGCTTCCAATTCAGCGCGTCTTTCCGCTTCGACGCGTTCGGCGCGCGCGGCCGCCGCGATCGTCTGCGCTTTGTGTTCCGCTTCTTCTACGGACGCGTTCGCTTGACGTTTGCGCGTTTCCGAGAGCTCGAAAGCCTCCGCCTTCTTAACGGCGAGTTCGGCGGTGGAGTTGACGATAACCGCTTGGGCAAGGTTTTCGCCCTTGACCGCCTCTGCGTTCGCGTCGGCTAGCTTAATGCGCATGTCGCGTTCAGCCGCCTTGACCTGCGCGTCTTTTTCGAACGCCGCCGATTGCTCGCCGACGATTTTAACGCGTTCGAGATCGGCGAGTCGCACCGCCTGTTCCTGCTCGATTTCCGCCGTCTTAACGGTCTGTTGACGATCCGCTTCTCGCGTTCCGATCGTCTGCTCTTTCTTAGCGTTGGCGACCTGAATCGCCTTGTCTTTCTCAGCGTCTGCGACGCGAATCTCGCCCATACGCTCGTTGTCCGCAACGTCGCCGCGCGCCTTCTGAATCGCTTCCGACGCGGCTTTGCGGCCGATCGCCTCGATGTATCCGGATTCGTCCGTGATGTCCGTTACGTTGACGTTAATGAGGACGAGCCCCAATTTGCGCAGTTCCGGTTCGAGAGATTGCTGGATATTGGCGAGGAACGCGTCGCGGTCGCGATTGATTTCGTCGATCTTCATTGAGGCGATGACTTGACGCAACTGACCGAAGATGACGTCTTCCGCCTGCTTCGCAACCGCTTGTTTCTCCATACCAAGTAGACGAATCGCCGCGTTTTGCATGAGTTCTGGGGTCGTTCCGATCGCGATCGAGAAAACGCTCGGCACGTTGACGCGGATATTCTCCATGGAGAGCGCGCCGCGCAACGGGATTTCGATTTGCATCGGCTCTAGACTTAGGAACGCGTAATCTTGCAGGAGCGGCACGATAAATTTCGCGCCGCCGTGAATGCACAGCGCCGAGGATTTGCTCGTCGACTTACCGTAGATCACCATGATCTTATTGCTCGGGCAACGCTTGTAGCGCGAACTAAAAAGAATGACTAGCCCGAAGAAGATAACGGCCAACAAAACCGCCGCGACTCCAATAGCCGAGGACGCCGAGCCGAATGGAATAGAGGACGTGGAATACTCGAAAAGGAAGTTCATCGCGTGGTCTCCCGGAATTAAGGCGTGAAACAGATGAGATTTTGTTTTTGTAATTACGTCGCGGAAAAGTTTCCCCACTTTGTTTATTTTAATATCCTCGTTTTCCTAGTCATGCAAAATCTACAAGTTTCTGCCAGATTTTTCCCTTTTTAATACGAATCGGATACACTATAATGGTTGTAGCGGCGCGGAGACGCTCCTCTACCGTCGGAACTCGGACCTAAACTAGATTGTTTCACCCCGTATTAGGAGACGTAAACGATGTATTCGACATACCTATATTGCGCGATTTTTGGATCGGCGCTGGTCGTGATTAATTTTGTTACGCTCTTGTTGGGCGTGGGCGGCGATCACGACGGCGGCGGCGATTCCTTTGACGGCGACGCGAGCGGCGCGGACGCGGGCGGCGACGCCGGCGATTCTGGAAGCGCGGACGGCGACGCGAACGGCGACTCGGGCGATTCAAGCGACGTGGTCGGTCGCCATGGCGGAGGCGAGCCGCATATGGATTTGGGCTCGGCGTTTTTGCGCATGTTTACAATACGCACCGTAACGGCCGGGATCGCGTTCTTTGGACTTGGCGGCCTTGCGTGCGCGGATAGCGCGCTTTCGAGCGGGGCGGTTCTCGCCATTGCGATCGTGAGCGGCGCGATCGGCATGTACGTCGTCTATCGTATGTGCCGCTGGCTTTCTGCGTTTAACCACAACGGCGCGCTCACGCTCGACGCAGCGGTCGGCTCGACGGGCACGGTCTATTTGCGCGTGCCGGGTGCGCGCGCTGGAATCGGCAAGGTAACGGTGGTTCAGCAGGAGCGCGAGGTCGAGTATGAAGCCGTTACGGACGACCCGACCGAGCTGACGGCGGGGACTCCGATAAAGATCGTCGAGATTCTCTCGTCGAACCAAGTTTTGGTCGCTCGCGTTCAATAGCGTCGTCGACTGAAATTCTCGAAGGGCGCTTGTTGAAAGCGTCGTAATTCGGTATGATGAAAGCGTGCGTCCGGCATAATTCCGCGGCGTCGTAACAATTCCAACAATAAAACGCCTCCGAGCGTATTCAGATAAAGAACGTGTAAACATGGGTAAGCGAAGCAAAACAACCGAAAACGACATAACAACCGAATCAGACGCGTCAGGCGCGCCTCGCGACAAGACGGCGTCTCAGAGTCGATTGATGACCTATTCGGTTATCATCGCCGCCATATTGGTTATTCTCGCGGGTATTCACGCAGCGCGAAGTATTTTGGGTCCGTTTCTCATGGCGACCTTTACGACCGTGTTGCTGATATCGCCGATCAACTGGCTTAAAAAGCGCGGTTTTTCATCGGCGTCTTCCATGACGGTCGTGATTATAGGCGTCGTAATTTGCGGGCTTGTCTGCACGACGATCATAGGCGGACAAATCGCGCAATTCGCCAAGAATCTCCCGGAGTATAGGGACAAGTTTAACGACACGCTGAAAAGCTATAATATAGGCATCGAAGAATTCTTGCCGCAGTTTCTGCGTAGCGACGACGAGAAGGAAACGCTCCCGGAGGACGAAACGCAGTCCGAGACGCAACCTGAAGAGGAAAGCTCGCCGAAAGCGCCTCGTGAATCGAGCGCGCCTCAGGTTGAGGATTTGCAGAGCGCCAAAGCGGCTGATCAAGCGTCGTCTTTGACTCCAAGCGAGGTCAAAGACGAGAAGGAAGTCAAAGACGCGTCAGGCAGCTTTAATTCGGCGACGGCGTTGGCTTCATACGCCGAGGAATCTGAATCCGACCAGACGGCGGAGCCCGAACCTAGCGCGTTGGACGCGCCCGCCAATAATGTTCCGAATAGAAATCCAGGCGGCGGCGAGAGATCCATTTTTGACAATGTGAACTCTCCGTTCACGCCGTTGCCGGCGACCTCGGCGTTGATTCCTCAAGTGGAGGATCATACCGACGCCATCAACGCGTTGGACGAATCGAGCGGCGCCGGACGGAACGAGAACCAAGACGACGCGGATGAATTCGAGCGCCATGTTACGCCGCGCCCGATAACGGCGGTCGACGCTAGTTCGCAAGGTCTTTTCCACTTTCTCGGCAGTCTCGCCGGCGAACTGAGCTACGTAGCGAGCACGGCGTTCATCGTCATGTTGCTCGTCGTTTTTATGCTCATCGAAACGGCGAATATTCCCAAAAAACTGGTTGACGTTCTCGGCCAACGACGTTTTACAAGCACGCACATCGAAGGAGTGATCCGCGATATTCGCAGTTACATGGTCATCAAAACGCAGATGAGCCTCCTCATCGGCGTTTCGGTGACGGTTCTACTCATGGCAACCAAAGTGGACTATCCGTTGCTTTGGGGGTTTGTCGCGTTCTTACTAAACTATATCCCCAATATTGGTTCCGTCGTCGCGGCGATTCCGCCTATCGTCCTGGCTACGGTAAACCAAGGCTTTGCCATTGGCTGTATCGACTGCGCGGCAATTACGGCGCTGAACTGTACGGTCGGATACGTTCTGGAACCGAAACTACTTGGCCGAGGGCTCGGGTTGTCGCCTCTGATCGTTTTAATGTCGTTGATTTTCTTTGGGTGGTTGCTTGGTCCGGTTGGAATGTTCCTGTCGCCGCCGCTGGCGGTCGTCATGAAGATTATCTTCCAAGCGTTTCCCGAGACGCGATGGATCGCGGCGCTCATGGCGAACAAACCGTTGTCGTCCACTGAAAAGGACAATGAGTCGCCGTCGCTTGATTCTTGAAAAGGATGAATTAAAATAGAGACGACGCGAACGGTCCGAAGCGAAAGCGACAAAAAAAGCCCGACGCGATAACGTCGGGCTATAACGATGCGAGCGAAATCCTACTAACCCGGTCGCTTGGCGGCAAGCACGTCTTCGACCGTTTGCGGTCCGTCTTTTTCATGCTTCGACCATCCAGCGCACCCAGCCGACGCCAGTAGCGTCGCAGCGAGCGCGACCAGCATAAAACAGGCGACGCACCGAACGAGCGTTCGCGAATTGAACCGATGAATTCCCATTGAATTGATCCTCGAATAACACTTGATTGGCATACGACGACCATTAGACGTCGCGCGACCGGGATTATACAAAAAACCAGCGCTATAGGAAATATCGGATTTTTGAACGTCGCGCTTAACGATTAAAACGGTTAAATTCATAAAACAACTAAATGTCTCGTCGAACCCTTTCGGCGAATAACCAGAGCTAGCCCGCGAAACGCCGGCGAGCGTATATGACTAGGAGATCGGAATCATTATGAGTAAAATAGAACAAGCTTTCGCGCTTGCCAAAGAACGATACGCAGAATTGGGCGTCGACGTCGATGCCGCGCTCGACCGCGTTTCTAAAATCGAGATTTCGCTACACTGCTGGCAGGGCGACGACGTCGGCGGATTTGAAAACGCCGGCTCCCTTTCCGGCGGTATTTTGACGACCGGAAATTATCCCGGAAAAGCGCGCACGCCTGACGAATTGCGCGCCGACGCCGAGAAGGCGTTCTCGCTCATTCCTGGCAAACAACGATTCAACTTGCACGCCATCTATCTCGAGAACGGCGGCAAGCCGGTCGATCGCGACGAAATCGAACCCTGCCACTTCCAAGGCTGGGTCGATTGGGCAAAAGCCAATAAGATTGGTCTCGATTTCAATCCGACCTTCTTCTCTCACCCGAAAGCCGCCGACACGCTCACCCTTTCTCACCCAAAGAAAGAAATTCGCGATTTCTGGATCGCTCACGACAAATGCTGCCGTAAGATTGCGAACTACTTCGGCGAACAGCTGGGAACCCCCTGCGTTGTCAATCACTGGACCCCGGACGGACAAAAGGACACGCCGGTCGATCGCCTCGCGCCGCGTCAACGCCTCGCCGCGTCCTACGACGAAATCTTCTCCGTTAAGTATCCGAAAGAGAATATTCGCGACGGAATCGAGAGCAAACTTTTTGGCATCGGAGTCGAAAGCTACACGGTCGGCAGCCATGAATTCTGCATGGGCTACGCGATTAAGAACGGCCTCGTCCTGACGCTCGACGCCGGTCACTATCATCCTACGGAATGCATTAGCGATAAGATTTCGGCGGCGTCGATGTTCGTCGACGAGATTCTTCTGCACGTTAGCCGCGGCGTTCGTTGGGACTCCGACCACGTCGTGATTTGGAACGATCAGATGCGCGCGATTGCCGAAGAGCTCATGCGCACCGGGATCATCGACCGCACGTTCTTCGCGCTCGACTTCTTCGACGCGACGATCAACCGCGTCGCCGCGTGGACGATCGGCACGCGCAATGCGATCAAAGCGTTGCTGTGCGCTTCGCTCGAACCGCTCGAGCAGCTCCGCCAGTACGAAAACGATCTGAACTACACCAAGCGTCTGGCGCTACTAGAAGAGCTTAAGTCGGCGCCTTTCGGCCCGGTGTGGGATTACTACTGCGAAAAGAACGGCGTGCCGGTTGGAGAAAAGTGGATCGCCGAAGTCGAACAGTACGAAAAAGACGTTCAGTTCAAACGCGTCTAAGCTTCAGGTTGATTTAACGTCGTATTAAAGAACAAAGAGAGCGCCGTTTCCCATGCGAATCGGCGCTCTTTCTCTTTGGTTAGGTCAAGAGTTCGACGACCGCGTCGACGAGCGCGTCGGTCGTCGCTTCGCGCGCGATCGCCGCGACTTCAACGCCGCGCGCTTCGAACGCCTGCGCCGTAAGCGCGCTTATTGCGACCCATCGAACGCGATGAACGGCGTCGCCGAGCATGTTGACGAGCGCGTTTGCAGACGCGGAACTCATTGCGACGGCGGCTGCGACCGCGCCAGATTCTAACGCGCGCAACGTTTCTTCTTCCGCCGTTTGTACGTCGACGTTCTGATAGGCTTCAACTTCTTCATATTGCGAGTCGGCGGCGCGCAGCGCGTTTCCAAGAGTCGCGCGTCCGCGATTGGCGCGGAAGGCGAGCGCGCGGACCGACGAGAGGTCGGCGTATTCGGCGCGTAGCGCGTCGACGAGACCGTCGGCGTCGTAACGACTCGGCATAATCGTCGGCTCGATTCCGAAGTTTGCGAGCGCGCGCGCCGTGCCGGGTCCAATCGCCGCGACCCTAAAATTGAGCCGCGCAAAGAGCGCGCCAACTTCGTCCGCCTGGGAAAAGGAGGAAATTACCATCAGCCGATCCAGCGCAAAAGCGACCCCGTTCACGCTATTAAAAACGACAAGGTCGTATTGGCTTTCAACAAGACGCCTCAGAGCGTCGTCGAGCAGTTTCGTCTTTGGGGTCGCGCGTATTTCAATTGCCGGTTGACATAGAGTCTCGGCGCCTAATGCGTGAAACTGTTCGCACAACTCCTGCGCCTGACCGCGAGGTCGCGTAACGAGAATGAGTTTACTATCGAGCGGTTTTTCCATGAGACTATTCCGACTTCTGCTAGACTCTGACGATTAATGAGCGTAGCGTCATTGTAGTGTCGCGCGCCTTCGATTCAAGTATGTTTGCGCGACTTTCTTATAAAAACGCAAGATTGCTATTTGCACAGATTTTGTTTTTTGTTACGATTGCGCAGGTTTGGCGAACGGATTGGGTTTGCCAATTAGATCGAGTCATATAGAAATGGAGTTCTTACGATGAGAAAGATCGCGCCGCTAAGCGTATTGCTGATTTTGCCGCTCTTGTGCCTTGCCGTCGGTTGCTCGCGCTGTGGCGGCGACGCGTCGAAAACGCCGACGCCAAAAGTCGAAAGCGGCGAGAACGCGTCGTCGGAATCGAACGACCAAGCGGATTACGAAATTGACCGATCTGAGATCGAAATTGAGAACCTTGACGCGCCGGAGGGCGTTGTGAACGAGTTCTTCAAGACGTTTTTCAGCGGCGACGACGAAGGCGCGTTTGCTTTGCTTTCGAGCAAGGCGCGCGACGCGCAACGCGATCAGTTTAGCGCGCAGAAGAGCGATACGATACGATGGCGCGTTTCCCAAAAGTCGAAGGCGAAACGCGGCGCGGTTCACGTCTGGGTCGACGTCGAGGATTTTACCGATTCAGGCGATATTCAAATGGATTCGCTCACCTTTATGTTGGTCGACGATATGGGCAAGTGGCGAGTCGCCGGTTTTCAGGTTGGCGATTTAGCCGTTAATTTTGAGGAATCGATCATAGCGTCGACGGAGACGAACGACGCCGAGCCTCCGCGCACGGCGACCACCGAACGCGACGGCGTTATCCGATAACGCCGCCCCTCGATCAAGCAGACGTTGCTGAAAGAATAGCGCCCAAGGACGGCGAAAGCACGGATCGCGAATTAGGCAGGACGTCTTGGCGCACGGACGCGCCAAACTGAGTTGGTTCTTACAGAGCCAAGCTCACGCGGCGTCGCGAGATTTCATGGAGGAAAATAAGATTGCGACGTCGAAAGACCCGAGTTTGCCAAACTGGCGAGCTCGGGTCTTTTCCTTTATTCTGGATGAACGCGCAGTCAAAAAAAGAAAGAGAACGCCAAACGAGTCGGCGTTCTCTTTTGGGCTATTACGATCTATCGTTGCAGAACGACCGCGCGATTAGAACTAGTCCCACCACCAGTTTTCGGTCTCGTTATTTTCGGAGGCTTCGCGCTTAGCTTCAACGTCGCCCTTCTTGTCGTAAGTGAGGTGATCCAGATCGAGCGCGATTTGGGGCTCAATGTGGACGCCGCCTCCCGTCGGATAAGACACGAGATTGGCGTTGTGACGGAACGCGTTGACGGCCGTTTCCGCGAATTTGGCTTCATTAATCGTTTCCGTCTGGAATTTTTCTTCGCTCGCAAAGAAATCGGGCGTCCAGTTCGTCTTGGCGTAGACGTCTTCTTTCTGGAGGTACGCGGCCACGATCGTCATATCGATCAGGTTTCTGAGATTCGCATAGACGGGCGTTACGTTCGCGATCTTTTCGAACTTCTGCGTAAAGCTCTTGGCATAAGCGCGCGTCGCGGGATTGCCGCGTCCGACGTTCGCGGAACGCTTACCGTCGGCGCCAACCAGTTCGTCTTCGCCGACCAAATTAACGCCGAGTCCGACCAATTGAATCGCGTCGCCCGCTTCCGTTTCAACAACGCAATCGTAGTTCGGCTGGAAATACCAGCGGACAAGCGCGTTCGACGCCATAGCGCGCGGATTTGAGGCTTCGACGTAGGTCGACATCTTAACGGGCGCTGGTTCAAGGCCAATGCCGATGAGCTTCATGCGGTAGTCCGCAGCGACGAGGGTCGTCGCAAAGTTGGTTTTGGGCGAGACTCCCCAGACCTTGACGTTTTGCAGACCGAGCGCTTCGCGAATGCCGGCGGCGTATTCAACGCACTCGGCGTCGTTCGAGACGTTCGGCTGCGGGGTCGTCTTCAGATACGCTTGCATCGCCTGCAATCCGGATTCAGACGGATCGATCGAGCAACCGACGAAAGAAGCGCCTTCGCCGTTCGCCGGATAGGCGCGCAACGCGACGACAAGGTCTTCAAGTTGCAAGGTTGGACGACCGCTCTTCGCGCCGACGTTTCCGCCTTCAACGCCAATCGTCCACGGCTCGGCAGGCCCGGCAATAACGACGTCTCCCGTCTCCGGATAGACGAAAACGTTTTCGATTCTCGTTAGACCGGCAAGATTAGCCATATCGTCGGAGACGACGCCGTCGTTGGCGACGATCGCCGCTTCTAGGCGATTGAGCGAAACCTTTCGCAACTTGCTGGGCTTGCGCATATCCGTAGGCACGGCGTCGAGCGCGTTCTGGCGCAGTTGAGCAAGCGCGCCTTCGTCGAGAGTCATACGCTGCAGAACGCCGTTAGCATCGATAGCGACGCCGCCGGACGTACTGTTGCCGCCGCCGCGGTTGCCATTGTTGCTATTGTTGTTATTGTTATTGCTGTTGTTGTTGTTTCGGTTGTTGCTATTGTTGTTATTGCTGTTGTTATTGTTTCGGTTGTTGCTATTGTTGTTATTGCTGTTGTAATTTTGTCCGTAAGCCGTCGACATGGAAACGGTGAAAAGGACGATTAGCGCAAGGATCGCGCTTATACGAAGGACAAATTTGCTTCGACTCATGAAAATCTCCTAAACTTTACTTAGGCTTAACGGTCTGGTTTTATATTGGGAGTCGGATCGCTGTCGAAGCGCGAGTCCGGCGCGTTTTTACATGATTCGACGCTAAACGTAGCGCCAAGCGTCGCGAGACGAACGCAGTAGCGTAGCCTCCGCCGCTATTCTAAAATGATAATTTGACGCGCCCCAATAGGCAAGCATTAAGTTGTCAAAATCGCCTTTTTTGTGGAAAAATTTTCCCACGACACACGACAATACCGATTTTAACGAGAGGCGCGCCGTCGACCGATTCTGGCGTCGAGCGTTTTGGATAAAAACAAGGGAACGGCGCTCCAGATTGCGCAGACGTTGATAGTCATTTTTTGCGCCCAGCTTGTTTAACTGGATTTGTTGGCGCAAAAGGGATTCTTTTTCTGATTGTGAGAATTCTAAAAACGGTTGCTTCTAGCGTCGTTGTCTTTCTTTGACGAA
>JAEEGL016735983.1_pt1 | contig 15876 bp, 10 predicted proteins | sample 9134231 | NCBI WGS metagenome assembly JAEEGL01 (sample SAMN16246548, study PRJNA631951) | gut metagenome | biome: gut microbiome; feature: rumen; material: fiber-attached | host: Bos | place: Iran: Karaj | collected 2018-10
ACATGGCAGAGCTTAAGAAACAGATAATTCATCCGGAGATCATCGAGAAGATGGCGGAAGATATCAGGATAGTATATACTCCTTTCCACGGCACAGGTAATAAGCCGGTAAGAAGGATATTGTCAGAGCTTGGATTTAAGCATGTATATGTTGTTCCGGAACAGGAATTACCGGATCCGGATTTTACCACGCTTGAGTACCCCAACCCGGAAGATCCCAAGGCTTTTACGTTGGCGCTTAAGCTTGCAAAAGAAAAGAACGCGGATATCGTACTTGCGACAGACCCTGATGCCGACAGGCTTGGTATCTATGCACTCGATACAAAGAGTGGAGAGTATATTCCGTTTACCGGCAATATGTCAGGTATGCTCATAGCGGAATATATCTTAAGAGAGCGTAAGGCAGGCGGTATAATGCCTGTTAACCCTGCAATGGTCAAGACTATAGTTACCACCAATATGGCTGACCCTATAGCAGCAAAATACGGAGTTAAGCTTATAGAGGTACTGACAGGATTCAAATACATCGGCAGAGAGATCTTAAGATTTGAAGAGACCGGCAGCAATAATTATGTGTTCGGACTGGAGGAGTCTTACGGATGTCTTGCCGGTACACATGCCAGAGATAAGGATGCTGTTGTGGCGGTTATGTGTCTGTGCGAAGTTGCTGCATGGTGCAAGGCAAACGGCAAGACCGTATGGGATCAGATGCTTGATATGTATGAAGAATACGGCTATTACAAGGAAGATCTGTATACGATCACACTTAAGGGCATAGATGGATCAAAGCAGATTCAGGCGATAATGGACGGACTCAGGAATGATCCGCCAAAGAAGTTCGGAGATCTTAATGTCCTTAAGTTAAGGGATTATGATAAAGGTGTGATCACTGATCTTAAGACGAAAGCGACGTCTGAGACCGGACTTCCAAAGTCCAACGTATTGTATTTTGATCTTGACAATGATTCTTGGTGTTGCGCAAGGCCTTCGGGTACAGAACCAAAGATCAAGTTCTATATGGGTGTCAAAGGTGACAGTATAGAAGATGCAGCACAGAAGAATAAGAAGCTTACGGAGGCTCTTAAGTCATACCTGTAAATTTGTTATTAATGCAAGCCCTCTGCCGCTTGGCGGCAGCAGGGCTTTTATGCGTCATAAGCCCGCTTTATATGAACTGATGGGAATAATGGGAAGATCATGAGTTATATAGCCAGAATAAAGGACTATCTTAACAGAAACGGAATAAAGAATACTGCTTATGCCGTAGCGGATAAGTTTGTTGAGACAAAAAGGGATTACCGTTTTGACGGTGTGAGTGATGAAGAACTGCAAAAGCAGAGAAGGCGTGTTTGGCCGGCACACATAACTGTCAGTATAGTCGTACCGACTTATGAGACAAAAGAGGAGTATTTAAGAGCCTGCATCGAATCCGTACTTAACCAGACCTATGAGCATTTTGAACTGATCTTAGCGGATGCTTCTGTAAGTGATTCTGTCAGAAATATCGTTGCAGGGTATAAGGATTACCGTATAAAGTATATGCACCTTGAGAAAAATGCGGGAATATCGGTTAACACGAATGCCGGCATTAGAGTAGCAATAGGTGATTACATAGGATTGCTCGATCATGATGACATACTTACGCCGGACTGCCTGTATGAATATGTATCGCTTATAGAAAAAGGCCGCAGAGAAGGGGTTAATTACGCTTTCATATACTGCGATGAGGATAAATGTGACGAAAAATGCACTTCCTTCTATGAACCGAATTTCAAGCCGGATTTTAATCTTGATCTGCTTCTTTCCAACAATTATATCTGCCATTTTCTTGTAATGAATGCCAGACTCTTTAAAGAACTTAAACTTAGGGAGGAATATGACGGCGCCCAGGATTATGATGTGTTGTTAAGGGCTTATGCGGCTACGTGTGAGATGTCGGCGGTGAAACGTGTGGAGTACGGACATATACAGAAAGTTCTCTATCATTGGAGATGTCATAAAGGATCTACGGCATCCAATCCACAGAGCAAGGATTACGCGTACGAGGCGGGCAGGAGAGCTGTGGAAGATTATCTTAAAAGAAAAGGTATCTCGGCTGATGTACTTAACAGTGCACACAAGGGCTTTTATAATGTTGTATACAAGGATGGCAATACCTATGGTCAGGGTGAAAGTGACAGATTAAAAAGGGTCCGTATGCTGACATCCACCACACGGGGAAGGATCGCATACTACACATTTGAAAACAGATATGATGTGGGTGCGATCGGAGGCACGCTCATCAAGAAGAACAGGCATATCGGAGGTCCGATGGATAACAGCAGGACCTGCCCTTTTGACGGGATGAATATCCATCTGTCGGGGTATATTCATCGCGCCGTACTAAAGCAGAGCTTCCCTTATCTTGACATAAGGAATATGATCATCAGAAACGATCTGGCTTATTTATTTATCAAATATGCAAAAGATGACAGATTCCTCGGGCTTTTCGACAGACAGAGAGTATTGAGACTGGAAGAAAGCGTCAGTCAGGGAGAATATACATCCACATATGTGGATATATCCTCGTACCTTTTAAATATGGATCTTGAAGATTATGAGTATCTGGATCTGAGTCTTATCCTGGGCAGAGAGATAGGTATGGACGGGTATCTGTGTCTCTATGATCCGGGACTGAATATGGAGATTAAGTAAGTGAGCAGCAAAACCACTGTTGTGATCCCCAATTATAACGGAATAAAATATTTAAAGGATTGCCTTGACAGTCTTAAGCTGTGTAAGCCGGCTGATTTTGACATAATCGTTGCGGATGACGGATCGACGGACGGAAGTGTTGAACTGATAAAAAGTGAATACTCCGATGTGATCCTATTGCAGTCGGAGAATAATACAGGCTTTGCGGCAACCGTTAACCGTGGGATAAATAAGGCGGATACAGAATATGTGATCCTGCTTAATAATGATACAAAGGTCGCACCGGACTTTGTACATAATTTGGAGAATGCCATTGAGTCAGATGAACGCATCTTTTCCGCCAGCGCCAAGATGCTTTGCATGAATGATCCCGAAATATTGGACGGAGCCGGAGATTATTACTGTGCATTCGGATGGGCGTATGCATATGGTAAGGGAAAAAAGGCCGACGCTTTGAACAGGAGGAGGAAGATATTCTCTTCATGCGGCGGGGCAGCCATATACAGAAGAAATGCTCTGACAGAACTCGGGCTGTTTGACGAGGAGCATTTTGCCTATCTTGAGGATATTGATGTAGGGTACAGGAGCAGATTGTCCGGATATATCAATGTGTTCGAGCCATCTGCGGTGTGTTTGCATGCAGGAAGCGGATTTTCCGGTTCCCGGTACAATGAGTTTAAGATAAGGCTAAGCAGCAGGAACAACACATATCTTATAGTCAAGAATATGCCGGTTATTCAGCAGATCATAAATCTTCCGTTTTTTATGATCGGTTTTTTGATCAAATGGCTTTTCTTTGTAAAAAAGGGCTTCGGGTGGCTGTATCTTAAAGGCCTTTTCGCCGGGATAGCTTTAGGATATGGCAGTGTCGGGAAAAAGCACAGGGTCAGATTTAAGCTTGCGAATCTGCCATTCTACATCATTGTACAGATCGAACTGTGGGTAAATATGATCAGATTTTTTATCCGTGGGATCTAAGAGAGTCGGTGTTGCAGTTGTGCTTTGCGACATTTTATTGTAAAATACTATGGATAGTGTCGTGCATTGGTACAGACCATAGATGATGGGGTGTAAGCCTCTCATATATATTTATTATGATAAAGGATAATCAGAAGTATTTTAACAGGTTGCAGATATTACTGGATGCGATCGTTGTTGCCGCTGCTTATCTGCTATCATGGTGGCTTAAGTTTGAAGGACCATTGGCAGATTCCGGCGCCGGCGCATATACCATGCAGTTTTATTTTTCTGCGCTTTATTTTCTTGTTCCGGGATATCTGATCATTTATTATCTTAACAAGATGTATACTCCCAAGAGGACAAGGCGTATTGAGACTGAGATCACTCAGGTCTTTGCAGCCAATCTTGCCGGAGCTTTAGTATTCTTAGTGTGTATAGCGGTTTTTAAGATCAGCGATTTTTCCAGAGGACTGATCGCTATATATTCGGTTGTTTGCGCAGCTTTTATGATATTTGAACGTCTGATCATCAGATGGATATTAAGCAGGATGCGTAAGAGCGGATACAATATCAAGCACATTTTGCTTATAGGTTATTCAAGAGCGGCAGAAGAATACATAAGCCGAATAAAGGCCAATCCTCAGTGGGGATATGTGGTTCGCGGAATATTGGATGATAAAGTACCCAGAGGTACCATGTACAAGGGTGTTAAGGTTATTGGCTGTATCGACAATCTGAGTATGATCCTTCCGGTCAGCCAGCTTGATGAGATAGCAGTTACCCTGTCTTTGTCCGACTATGACAGACTTGAAGAATTAGTGGGAATGTGTGAGAAGTCGGGAGTACATACCAAGTTTATCCCGGATTATAACAGCCTGATCCCAAACAGACCATATACAGAAGATCTAAACGGTCTGCCGGTCATCAATATAAGATATATACCGCTTACCAATACTTTCAACGCCATTGCCAAGCGACTGGTGGATATAGTGGGGTCGCTTTTAGGTATCATTATCCTGTCTCCGGTATTATTGGTTGTATCCATAATAATCAAGTGTACCAGTGAAGGCCCGGTCATATTTAAGCAGGAAAGAATAGGTTTACATAATAAGCCGTTCAATATGTATAAATTCAGAACGATGTATGTTCAGAATACGGAAGAAGAGAGTCAGGCATGGACGACAAAGGATGACCCGCGTGTTACGGGAGTCGGCAGATTTTTCAGAAGGACAAGCATAGATGAATTGCCGCAGCTGTTTAATATTCTTAAGGGAGATATGAGCATTGTCGGTCCAAGACCCGAGAGACCGCAGTTTGTTGAGAAATTCAAAGAAGAGATACCCAGATATATGATCAAGCATCAGGTTCGCCCAGGGCTTACGGGTTGGGCTCAGATCAATGGATTCAGGGGAGATACATCTATATACAAGAGAATAGATTACGATATTTATTATATCGAGAATTGGAGCATGCTTTTTGATATTAAGATCATGTTCCTTACGGTGTTCAGGGGGTTTATCAACGAGAACGCATATTGATAAAAGAATGGAGAAATGCTAAAAGATGTCAGACAAAAGGGAAAGAGGAAGAGACAGGTATTACGAGGAAGATTATGAATACAGGGAGCCTGCAAGACGCAGGCCTGAAGGATCCGGTTCGCGCAGGGATTATGACGACAGGCGCAGAAGTACAGATTACAGGCGTGACAACTATGATGACAGGCACAGAAGAACAGATGATCCGAGACGCAGGAGATCAGCGGAGGAAGCCAGAAGACAGGCTATGGCGGCAGCCAAAAAGAAGGCCAAGAAGCGTCGCAGGATAATCTTTTTGATAATAGAACTTATTGCACTGCTTGGTCTTGTGGGAGTGGTGTGGTTTGTGCAAAAGGGTACGTCCATACAGAAGATCAAGATCAATGAAGAGGATATAGTCATTAATGAAGAGGTGGCTGCCAAGTTTGCGGCTGACGAGACACTTAAGGGATACCGTAATATAGCTTTGTTCGGCGTTGATGCAAGAGATAAGTCCCTTGGTAAGGGTAACAGATCGGATACCATCATCATTGCATCGATCAATCAGGACACCGGTGATGTCAGACTGTGTTCGGTATTCAGAGATACATACCTCAATCTCGGTAATGATTCATATAATAAGTGTAATGCAGCATATGCAAAGGGAGGCCCGGAGCAGGCCATCAACATGCTTAATATGAATCTCGATCTTAACATTACCGATTATGTTACGGTGGGATTTACAGGGCTTGCCAAGATCATTGATGCGCTGGGCGGAGTTACCATAGATGTTAAGGAGAGCGAGATAGTTCACCTTAATAACTACCAGATCAGTATGGTGGGCAAGTCTGATGATAACGAGAATTTCTATGCCACGGAAGGCAAGGATTATACGGCCGTTAAAAATCCGGGACCGCAGAGGCTTAATGGATTGCAGGCAACCGCATATTGCAGGATCAGATATGTGGGCAATGATTTTGTAAGAGCTGAGAGACAGCGTAATGTCATAAATGAGTGCCTTGGAGTGGCCAAACAGGCAAGCGTTGGAGAACTTGCTTCGGCTTATGACGGAGTCAAGGATTACATCTCCACTTCGCTTGATTCGGATGAGATCGTAGCTTTATTGGGTTCGGTTGGCAAATACAATATTGTGGCCAGTGACGGATTTCCGTTTGAGAGCAACAGGGATACAGGCAGGGTTGGTTCCAAGGGATCCTGCGTTATCCCGGTTAATCTTGAAGAGAATGTAGTGTTGTTACATGAGTTCCTTTTTGACGATGAAGAATACACTCCGTCTGAGATGGTGAAGAATTGCAGTAACAAGGTATCTTCAGATACCGGACATTGATATGGCAGATATTATAATTCCTGTATACAAGCCGGATACGGAACTGATTGATATACTGAATAGCTTAAGTAAGCAGACGCATGTCCCGGATAAGATCATTCTTATGAATACCGAAAAGCAATATCTGGATGATCTTTTTAAGCGCGAAGGCTTTGTTCCGGATGAATCGGTAGAGATCCACAATATTACAAAAGCAGAGTTTGATCACGGCGGGACAAGGGCTGCGGGTGTCGGATATTCAGAGTCGGATATATTTATATGCATGACTCAGGATGCGGTTCCCGCAGATGAGTTTTTTATAGAAAATATTGTAAGACCGCTTACAGATTATACCGTGGCGGTGAGTTATGCCAGACAGCTCCCAAAGGAAGGAAGCGGTATAGCTGAGCGTACAGCCAGAGAGTTCAATTACCCGGATGAGTCTGTGATAAAGAGCAGGGAAGATCTGCCAAGGCTTGGGATCAAGACTTTCTTTTGCTCAAATGTCGCCTGTGCATATAAAAGAGATGTCTATGACAGACTTGGTGGATTCATTGAAAAGACCATATTTAATGAGGATATGATATATGCATCCGCTGCGATCAGAGCAGGTTATAAGATTGCATACAGTGCGGACGCCAGGGTGTATCATTCCCATAACTATACGGCGCGCCAACAGTTCAGACGTAATATAGATCTTGGCTTATCGCAGGCTGAGCATCCCGAAGTATTTGCGGGGCTGTCTTCGGAATCAGAAGGTAAAAAGCTTGTTATGCTTACTTTTAAGCGAATGATAGAATCAGGAGAACTGTTGCAGATTCCGGTATTTATCTGGAACACTGTAGCAAGATATACAGGTTATCTTATAGGTAAGAATCATGATCGTTTTTCGATCGGATTTATTAAGAGGCATTCCATGAATCCTGAATATTTTAAGGATTGAAGGAAGCGAAGCGGAAGGAGAATATAATGTGCGGAATAGTTGGATATGTAGGTGAGAAGCAGGCCGCTCCGATATTACTTGACGGTCTTGCAAAGCTTGAATATCGTGGCTATGATTCTGCCGGATTGGCAGTTAGGGATAAAGACGGTCTGGTACGTGTAGTCAAGGCCAAGGGAAGACTTAAGGTTCTTGCGGAGAAGACCAATGACGGCAAGGCTCTTAAGGGAACTGTCGGCATCGGTCATACGAGATGGGCGACTCATGGAGAACCTTCGGAGATCAATGCTCATCCACACGTTTCCTGCGGTGGTGCGGAACACGGTATCGGCATAGAGGAAGCCAATGTCGTTGGAGTTCATAACGGTATCATCGAAAATTACCAGGAACTTAAGGCCAAGCTTTTGCGTCATGAGTATGAGTTCTATTCACAGACTGATACCGAAGTGGCAGTCAAACTGGTTGATTACTATTACAACAAATATAATATAGGACCCATCGATGCCATAGCCAAGACCATGGTGAGAGTGAGGGGATCCTATGCTCTTGCACTGCTTTTTAAGGATTGTCCCGATGAGATATGGGTGGCACGTAAGGATTCTCCGATGGTTATAGGAGTAAAAGACGGTGAGACTTATGTGGCATCGGACGTTCCTGCCATACTTAAGTACACGAGGGATGTCTATTATATCGGTAATCAGGAGATGGCCTGCCTTCGTGCAGGAGAAGTGCACTTCTACAATCTCGATGGAGATGAAGTAAAAAAAGAAAAAGTGACCATAGAATGGGATGCTGAAGCAGCCGAAAAAGGCGGATATGAGCATTTCATGATGAAGGAGATACATGAACAGCCCAAGGCCATTGAAGATACATATGCTTCCCTTACAAAAGACGGGCATATAGATCTTACGGAAGTGGGTCTGGATAATGAGAAGATAGGTAAGATCAACAGGATCTTTATTGTAGCCTGCGGATCTGCATGGCATGTCGGTATGGCAGCACAATATGTATTTGAGGATCTGGCGGGAATACCGGTAAGAGTGGAACTGGCTTCGGAATTCAGATACAGAAAACCTTTGATCGGTGAGAACGATCTGGTTATCGTTATATCCCAGTCCGGTGAGACAGCAGATTCTCTGGCAGGATTAAGGGAGGCCAAAAAGCGTGGAGCGATGACCCTTGGTATAGTCAATGTCGTTGGTTCATCTATTGCAAGAGAAGCAGACCATGTATTGTATACAATGGCAGGACCTGAGATAGCGGTTGCCACTACCAAGGCTTACAGTACACAGCTTATCGCCTGCTATCTGCTGGCAATAGAGTTTGGAAGAGTAAAAGGGCTTGTGGATGATGAGAATTACAAGATGTATCTTGAAGAGTTGACCACTATCCCTGAAAAGATAGAGAAGATATTGGGTGATAAAGAAAGACTTCAGTGGTTTGCGGCCAAGTATTCCAATGCAAAAGATGTATTCTTTGTCGGCAGAGGGATTGATTATGCCGTGTCATTGGAGGGCAGCCTTAAGATGAAGGAGATCTCATATATCCATTCTGAGGCATATGCTGCAGGTGAACTTAAGCACGGAACAATAAGTCTTATAGAGGAAGGAATACTTGTTATCGGCGTTCTTACCCAGAATGATCTTTATGAGAAGACAGTAAGCAACATGGTGGAGTGTAAGGCAAGGGGAGCATTCCTTATGGGCCTTACCACTTATGGGCATTATGAGATAGAGGATACTGTGGATTTTGCGGTGTATGTACCCAAGATAGATGAGCATTTTGCGGCGTCACTTGCGGTGATCCCGCTTCAACTGTTAGGCTACTATTTAAGTGTGGCCAAGGGATTGGATGTAGATAAACCGCGTAATCTTGCAAAGTCAGTAACGGTAGAATGATCGCCGGCGCAATGAATGGATGATGCTTCGTACCAAGCACCGATTGGTTAACATAATATCTTGACAAATTTCACACAATCTGTACACAATTTGAACACATTTTGGAATTATAGTATGTTCATAAGATTCGGGGAGAGAAGAGTACGGAAGTAACCAAGAAGCATGCCTATATATGAATGCGGACATCGCTTCGGAATGGAGGATATTATGGATGACTACGGATTGAATAATGATCTTGACAAAAAAGAAGAAGTAACGGAGAATACAACCCCGTCTACGGAATTGAACACAGGATCTTCGAATTTAAGTACTGAGCAGTCTGTAAGTTCGGGCGGATTGTATTCCGGTCGGCATTACGATTATTCATCGAGTGCCAATAAAACAAGCTACACAACGGGAACATCTGCTAATCCTGATACAGGTTCTTCATACAGGAATGAAAGAACTTATTACAGCAGACCTGCCGGCAGTACATACAGTAGCGGATATGAGAAGAGCAAAGGACTCGGAGATGGCTTTGGAGAGGATAAGCCTCACAGAGAAAGAAAATCCGGCAGTTTTGCGGGAAAAGTATTTGCGACGCTGGGCCTTGGGGCTTTGTTCGGACTGGCAGCGGGAGCAACGCTGTTTCTGTTTGGTAAGGTAACGGGAACCCCGAATATAAAAGAGACTGCTCCGGCGAAGGCAGAGTCTAAGATAGAGGATGTTCTGCCCGCAGTAGGAAATGAGTCAAATGACGGGGCGGATGCAAAAGATGCTTCGACTGTGGCCAAGGGTCATACAGGATCTTATACGATGCTGACCGATTTGTCGCAGATGGTGGATGAAGCGATGCCGTCAATAGTATCGATAAACGGTAAGTATGTTGTTACGAGCCAGAGCTTTTGGGGTCAGACATTTTCACAGGAAGCTACAGGAAGCGGTTCGGGAATAATCATAGGACAGGACGACAGCAAACTCTATGTTGCTACCAATAATCATGTAGTAGAGAACAGTGAGAAACTGGAAGTACAGTTTATAGACGGACAGACTGCCGAAGCGGTAATAAAGGGCACAGACGCGGATGTGGATCTTGCGGTTATTATGGTAGACTTAGACGATGTGTCTGACAGTACCAAAGCCGCGATCAAGGTGGCAAAATTGGGAGATTCCGATTCCATCAAGATAGGTGAGCCGGCCATAGTTATAGGTAATTCACTTGGTTTTGGGCAGACGGTAACTTCAGGTGTTATAAGTGCGGTTGACCGTGAACTTAAGATGGATGACGGAACCGTATCCAAGGGGCTTATTCAGACAGATGCGGCTATCAACCAGGGTAATTCCGGCGGAGCACTTCTTAATATAGACGGTGAAGTAATAGGTATAAGCTCAAGTAAGATAGGCGGAATGGCAGTTGACGGAGTAGGATTTGCGATCCCTATCACATCTGCACAGCCGATATTAAGTGATATAGTTACATCAGCAGAGAGAACTAAGATAAGCGAGAGCAGACAGGGTTATCTTGGTATAGGCGGTCAGACGGTTACGGAGGATGTATCTGAGGTATACGGACTGCCGATAGGAGTACTTGTCAGACAGGTATATGAGGATACCGGAGCCTATGAGAGCGGCTTACAGCAGGGAGATGTCATCAAGAGTGTCGCAGGTAAGAAGGTTACCTCTATGGAGGACCTCAGAGGCGAACTTGAATACCATGAGAAGGATGAAGTGGTCGAAGTTGAGATCGCCAGACTTGCCGATGGGGAATATACGGATATGACCGTTGAGGTAAAGCTTGTTGACAAGGATGCCCTTAAGTAAAGCAGAGAGGAATATATGGGCGATTACGAAGAAGTATGCGTGCTCTGCCGAAGAAGCGAGAGCAGTGCAGGTAAGATGGTACACCTGATGAATAACATCTGCGTGTGCAAGGATTGTCTCGGACGAACTATGGACGTCGTCGGTAAGATGGACTTAAACCAGTTCGGTACTGATCCCAATCTGATGGCTAAAGCCATGAATGACATAGTTAATAACACAGGCTCATCCGTAAAGGATGAGCCTAAAGTGCGTACAGAGGAAAACAGCACCGATTCAAATGATGACGTGGACAAACCTGAGGAAGAAAAGAAGCAAAACGGAACACCTATAGGCAATATTTTTCAGGGCATGCCCAATATCAGTTTCCTAAATATGGCGGATCTGTTCGGTGGAGCGGAACCGGGCAGACAGAGGGTCAAAAAATCAAAAGAACATAAGCCGATAATAAAGCTTGAAGATATTCCTGCACCACACAAGATCAAAGAACAGCTGGATGAATATGTGATAGGTCAGGAACAGGCCAAGAAGATCATATCAGTGGCTGTTTATAACCATTATAAGCGTGTGGCCACAGACACTATGGATTCTATAGAGATAGAGAAGTCCAATGTACTCTTAATAGGACCGACAGGCTGTGGCAAAACATATCTGGTCAAGACTTTGGCCAAACTATTGGATGTTCCGTTAGCCATTACCGATGCTACATCTCTTACGGAAGCGGGCTATATTGGCGATGACATTGAGAGTGTCGTATCCAAATTGTTGGCTGCAGCCGATAATGATGTAGACAGGGCCGAACAGGGTATAATATTCATAGACGAGATAGATAAGATCGCCAAGAAACATAACCACGGTTCCAGAGATGTTAACGGTGAATCCGTACAGCAGGGCATGCTTAAACTGTTGGAAGGCGCCAATGTTGAGGTTCCGGTCGGAGCATCCAGCAAGAATGCAATGGTTCCCATGACGACAGTCAATACGCGTAATATTTTGTTCATATGCGGGGGAGCTTTCCCGGATCTTGATGAAATCATAAAACAGAGGCTGAGAAAAAAGACCTCGATTGGATTTGAGGCTGAACTTAAGGATAAGTTTGACCATGATAAGGATATCTTAGGGCAGGTTACCATAGAGGATCTTAAGAAGTTTGGAATGATACCGGAGTTTATCGGAAGGTTGCCGATAATCTGTACCATGAAGGGATTATCTGAGGATATGCTGGTACGCATTCTCAAAGAACCGCGTAATGCCATACTTAAGCAGTATGAGAAACTTCTTGAACTTGATGAAGTTAAATTATGTTTTGATGATGATGCTTTAGAGGCCATAGCGTCAAAAGCAATGGAGAAAGATACCGGTGCCCGGGCACTTCGCGCCATTATTGAAGAACTTATGCTTGATATAATGTACGAGATTCCCAAGGATGATAATATAGGCAGAGTGACGATCACCAGAGATTATATTGAAGGGACTGGTGGGCCGGTGATTGATATCAGGAATAATGCGGCTTCTTTTATGGAACGTGATTCACTTAAGGAGATAGTCGCGGATGCTTAGTATATTACTGCCGGCAGTATTATACTGCGTCGATCACGGTATAAAAGTGCATCGTGAGAGTAATGATACGGTGTACGATTGCTTAAACGGGGGACTTAAGGTAGTCACTTATCATAATCGTGGTGCGTTTCTTAATAAGGGAGAGGATCACCCCTTTGTGATATCCTGTATATCAGTGTTCTTTACGATTATTACCACCATTCTGTTCCTGCTTACATTTACAAAAAAAGGATGCGGAATGCTTAAGTTTGGCCTCGGGCTCTTACTGGGCGGAGCTTTCAGTAATACTTATGACAGACTGAAAAAAGGTTATGTTGTTGATTATCTGATATTTGCCAAAGCCCCGGCCTTTGTGCGAAATATTGTGTTTAATATTGCTGATTTTGCAATAATGATCGGAGCAATGATAAGCACTTTACAATAGATGTTGTAGCAACCCGACAGGGATGTTACAACATCTTGTTGTTTGTGATTTAACAATCTGGATGCATATATGATACACTGCATAGTGCATTGCGATACCATGCAAAATGCAAGAAAACACAATATGTTGTGGTTATAATTGCAATATGTCTCATTTATGGCGAAATATGGGGTTATAAATGCAAGTACACTTGCAAAAATAGATGAAAGAAACACATTGTAAATGTATCATACGCAATTGTCACAGCTGCAATTATCAATAATATAATTACAATTATTACTTATCCACAAGTTATTCGACAAAAGTGGATAAGTGTAAAGGACGATTTAATCTATGGAAAAAGTTCGTAAAATCCTGCAAAATTCATGGTTTTTGTACCTGGCATGCTTGGTCTTCGTTGTTCAGGCAGCAGTCTTCTTAATATACAGGGAAGACAGCTACATTGCCATACATGATAATCTGGATCTTTTTGTAGCTCATCTTAAGATGATGAAGTTGAATGATGCTTTTTTTGCGCATGACATTAAACTTCCCATTGTGGGAGGACTGGACAGGGATGTCTTTGGATCAGAGTGGTCTCTTTACAATATCCTGTTTTATATATTCCCTACTTTTTACGCTTATCTTTTGGGTTATGCGTTTAAGATAGCGATAGGTTTTTGCTCATTTATCATACTTGCAAAAGATATATACGGAAAAAACTATGACAGATACAGATCTTTTGCAGTCATTTTGGGCCTGTCCTTCGGATTGATCCCGGTCTTTCCGGCTTATGGGATCGCATTTACATCCGTTCCTTTACTGATATACATACTCAGAAGGATATATAGGGAAAAGAACCGTAAGAGACTGATGATGTGGTATGCGGCGCTGTTTATTTATCCTTTGATATCTTACTTTTCATATCATGGCTTTTTTATACTGGGATATATGTGTGTTGCAACGCTCATCCTATGGATAAGGAACAGACGTTTTCCTGTAAGGATGATCATAAGTGTTATGATCTTAAGCGCCGGTTTTGTGTTATTTGAATATCGCCTGTTTGGTGCAATGCTTTTTTCTGATACGGTTACTATCAGGGATTCCATGGTGATGGCTTCGCTTGGAATAAAGGAAGTATTTGATCTTGCATGGGATGGCTTCTTTAATGCCCAGTTTCATTGCCAGGATTCACATAAATACGCCATTTTGCCGATTTGTTTAATTGCAATTATATTTTTTGACATACAGCATATTCGTGGCAAAGAGTACAAAAAGATGCTTGCGGATCCGCTTAATTTAGTGTTGCTGTGGATTGTTTTCAATTCTCTCATATACGGATTATATGAATTCAAACCCTTTAGGGATATTGTTGAAATGATAGTACCGAAGCTTAAGGGCTTTCAGCTGGATCGTACTTTGTTCTTCAATACCTTTTTATGGTATGCCCTGGCATTTCTTACGGCAAAAAGACTGTATGACAGCGGACGTAAAGTATGGATGGTGATCGCCAATATATGGGCGGTAGTAATTCTATCGGTAGTGATGCTTGGCCCGCAGGTATACAATGATTTTTATTATACGTGTTATAATCAGGCTTATAAGCTTTTGCTGCATAAGGATACCTCTACATTGAATTACAGGGAATTCTATTCTGAGGATCTGTTCGAAGAGATAAAGGCTGATATCGGATATGATAACGAATGGTCAGCTGCTTATGGCATGCACCCGGGCATCCTTCAGTACAATGGGATAAGTACGCTTGACGGATACATCGGCATGTATACGGAAGAATACAAGGGGAAATGGCGCCGGGTGATAGCCCCTGCGCTTGACAAATCGCCTGAGTTTAGGCAATACTTTGACGAGTGGGGGCCGAGGGCCTATCTTTATTCCGGTAACGGTGAGAATACATATGCCCCGTTACGCAACCTTGTTTTGGAAGACAACAGTCTTTATATAGATCCTGATGCGTTAAAGGAGCTTAACTGTAAGTACATTTTTTCAAGGATAGAACTTGATAATTCCGCGGATCTGGGATTGGATCTTAAGGGTGTGTATACGGGTGACTTAAGCCCGTACACTGTATATCTGTATGAGTTTGGATCATAAGAGCAGACAAGTTCAAAAAGACAGCAAAGCAATCGGACATCTGATACGGATGTCTGCATTTGTCATGCTCTTTTGTATTCTGATGACGGGATGCGGTAAAAAAAGCAAAACCGCGCCGGTCGTTCCGGAATTCATTCCCATAACTGAAGAGGATATGCTTCCTGAGCTTACACCCTCTGTATCTGAGATAAGTGATACGGATCTGTCAGAACAGGATGACGATAACGGACAGACAGTCAGTGAATTGACGGTTGATTTTGATAAAGTAAAGGCGATCGATCCGGCAGTTACGATGTATGCCGTGAGCAATGTCAATGTAAGAAAGGGACCTTCGACGGACTATGAGTCAATAGGTATGATAAAACTCGGTGAAGCCATCGAGGCTATCGGTCAGGATGAAGGCGGTTGGTATGAATTCATATATAAGGGCAATACCGTTTTTGCCTGTGATGACTATTTAAGCGATGAAGAACCGGCTATGCCTACTCCGGCTGAAGAGGAAGAAAACGATAAAGACGGCGACAAGGACAGTACCGATAAAACAGACAAGACTCAGATTGCTGAAGATACGGAGAATAAAGATCTGATAGAAGGAGCTGCAGAACAGAGTGTTGCCGAAATAGAGCAGATGATCGCCGAACTGGCCGCACAGGAGGCAGGAAGCACAGAAGA
>JAEEGL010531587.1_pt1 | contig 15875 bp, 13 predicted proteins | sample 9134231 | NCBI WGS metagenome assembly JAEEGL01 (sample SAMN16246548, study PRJNA631951) | gut metagenome | biome: gut microbiome; feature: rumen; material: fiber-attached | host: Bos | place: Iran: Karaj | collected 2018-10
CTCCTCTATGACATGTGGAATATCTATTCTCGGGAAATAGAAAAGGCGGAGATTGAAGACATCACCTCCCGCCATTTCCTCCGTTTCCTAATGTCAGTCCAGGAACACTGCCGGGAGCAGCGCGAGGTGGCCTGGTATGCCCGGGAACTGGGCCTTGCCCCCAAATATCTCTCTGAGATCAGCAAATCCATCACAGGCCGTCCTGCCGGCGACTGGATTGACAGTTATGCCGCTCACGAACTCCAGAAACTTCTATCTGACCAGCGCCTCACGCTCACCGACATTGTAGACGCTATGCATTTTTCCTCCCAGCCCGCCCTGACGCGCTATATGAAGCGGGTAATGCATACAACACCCAGTAAATTCCGACAAAGCACAAAATGACAAAAAAGCCAGTCGACTGACTGGCTTTTGCTGTAGTAGACCAAACAGGTAAAATCTCGATCCTTCTGGAGGACCTTCTGAAGGTTGAAAGATTTGCGCAATATATTGAAAATCAGAGAAGTGAGAATTTGACAGAAACGAAAGTCCCACAAAAATAGGCGTCAAAAAACACCAAAACAGGACGATGGAAAAGTGATTGAGCAGGATACGTATATTGAGAGATAATCACAATATTTAGGTCGATAAATCGGATTCCATCCGAACTGTTCAACTGTTTCTGATTGAACGGAAGAGGTACAGTACGGGAAAGATTTCCAGTCGGCCGATTAGCATCTCAATCATCCCCGTAAACTTCAGGATGGCCGGGAAGTCGGCATAATTGGACATGGAGCCTACGTCACCGAAGCCGGGGCCTACATTGCCGATACATGCAATGGAGGCAGTGACGCCCGTTGTAAAATCCTGTCCGAAGGCTATGTTGACCGCGGCGAAAACGACCATCAGGATGAGGTAGCAGAAAATATAGCCATAGGCGTCGCTTACCTGCTCTTCCGTACGTGCTCTGCCGTCCACCCGGACAGAGTAGATGCCGTTGGGGTCCACGGTCAGTTTCACTTTCCGGTAGATCCCCTTTGCCGCCAGGATGACCCGGTCCACTTTGATGCCCCCGGAGGTAGAACCGGAGCAGCCGCAGATAAGTGAGCAGATGATAAGCACCGACATGCTGAGCGGCGGCCAGAGTGTGGTGTCCTTCGTAGCAAAGCCTGTTGTCGTTGATATGGATGCCACCTGAAAGGAGGCGTCACGAAGGGCCTGGGCAAAAGAGAAGTAATTCCCTCTGATCATAAGATCAGTCGTGACGATGACGATGGCAATGCCTACCAGAGAGAGGAAAACCTTGATGGTTTCGGACTTCCAAATATAGCGGGGTCTGCCCTTAAGGAAAGCCAGGAAGAGGATGCCGAAATGGACGCCTGCAGCTAGCATGGCGACTGTGAGGACAATCTCTGCTGCAGGATTGGCATAAAAAGCAATGCTTGTGTTCCGGCTGCAAAAACCGCAGGTGCTGCAAGCAGACATGGCATTTGTGGCGGCATCGAACCATCCCATTCCGGTAAGTTTAAGCGAAAAGAGCGTAACAAATGTCAGGGCGATATAGGTAATGAGCATCCGGTTTGTGAAACTTGCATTCTTTTCTCCGGCAAGAGACTCCCTCGCAACATTGGAAATCTCGGCTCCGGACAAAGTGGTTTTGTCGGACTTCCCGGCGAGCATAGAGAAGAGGGTGACGATGCCTATACCGCCCACCCAGGCCGTGGAAATGCGCCACAGTTGCAGGCCGCGCGGGAGCGACTCGATATCATTCAAAATGGAAGCTCCGGTAGTCGTGAAGCCCGAAACACTTTCGAAGAGGGAATTGATAGGAGTAAACTCCCCGCCGTAAAAAAGGAATGGCAGCATCCCGAAAAGACAAGAGAGCAGCCAGGCTCCCACTACGATGCAGTTCCCTTCTTTGAATCCGAGTCTATGGTGACCTTTACGGACAAAGATTAATTGGAAGAAACCGACCGTGGCTGTGAGGTAAGCCGAGAAAAGGAGCGGAGTGCGGCTTTCATCACCGGTGGTACAGCATGCCACGATACCGGACACGGTCATCAGCGCCGCTACCAGTAGCAACGATATGCCGATATACCATGTGATGGTCCTCCAATTCATAATTAAGATTTTACGGGGCAAAGTTATTTTGCCTAATCCCATTTATCAATACAAAAATGTTTATCTTTGCATTGATAATATCAATCGAGGGGGAATGCTATGACTCTTCAGCAACTACGCTATATAATGGCCATTGACCAGTACGGGCACTTCGGGAAAGCGGCCGAGGCCTGCGGTCTCACCCAGTCCACCTTAAGCCTGATGGTCAAGAAACTGGAAGAAGAACTGGATGTACGAATCTTTGACAGGGATGCGCATCCTGTGACTCCCACTGAAATAGGCAGGAAAGTTATTGACGGGGCCAAAGTAGTGCTTTATAATGTGGAGCAGATTGCCGAGATGACCCGCTCAGAAAAGGATATCCTCACAGGGCCTCTGAGAATCGCCTTGATCTCGACTGTAGCACCGGTGCTGATTCCAGGTCTTTTCAAGCACATCGGCGATAATTATCCTTCTATCTCTCTCCAGACGGAAGAGATGCTATCCGAAACCATAAAGGACAAGTTAAGGAAAGCAGAAGTGGATATGGGAATCATGTCGGGACCTGTAAAGGATGCTGACCTGCTGGAGATTCCTCTTTACCATGAACGCTTTCTGGCCTATGTTTCATCAAATAATCCCGCATACGCGCAGGAGAGCATACGTATGGAGGACATTCTGGATCAGCCTGTTTGGATTATCCGTGACGGTCTGCGGCAGCTGGATCCATCGGAGCTAAAAACGGGTGAAATTACTTACGACCGCTTCTTTGAGGGGGGCCGTGTGGGAATCCTGATTCAAGTTGTCAATAATAACGGAGGCATTACCATCATTCCTGAGACGCATTCCAACTTTATTCTGTACAGTCAGCAGAACTGCCTTCGTCCCATAGTGGACCCGGTGCCAGGAAGGACCATCTCCATGGTCATCCGAGCTGATTACATTCACGAAGCCAAATTGAATGCGGTAGTGGATGCTGTCAGACGAATCATACCGGGCACGTTACTGGAAGGTGTTATCAGAAAAGGAAGACTGTCTTTATAAATACACATTAAAAGTGTCTGGTTCGAGGTTTATTCTATCTAGTAGATAAAAATCGGATTCTCACAATCTCGAACTTTTCACAGAATCGTAATTCTCTGATAATCAAACAAGCAAATTACCGATTACCGTAGCCGCGAGGACTATGAAATGCCCCGCACATAGTCTTCGTGTACAACGAGAAAAACTCAAGTACTACGAAAGAAGGTAACAAGGCGCCTTCAGGCGCCGCGGCGGAGTGTCAGCGAGGTTTTCGCAAGAAAACCGAAGCAACGGAGCCGCCGGCAGTCGCGAAGCGATCTGCCGCATGTCCCCTGGGGGACCGCTGCGCAGCAGCGAGGGGGAAGTAGGCGGAGCCTCCGCTACTAAACACAAAAGCCAGCCTCAATGGCTGGCCTGTTTAGTAGCGGAGGCAGGACTCGAACCTGCGACCTCCGGGTTATGAGCCCGACGAGCTACCGACTGCTCTACCCCGCGATGTGGACTGCAAAGGTAGGTATTTTTTTTAATTCTGCAAAAAGATTTGCATCTTTCAAGTTTTCATTATATCTTTGCGATATCAAAATAATATCATTATGAACAAAGAGTATCCATTTAAGGGCATTGCCGTCAACGGCTTTATCGCTTTACTTCTTCTCATCGCATTGTTTGGATTAGTCATCTGGATGTTCATCCAGTCAGAGGGCACCTCCGTCATGGGACTGTGCGGAGGCATCCTTATGGTCATCCTGTGCATCTGCTGCAACGGATTCGTACTTCTCGAACCCAACGAGGCAAAGGTGATGGTGTTCTTCGGCAAGTACAGGGGCACCTACACCAAAACCGGTTTCCACTGGGTCAACCCCCTCCTGAACAAGAAGGGCGTGAGTCTGCGTTCTCGCAATCTCAACCCGGAGCCTATAAAAGTCAACGACAAGGCTGGCAACCCCGTTATGATAGGCATGGTGCTGGTATGGAAACTCGAGGACACATACAAAGCCCTCTTTGAGATTGACAGTCAGTCACTTGCAGGTGCATCTACAGGATCCGCCGGCAAGAGCAACTCCCGCTCGCTCGCAAACGCCTTCGAGAACTTCGTACGTGTTCAGAGCGACGCCGCCCTCCGTCAGGTGGCCGGATGCTACGCCTACGACAATGCCGACACCAAGGACGAACTCACCCTCCGCAGCAACGCCGAATCCATAAACGAGCAGCTCGTCAAGACCCTCAACGACCGCCTGGCGATGGCCGGCATCACCGTCACCGAAGCTCGGATCAACTATCTCGCCTATTCACCTGAAATAGCCGCAGTCATGCTTCGACGCCAGCAGGCCGACGCCATCATCGCCGCACGCGAGAAAATAGTGGAAGGCGCCGTTGGAATGGTCAAGATAGCCCTGGACAAACTCAAGGGCGAGGGAGTGGTGAACCTGGACGAAGAGCGCAAGGCCGCAATGGTCAGCAACCTCATGGTCGTCCTCTGCGGTGACGAACCCGCACAGCCCATAGTAAACTCCGGATCCCTGTATTAACGGCATGGAAAAGGGCAAGGACGCGGTCAAGAGCTTCGTGCTCCGAATTGACGCCCCCACCATGGAGGCGCTGGAACGCTGGGCCGCGGATGAATTCCGCAGCATCAACGGTCAGCTCCAGTGGATTATAAACGAAGCCCTGAGAAAAAGCGGGCGCAAGCCTAAATCCCAATAAACTCCGCAATTCCGGAGACTTCGGATACGCCGAAAGACTTCTCTTCGCCGCTGGAAAGGTTCTTTATCCGCACCAATCCGGCGGCGGCTTCGTTCTCGCCGCACACCGAAAGGAAGCGGATGCCCTTGCGGTCGCAGTAGTCGAACTGCTTCTTGAGCTTGGAGGCGTCGGGATAGATCTCAACGGCTACCCCCCTCAAACGCAACGCCGAGGCCACCGGCAGCACGTATTCCAGCTCCTTGCGCCCCATGTTGGCGAACAGCAGGTCCGCGCCGGAAGATAGCTCCCCGGGGAATTTGCCCAGGCCCTCAAGCACGTCGTAGATGCGGTCGGCGCCGAAGGACACTCCCACGCCGGACATGTCGGGAAGCCCAAAAATGCCCGTCAGGTTGTCGTAACGTCCGCCTCCGCAAATGGAACCTATCTGCCAGTCGAGCGCCTTCACCTCGAAGATGGCTCCGGTGTAATAATTGAGGCCGCGGGCGAGGGAGAGGTCCATCTCACAAGGCATCTGCACGCCCGCGGCACGGATGAGACCGAACAGCTCCTCCAGCTCATCGAGGCCACGCATGCCTTCGGCGGAAGCGCCCATCAGCGAACGCATGACCGCAAGCTTCTCCCCGAAACTGCCCTGCAGCAGCAGTACCGGACGCAGAACGGAAACCGCCTCCGGCGTCAGCCCCTTCTCAATCATCTCCGCCTCAACCGCCTCAAGCCCTATCTTGTCGAGCTTGTCGATGGCGACGGTGATGTCCACCACCTTGTCCGGGCATCCGCAGATCTCGGCGAGGCCGGTAAGCACCTTGCGGTTGTTGATCTTCATGCAGACCCGCACTCCGAGCAATTCGAAAACGCGCGCCACAATCTGCACCAGCTCGAGTTCGCAGAGCAGCGAACGCGAACCGATAGCGTCCACGTCGCACTGGTAGAACTCGCGGTAGCGGCCCTTCTGCGGGCGGTCGGCACGCCACACCGGCTGAATCTGGAAACGCTTGAAGGGGAATGATATATCATTCTGATGCTGAACCACATAGCGGGCGAACGGCACGGTAAGGTCGTATCTCAGGCCCTTCTCGCACACCTGCGGCGCAAGCGGCTTGTCGTAATCAACGCTCGCGAAGGCGTCGCCGGAGTTCAGAATCCGGTACAGGAGCTTGTCGCCCTCCTCTCCGTACTTGCCGAGCAGGGTACTAAGGTTCTCCATCGCGGGAGTCTCGATCTGGGCGTAGCCGAAACTCTTGAAAACGGAACGTATGGTGTCGAAGATATAGTTGCGGGCAGCCATCTCGCGCTGGCCAAAGTCTCTCGTGCCCTTGGGGATTGACGGTTTCTGTATCATAATTCCACAAATTTACTTATTTTTGCGCAAATTGATAGAATAATGAAAAAATTTCTGAAGACCGTTCTTGCCGTCATCTGCGGCATAATCCTGTTCAACGTCCTTCTTATAGCGATTTTCGCCGGCCTCGCCACTCCGAGCACCCCCACGGTGCCTGCAGAAGGAGTCCTGAAAATCGACATGTCCAAGATAGTCCTGGGCGAGCAGAGCTGCGACACCGACCCGTTCACCATGCTTCAGGGCGGCCAGGACATCGTTACGATAGGCATCTGGGACGCAGTGCAGGCAATCAACTGTGCCGCCGGGGATCCCGGCATCAAATACATCTACCTCAAGACTGACGGCAACGCCAGCGGAGTAGTGAACGCCAGCGAGTTCCGCAATGCCCTGGAGAACTTCCGCGCCACGGGAAGCAAGGCCATCGTGTCGTACATCGAAAGCCCTTCCACCGGCAGCTACTATCTGTCTTCCGTAGCCGACAAGATCTACATGACGCCTCATCCGGGCGCCATGATCACCATCAACGGAGTCGGCAGCCAGATGTTCTTCCTCGGCGACCTGCTCAAGAAGTTCGGCGTGAACGTGCAGCTCATACGTCACGGCAAATACAAATCCGCCGGCGAGATGTTCACCCGCAGCAACGCCAGCCCCGAGAACCGCGAGCAATATCAGGTGATGGTGAATTCCATGTGGAATACCATCTCGGCCGAAATTGCACATAGCCGCGGCATCAGCGTGGAGGAGCTCAACAAGGCTGTCGACAACCTTGAACTCTGCCTGCCCGAGGACTTCCTGCGCCTTGGCCTAGTAGACGAGCTCTACGACCGCGAGGCCCTCGAGAACCAGCTTGCAGTGCTCGCAGTGGCCGACAAATACACCGACGTGACCATGATTCCCTTCGCCGACTACGTAACCGCCAAGGTGCGTCCCGGCAAGGGCTCCAACAAGCTCGCAGTCATCTACGTGGACGGAGAGATCGTCGACGGCAGCCAGATCGACAACGTGGCCGGCGACCGCTTCGCTTCCGTCATCGAGAAGGTGCGCGCCGACAAGGGCGTGAAAGCCGTCGTGCTCCGCGTCAACTCCCCCGGCGGCAGCGTGCTGGCCTCCGAGAAGATCAAGGCACAGCTCGACCTGCTCAAGGCGGAGAAGCCCCTTGTTGCCTCCTATGGCACCTATGCGGCTTCCGGCGGCTACTGGATATCCAACAACTGCGAGAAGATTTACTCCGACGCACTCACCCTCACCGGCTCCATCGGCGTCTTCGGAATGGTGCCCGACCTCAGCAAAACGGCTTCCGACGTGCTCAAGGTGGGCGTTGAGAACATTTCCTCCAACAAGCACGGCGACATGTATTCACTCACCCGCCCGCTCGACAAGGCCGAGTACGACTATATGCTACGCTCCATCGAAGGCATCTACGACCGATTCACCACCATCGTGTCCGAAGGCCGCGGCATCCCCAAGGAAGATGTTGACGCGATCGGCCAGGGCCGCGTATGGACCGGCACCGACGCCCTCGAGATCAAGCTGGTGGACGAAATCGGCACGCTGGAGGATGCCCTCCACTACGCCGCCGACCTCGCCGGCGACCCTGAACTATCCCACTGGAACATAAAGGGTTACCCCGCTCCGATGACCATGATGGAGCAGATTGCAGGAGCAATGGGAAGCAACAAGGAAGACTTCAGCGTGAAGGTGCGTGAGTACTTCTCGGTCCCCCGCATCCTCGCCCGAATGCCTTACGAAATAAAAATGAATTAAAGCAGCAGCAAGACTGCAAATACGTACAGCAGAAAACCCTGGAACTTAAGACGTTTCGGGGTATTTTGTTGCATCATTGCCTCGGCCGGCTTCTGCCCGACAAGCTCGGAAAGGCACTCCGAAGAAGGCAGGGAGCGAAGGGGCCACTTGGCAGTGACCATGCCGTCGCACAGCAGCGTGGCTCCGCCGTTGGAGCGGTTGAGCGACATCAGCGTACGGCGGTCGGAACTGAAGCTGGCGCCTTCCAGCATACCGCCGGCATCGACCAGCAACACTTTGAGAACATTGCCCGCCTCTTCTGCGGCATCGCGCAACTTGGCGGCGGCGGACTCAGGGAGTTCGTCGTACACCGACAGCACCAGCACAGGACCGGATGCCAGCAGTTCGTCGCGATAATCTCCTTCCGCGTCGCATATGGACAGCAGCGGCGATTCAGGATCGGGGGAAGTCAGCGACTGCTGCAGAGTCACCCCGGGCTTGAAGGGCGTGAAATCCATGGACGGGATACTCACCAGCGAATATATCATGAACGCAATCACCGACAGCGTCACGATGAGGAACGAGACATTCTTGACCTTACGCGGCACCGGCGTCGCCCCGAGAGGCAGGTAAGCCACCGCCCACAGCACGCACAGGATCACGTTCTTGAGCAGCGACTGGCCGTGCGTAAGGTGCACCGCTTCGCCGAAGCAGCCGCAGTCCATGGCAGGATTGACCAGCCACAGGACAAACGTGAGCACGGTGAACAGACCAAGGACGACGGCACTCACTATGCCCGTAACACGAGGAGCCACGCCCGTGATGAGAGCGGCGCCCAGCAGGGTTTCCAGCAGCGCCATGCCGACTCCGGCAGCCTTGGAAACGGGAGCCAGAAAACCTATGTGAAGAAAATTGAAATACTCGCCCACCACCAGCCCGGCTCCCACCGGGTCCATGAGTTTCAGTATGCCGGCGCCGAACAGCACAAAACCGATGATAACGGCGCAGATGCGTTTAACGGTTTTCATACACACCCTTGAGCTTGGCAAAGATTTCGTCCGGAGGAAGCATGGAGCCGTCGGGGCCGGAGCAGTCGACCGCGACCATCGAAGGATCCAGGGAAGCCTGCCTCAGGTACATGGCGCGCACCTTTTTCTGGAATTCGATGTCGGCCTCGTGGATGTCGCGCGCTCCGTGCAGGTAGCCGCGGTCCGACCCTGCCCGCTGGCGGGACAGGCTCTCCTCGACGAAGCCGATGGGCACGTCGAGGAATATGTTCAGGTCCGGCCTGGGAAGGTCGAACTGGCCGTATTCGGTATTGAGTATCCACTCGCGCAGCTCTTCGGCGCTCTCGGCGTCGGGCATCTTGGCGCACTGGTACGCTATGTTCGAGTAAACGTAACGGTCGAGCAGGACGGTGCCTCCGGAAGCCAGCACCTTTCTGATTTCGGGGGCCGCGCCGTGCCGGTCCTCCGCAAAGAGAAGCGCCACCAGCTGCGGGTGCACCTTGTCTATCTCACCGAATCCGCCGCGCAGGAACTTGCCTATCAGGCCTCCGTAGACGGGGGCGTTGTAACGCGGAAAATGAATGTATTCCAGCCTCGGGCACACCCGGGCGAGGTATTCTTTCATCAATCTGACCTGCGTGGACTTGCCGGCGCCGTCCAGACCTTCAATTACAATCAGCATAACTACTCTTCTATGTACACGTCGTCGCCGGGTTCGGCGAAGTCGAAATTCTCACGGGCAAACCTCTCCAGGGAATCGCGCGAGGTGGAAAGCATGTGGATCTGCCCGTCCAGGCGGGCGTTGTCTTCCTTGAGCGCCTCAATCCGCCGCTCCTGAGCCCCGATGGTGAATCCGGCCTGTATCCAACGCACCAGGTTGTCTTTCTTGATGAAAAGAAAGAGGACGAAAATGGCGGTGATGACTATGGCAAAGCGGAGGAACGAGCGCTGCTCGGCCCTGTTCCCGTCCTTGTCGCGGTCCCATATATCCTTAAATTTTCCCATAATCACAAAAATAATTAAATTTGCGGGATATTAAAGACTTTTTTTATGAAACCTACTCTTTTGGTGCTTGCTGCCGGCATGGGCAGCCGTTACGGTGGCCTCAAACAAATGGACGGCCTGGGTCCTTCGGGAGAAACCATAATCGACTATTCCATCTACGATGCGGTGAACGCCGGATTCGGCAAGGTGGTCTACATAGTACGCGAATACTTCCTGGAGCAGTTCCAAGAGACGGTGCGCAACAAATACAGCCACGTCAAGTGCCTCGACGGCGAGCCCCTGAAGTTCGAGTTCGTAACCCAGGAACTGAACAAGATTCCCGCCGGCTTCACCCTCAATCCCGAGCGACAGAAGCCCTGGGGTACGGCTCACGCAGTGCTTATGGCGGCCGACACCATCAAGGAACCCTTCGTGGTCATCAACGGCGACGACTTCTACGGCCGCGACTCCTTCCGCATCGCCGGCGACTGGTGCCGCAAGCACGAAGGAGGCAAGGGCGTGTACGCCATCGTGGGCTTCGAGATCGACAACACCCTCAGCGAGTCCGGCGGCGTGTCGCGCGGCATCTGCCACTACGACGCCGAAGGCCATCTGACCCACGTGGTTGAGCACCACAACGTGCAGATCGAGCCGGACGGCGTGCTGCGCGGCGACAATTCCGTCAGCGGCGAGCACGTGGAACTGCGCCCCAAGGACCTGTGTTCCATGAACATGTGGTGCTTCACCCCCGACTACTTCGAGAAGAGCGCCGCCATCTTCAAGGCATTCCTCGAAGAGAACATAAGCGAGCTCAAGAAGGAGTTCTACATCCCCTTCGCGGTGGACAAGATGATTCACGACGGCACCGCCGCCTGCGACGTGCTCGCCACCCCTTCCCACTGGTTCGGCGTCACCTTCAAGGAAGACCGTCCCGGCGTGGTGGCCAAGTTCGCCGAACTGGTAGCAAACGGCATTTATCCTTCACCCCTGTACTGATGGCACGACGCGGAAACTACAAGTTCCTGGAGAAGTTCTCCTGGTACGTCCCCGGAGTCGGGGGCATGTTCGGCCTTCTGGCCTGGCTGCTCGTGGGCGCCCTCTTCGGCGGCCTCGCAACTATAATCCTTCAGGCTGCCGCCGGTCCCGAAGCCGTGAAGGAATACGGCAACCTCCTCAGCTATCCGCTGATGTTCATCCCTCCCATGCTCTACGCCAGCATCAAGAGCAGCCGCCTGAGCATGGACAACGACGGATTCAAGCTCGACAACGACAACTACGCTCCTGTCGGAGGCCTGATGTGCGTCATTCTGGCAATAGTGGGAACGCTGGCGCTCGGATTCTGTTCCGAAGCCGTCACCAACCTGCTGCCCGACATGCCCAAGCAGCTCGAAGACCTGATGCGCAGCCTTACCGGAGGCAACTTCATCGTCAACTTCATCACCGTGAGCATCTTCGCCCCGGTGTGCGAGGAGTGGCTCTGCCGCGGCATGGTGCTTCGCGGACTGCTCTGCAAGTCACGCATCAAGCCGTTCTGGGCCATCATCATCTCGGCCCTGTTCTTCGCCCTGATACACTTCAACCCCTGGCAGGCGGTTCCCGCCTTCCTGCTTGGCTGCCTGTTCGGATACGTCTATTACAAGACCGGTTCGCTCAAGCTCACCATGCTGATGCACTTCACCAACAACACCTTCGCGCTGGTTTGCGGGCACATCGACGCCCTCAAGGACATGAACAGCTGGGCTGATGTGATCGAGCAGCCGCTTTACGGCACGCTGCTTGCGGCATTTGCCATCCTGACGGCGCTGGTGGTGCTTGGTTACAGGAAGGTCACGCTCCTGCACCCCGAAGGCAACATCGACCCCGTCCCTTCGATTTTCAACTCCGAGGAATAGATGAAACTGCTATCCAGGATATGGTTCCCCGCAGCGGTGGTCTCAGCGGCCGTCGCTGGCGCCGTCGGTCTCGGCGACCCCGGCGTGGAGTACCGCCATATCCCGGATCCGGGCTACGCGACCGACACCGTCGTGTACGTCCGTGACGCTTACAAGCTCAAGCGTGTGGGCGATTTCGAGCAGGCCACCATCGCCGACAGCCTGCTGATGAGCGACGTGGAAGACAGCACGGAGACCGTTCTCGACACCCTTCCCAAGCTCACGGCGCGCGACACCATCAAGGTACCGGACTCCCTGCGATACACCGACCCGTTCCGTTTCAAATACTACGTGGCGCTGATCGATTCGCTCACCCACGTAATCGTCCGCGACTCCCTGAAGCACACATCCGACTCGCTTAAGAGCTTCGCCGACTCCCTGCTGGCATGGGATCTGTCCGACTCGTCGGCGCACGACAGGGCCCGGGCGCTTAGCGACTCGCTCGACTGGCGCAAGATAGACTCCATCTACGTTGCCGACTCCACGGCCATTGCCAAGGCTGCGTTCCTCGCATGGTACAATTCCCTGAGCCGCAAGGAGCGGAGGGCCTACGACATCAAGCAGGCACTTCCCCGCAAGCTGCACGAGGCCGATTCCATCCAGAAACTGAAGGAGAAAAAGAAGGCCGAGCGCGATTCCATCACCGAATACACGCCCCGCATTCTTGAGACGTACGCCCTTCACGATACGATGCAGTTCAAGCGCATCATCGAATGGACGGTGGACCAGGACTTCCACAAGCTCGACGTACGGGTGCCCGACACCACCTACAACTACCACTTCTACGACTATCCGTTCTTCCGCAAGGACGTGAACGCAACGTGGCTTGGCGTGCCCGGATCGCCGGTGCAGTACTACAACTTCTTCAACCGCACCAGCCAGGAGGGAGTGGAGTTCTACACGGCCCAGGAATCATGGTCGTACTCCCCTTCCACCATACCGCAGTACAACACCAAGACGCCGCACACCGAGCTCGCCTATTTCGGTACGCTGATGGCCGGCGACGCCAAGGAATCCGACAACCTGCACATACTCACCACTCAGAACATCCTGCCCGAACTGAACCTCACCATCAGCTACGACCGCTTCGGCGGAGGAGGAATACTGGAGAACGAGACGGTCAAGAACAAGACCTTCTCCACCCGGCTCAACTATCTGGGCAAGAAGTACATGGGGCACTTCGGATACATCTACAACATGGTGGAGCGCAACGAGAACGGAGGTATCTCCGACCTGAAGTGGATACGTGACACCACGATCGACGCGCGCGAAGTCCCCGTCAACCTGACCAACGCCCAGTCAAAGATTACCAAGAACACCTGGTACCTCGACCAGCAGTACCGCATTCCGTTCGACTTCATCGAGAAACTGAAGGCCGGGAAGGACACCACAGCCATACGCGACACCCTCGAAGCGGTGCCTGACACCCTGAACCGCGACATAACCACCGCCTTCATCGGGCACAGTTCGGAGTGGTCCACGTATGCCCGCAATTACACCGACAACATCAACAACCCGACAGGCATGGCGTTCTATAACCGGGTTTTCAATTACGGATACGCCAGCGCCGACTCGCTCGGCACCATGAAACTCGACAACAAGCTGTTCCTGAGGCTGCAGCCATGGGGCAGCGAGAGCGTTGTGTCGAAACTCGACGTGGGAATAGGCGACCGCCTGATGAACTATTTCGACAGCACCAGCGTGAGACCCACCACCCACTCGGAGAACTCGGTTTACGTTTACGCGGGCGCCGAGGGACAGTTCCGGAATTACTTCAACTGGGACGCCAAGGCCAAGTTCAACGTACTGGGATACAACATCGGAGACATGTCGGTGAGCGCCAACGCAGGATTCAACTTCTATCCGTTCAGGCGTGCCCGCAAGAGTCCCGTAACGGTGACGGCACACTTCGAAACCACCCTCGACGAGCCCAACTACTACCAGCAGGTCATCCATACCAACCACTTCAGCTGGGAAAACGACTTCTCCAAGATATCCACCACCAAGATCCAGGGAGGCATCTCGGTGCCCCGGTGGAAGCTGTCGGCCGATGTGGGTTACGCCCTTCTGGCAAACAATATCTACTACGACACCCTCGGCATAGTGCGGCAGAACACTACGCCCATGAGCGTGATATCTGCTTCTCTCCGCAAGGAATTCGTAGCCGGTCCAATGCACTTCGACAACAGGGCGCTGCTGCAGTATTCGTCGCAGCCCGAAATAGTCCCCGTGCCGCTGCTGGCCCTCAACCTGCGCTGGTACGCCCAGTTCGTGGTGCAGCGCGACGAAGAGCGGAACAAGGTCCTGGAGATGCAGGTGGGCATCAACGCATTCTACAACACCAAGTGGTACGCTCCTGCATGGAACCCTGCCCTGGGCGTGTTCCACAACCAGAATGTGAACATGTACCACAACGGCCCGTACTTCGACATCTTCCTCAACGTGCAGTGGAAACGCTGCTCCGTATTCCTGAAGTACCAGAACTTCGGGCGGGGCTGGCCGATGCAGCGCAAAGACTATTTCACTGCCGACCGCTACATCTACACGACGGACGGCACGGACGGACTCAAGCTGGGCATTTTCTGGCCCTTCTACTTCAGTACCGACAAGTCCCTCACTCACTCTCATTCCCACTAGCATGCGCGCTCGTACCGGACTGCTGGCAGCCGCCCTGTGCATTCTGTGTGTCGCTGGCTGCATTCGGAAGCCCCGCCACGACGGGACTCCGCTGAGGTGCGCCATAGGCATCCCCTCCGACGTCGGGGGAACGGAACTGCGCTGCGGCTACAATTACGAGATGCTTCGCCGCTACGCTCGCGCCGAGAATCGCGGAGTGTCGATCCGCCTTGCCGGTAAGCGGGAAAAGGTGCTGGACTCGCTCAGGCACGGAGCTCTCGACATAGTGGCCATGCCCTACTCCGACAAACTGCCGGACGACACCACCTTGATTTGGATTCCCGCCGACAGTTGCGGAGTGTGGATATTCAGCAGCGGGCGGGCAGAAGAGGCGGATTTCGCACGCGAGTGGCTGGCGGCATTCGCCGCAGACAGCGGGCACGACATGCTGAAAAACAGCTTCATGAACCCCATAAGCCCCTGGTTCTCAGACAGTACCACATACATCTCGCCATACGACTCCTTGCTGCGGGTATATGCCGATACCCTTGGCTGGGACTGGCGGATGCTGGCGGCACTCATCTATCAGGAGTCCAAATTCCGTATCGAGGTCCGCTCCCCCAGGGGAGCCTGCGGCCTTATGCAGCTCGTGCCCGATACCGCACGTAAATTCGGGTGCAGGGACATGCTCGACCCGGAAGAGAACATCAAAGCCGGCGTGAGGATGCTGGCAGCGGTGGAGAACCGCTTCCGAAAAACGGCCGCCAACCAGACTGAACTCACCAAATTCGCGCTTGCTGCATACAACGCCGGCGCCGCCCGGGTGCAGGACTGCATTAACTACGCCAGGCACATAGGCAACGACACTTCCCACTGGGAGGACGTGGCGCGCGCCGTCCCGGACATGAAGCACGACTCCCTCACCACCGACACTCCCGTCAAGCTCGGAACCTTCAACGGTCGCGAGACCATATTCTTCGTCCGTTACATCAGCGTGTTCTATGACCGCTACACCATGATATGCCCGTGAAAGCCGACAGATTCATAGCAGACAGGCTCCGTTTCAAGGGGCGCCTGGCAACGGTGGCGGTGACGGTATCGTTCTTCGTGATCGTCATATCCCTGGCCATCGCAGGAGGCTTCCGGAGGGAGATACGCAACGGCATCGCGGGCGTTGCCGGCGACATCATGCTCAGCGAGGCCGAGCCGGTGATTCCTTTGGATTCGGCGGTCATCGCGCAGCTGGGAGCGGTGCGCGGTGTGGATTCCGTGATTCCCGTCGTGTGGAAACCGGGCATCGTAAAGGGTTCCGACGATATCTGCGGAGTGCTCATCAAGGGCGTGCCCATGCCCGACAGCTGCTCCCTTCAGGCGCAGATTCCCGAACTGCTCGCACGCCGCATGCAGCTGGGGCCGGGCGACGCCATGACCACCTACTTCGTCGACGAC